>ENA-UOOI01000042-UOOI01000042.1-fermentation-metagenome-genome-assembly--contig:-NODE-42-length-162933-cov-20.044438_pt1 | contig 162933 bp, 157 predicted proteins | sample MGYA00245779_ERZ724027 | MGnify/ENA primary metagenome ERZ724027 (study PRJEB28704, sample SAMN03018318) | fermentation metagenome | biome: anthropogenic terrestrial biome; feature: soil...
CCGTTCACCCTCTCAGGTCGGCTACGCATCGTCGCCTTGGTGGGCTGTTATCCCGCCAACTAGCTAATGCGACGCGGGCCCATCTCAAAGCGAATTTCTCCTTTAAGGTATTTACCATGTGATATTTACCTCTTATGCGGTATTAATCTCCCTTTCGGGAGGCTATCCCCCTCTTTGAGCCAGGTTGCCCACGTGTTACTCACCCGTCCGCCGCTAATCCACTCCCGAAGGAGCTTCTTCGCTCGACTTGCATGTGTTAGGCACGCCGCCAGCGTTCGTCCTGAGCCAGGATCAAACTCTTATTTTAAAAGTTTTATTGACTCTGTTCAAAATTACTATTAGCTTCGCCCAGCTTCCTCAAATGCTTCATTCCGGTGCTCAATTACACAAGTAAGTTCTGCTCCTCATTCAGCCTTTTCGTTGCTGTACTCGCTACTAGCAATTTTAGTATATCTCTTCCAGTAAGATACTGGATAAGTATACTCTATTACGAAATTACTTTCTTTACTGCTTTCGCAGCTCAAAAGAATTGCTGGTTTATTCTTATATAAATAAGTTTACCTATCTTCTTCATTCTGTTTAATTTTCAAGGATCACTTTTCATCTTCCCTGCCGCCTGTTTTCCTCAGACAGCTTTTATAGTATATCATCTCATTTTACCTTTGTCAACATTTTATGTCACTTTTTTTATTTTATAAAAGCTAGCTAATCTGACATCACAAAATAGATAAATAATAATATTATACGCTTTTATTCCTGTACTAGAATTAGCTGGTACTCACACCTTCTTCAAAATGGGAACTAGAAAAATATCCTCTACCTGAATAAATTCTTAATAAAATTCAGATAGAGATAATCATTTTTCTATAATAGTAAATTTCATCTAAACCTCTAAATCCTATACATTATGTAATCTATATAAAAATTTATACACAGGATATTTTTATTTAAAATATAAGATGTACAAATGAATCTTATATTATTAGAATATCAACTATAACTTATTTCTATTTCTCCCTTAATATTAAAACTCACTTTTACATATCATATCGAAAACTACCGCCATTCTCCTTAATGCTCTTGTTATACTGAATATATATTAACTCATCTAATTCCTGACTTAACCTCAACACTTCTCCTCTATATAATACATCACTTTTAATAACCAGCGCATTCAACCTTTCTCTAAGTTGTTCTATTCGTTTCATAAATTTTCACTCCATTTATTAATTTTTACAACCTTTTTTATTGTATTACTTTATTTTATACATTGCAATAATTAATATAATACATTTATTTACTTTAAAACATATATTATACTATTAAATATTACTTTTAGACAAATAATGTATCAACACATCTTAAATCCTATTTGTTGTAAATGTATACTAATAATGATACTATATTATCAGATAATTCCGAGATTTATGTGAAGTTTTCTATAGAGAAATACTTAAAAATTTTTATTTGGGAGGATTCCATAATGAATTTGAATAAAGCACTTAAACTTATTCCAAAAACAGATTTACACTGTCATTTAGATGGTAGTTTGAGACCAGAAACCATTTTAGATATTGCCTGTAAAGAAAATATACCTATTTCAAAGAAAGAATTAGCTAATTTCCAAGAAGAAATTAAAGTTATTGGAAAGTGCACTTCCTTAAAAGAATACTTAGATAAGTTCAATCTTCCTATACAAATCATGCAAAAAGAAGAACATATATATAGAGTAACCCTTGAACTATTAGAAGATGCTTTAAAACAAAATATAAAATATATAGAAATACGTTTTGCTCCTTTCAATCATCTAAAAAATACTCTAACTTTAGACCAAGTTATAAATACTGTAATAACTGCTATGAATTATGGAAGAACTCATTTAGATATCATGTCTAATTTAATTTTATGTATACTAAGACAAGAACCTGTAGAAAAAGGAATAGAACTTGTAAATACAGCTAAAAAATATGTTGGAAAAGGAGTAGTCGCTATAGACCTTGCCGGAAACGAATCTGACTTCCCTCCTGAAATTCACAAAGAAGCTTTTAAACTAGCTAGAGAATATGGACTTCATCGTACAGTACATGCGGGAGAAACAGGTTTATCACAAAATATAATAAAATCCATAAATATACTAGGAGCGGAAAGAATAGGCCATGGAACTTATGCCTATAAAGACAGAGAAATAGTGAAATATTTAAAAGAAAATAAAATTCCCTTAGAAGTATGCATCACCAGTAACATAAATACATCAGCGGTAACTTCCTATCAGGAACATCCTATAAAAAAATATTTAGATGAGGATCTTATTATTACGGTAAACACAGATAATACAACTGTATCAAATACCACTTTGACTGAAGAATTCAATTATCTTATAAAATATCAGAATTTTAATTTTGATAATATAAAAAAGGTTATAAAAAATGGAATAGAATCTTCTTTTGCATCCAAAGAAGATATAAACAAACTGCGTGGACAATATCTATCCGCCCTAAATGTGATAGAGTTAACCAATCCTATTTTATAGTTTACTTTTACTTAAAAAATCTCCTACCTAAAATGCTTACTTTTGAGTAGGAGATTTTTTCTAAACTATTTTTCTATTTTTTATAGCTTCTTCTAAAGTATGCCATGCCAGCACTGCACATTTCACCCTGCCAGGCAAGGCAGCTATATTTTTAAGGGCAATGGCATCTTCCAGTTTTTCTAGCTCCTTCTCATCTGTAATTTCCTTTTTTATCATTCCAAGAAAGAGATTTACATAATACATGGCTTCATCTATAGTTTTACCCTTTACAAGATCTATCATCATGGATGTAGAAGCTTGAGATATAGCACATCCACTACCTTCATAAGCCAAATCATTTATTATGTTTCCATCAAACTTCATTAAAAGAGTTATATCGTCTCCACAACTTGGATTATGTCCCCGCTCTTCTACATCTGCATTTTTCATGTCCCTTTTATTGGTAGTATCTTGATTATGTTCTGTTATTATCTCAGAATATATCATACTAAGATCGTCCATATCCTAACCACTTCCTCACCTGTTTAAGCCCTTCTATAAACTTATCTATTTCCTCATAGGTATTATAAAAATAAAAACTAGCCCTTGAAGATGATTGTATTCCCAAATACTTCATAAGCGGCTGTGCACAATGATGTCCTGCTCTTATTGCCACTCCATAACTATTTAATATCGTTGATACATCATGAGGATGAACATCTTTTACATTAAAAGAAATAATTCCTCCTCTGTGGTCTGTATTTTTAGCTCCATATACCGTGACATAATCTATTTCGCTGATTTTTTCAAGGGCATATTCTGTAAGTTCTCTTTCATATGCTTCAATATTATCAATCCCTATAGAATTCAAATAGTCAATAGCAGCTCCAATAGACACAGCTCCTTCTACATTTTGAGTACCCGCTTCAAATTTATATGGAAGTTCTGCAAAAGTAGAATCTTGTTCTGTAACATATTCTATCATATCTCCCCCTCTTAAGAAAGGAGGCATTTCAAGCAGAAGCTCTTCTTTGCCATAAAGTACTCCAATTCCCATAGAAGACAACATCTTGTGACCTGAAAACACAAAAAAATCAACATCCATATCACACACATCCACCTTCATGTGTGGAGTGCTCTGGGCTCCGTCTACCACAACTATGGCTCCTTTTTCATGAGCATATTTTATAATTTGTTTAATTGGATACTTTGTTCCAAGCACATTTGACATCTGTGCAATGGCTACCAACTTTGTCTTATCAGTAATTTTACTTTTATACTCATCTTCATTTAATCTGCCATTTTTATCAGTATACATGTATTTAAGCACTGCACCTTTTGCTTTTGATATCATTTGCCAGGGAAGTATATTACTATGATGTTCCGATATAGGAATTACTATCTCATCTCCTTCCCTTATAAAATTTATACCATAAGTATAAGCTATCAGATTGAGAGATTCTGTAGCATTCCTTGTAAATATTATCTCAGAACACTTTTTTGCTCCTATAAATTCTCTCACTTTTTCACGAGCTCTCTCATAGGCTTCTGTAGATGTAACCCCTAAATAATGGGCACCTCTATGAGGATTTCCATTATAATTTTTATTATAGTTTTCAACAGCTTTTATCACAGATATTGGTTTTTGAGTTGTGGCACCATTGTCTAAATACACTAAATTATTCCCATTAACTTTTATAGATAGTATAGGAAAATCCTCTCTTATTTTTTTTATATTTATTTTTGTATCTAAACCATTCATTATAAAATCCTCCTGTTAAGCTCTTCAGATAAAAGCCTTCTCAAATTCTCCTCAGGAATTTTGTCAAAAATAGGATTGAATCTAGCTTCTATTATAAGTTTTTGCGCTTCGCTATAATCAAAACCTCTGCTCATCAAATAAAAAAGTTCATCTTCATCTATTTTACCAATACTAGCTGCATGTGCTCCATCTACATCTTCTTCCCCACAAAGAAGTATAGGAACGGAATCTGTTTTCACTTCTGAATTCAAAAGAAGCACTTCTTCCATCTGAGAACCTTTGGATTTATGACATCCTTTTTTAAAATCTATATTGCCTTTAAATACCTTCTTTGCTCTATCTTTAAGGACTCCTTCCACCCATATGTTACTCACACTATTTTCCCCGAAATGATTATTGGTATAATAAATATCCTGTTTTCTATCTCCATCCACCATATAGGCTGAGTAAATATTAACCTCACTATCTTCTCCCAGCAAATCAGAGCTGTAATTTGTAACATTTATGCTGCTTCCAATTTCTACAGTTATCCAATTTACTTTCGCGTTTTTCCCTACCAGTGCCATATTCCAATCAAAGTGAAAGGAATTATCATTCATTCTTTGAACCTTTATAACATTTACTTCTGCCCCATCTCTTGCAATTATCTTGGTCAGTCCATTATGAAAAGCATTTATTTCTCTATTTTCTGTATGATAATCTACTATAAAAGTAACTTTACTATTTGGTTCCGCCAGGATTATATTATGATCTATCACCATGTTATTGTCTTTATCTAAATTAAAATCAAGCCTTATATCAGAGTGTAAAATTCTATTTTTAGGAACCTTTATAAATACTCCTGAATTAAACATTTCTTCCCCAATCTTTACAAAATCTCCACACAAAAGTGATGCTTCTCTAAAGTTAGGGTAATTGTGAAAATATTCGTCTTTTATTACTCTATTCATAGGCCTTATTATATTATCTTTGAAATCCTCCTCTTTATAATTTATATAATCCTTATTATAAGGAGTTATTTGAGAAAATCTATAGTTTTTAAAGGAAAAACTATTTAGTCCAAGATATTTCCAGGTGGGGACACAAGCCAAATTAAACTTGTATTCATTTTTATTTTCATGGAACATCACACTACCTCCCTATCCTATAGTTCCTTTTAATTCTATCTTAATTAAGTTATTCATCTCCACGGCATACTCAAGAGGAAGTTCTTTTGCTATAGGTTCTACAAAGCCTGTGACTACCATACCTTTTGCTTCTTCTTCTGTAAGACCTCTACTCATAAGATAAAAAATAGCCTCCTCACTTATTCTTCCTATTTTAGCCTCATGTCCTATATCTACATTATTATTACACACATTTATAACAGGTATAGTATCTGATCTGGATTTACTATCCAACATAAGGGATTCACAGGACACACTTGATTTTGAGTTCACTGCATTCTTTGTAGAACTTAAAAGGCCTCTGTAAATGGAAACACCCCCATCTTTAGATATGGATTTTGAATTCACAGTAGATGTGGTATTTGGTGCTGCATGGATTACCTTTGAACCCGTATCCAAATATTGGTTGGCACCTGCAAAAGTTATTCCTGTAAAATCACATTTTGCTCCTTCTCCCTTCAATATGCTCATAGGATAAAGCATTGATACTTTAGAACCAAAGGACCCTGTTACCCATTCTATATGTCCATCTTTATCCACTACAGCTCTTTTTGTATTTAAATTATACATATTTCTAGACCAATTCTCTATGGTACTATATTTTAATGAAGCACCCTCTCTTATGTAAACTTCCACACAACCTGCATGCAGATTGTTCACATAATATTTAGGTGCAGAACAGCCTTCTATATAGTGAATCTTTGCTCCTTTTTCAACTATTATAAGGGTATGTTCAAATTGTCCTGCTCCTGGAGCATTTAATCTGAAATAAGATTGAATTGGAATATCAACTTGTACTCCCTGGGGAACATATACAAAAGATCCTCCAGACCACACTGCCCCATGAAGTGCGGCAAATTTATGATCCGTTGGAGGTACAAGCTTCATAAAATGAGGTCTAACCAGTTCCTCATAATCCCTTATGGCAGTTTCCATATCCATATATAGCACACCCTGTTTTTTCAGTTCTTCGCTTACATTGTGATAAACAACTTCAGAATCATACTGTGCCCCCACTCCCGCCAGTGACTTTTGCTCTGCCTTAGGTATTCCCAGTAAATCAAAAGTATTTTTTATATCCTTTGGTACATCTCTCCAATTGTGCTTCATATCCATATCCGGCCTTACATAAGCAACTATATTATCCATATTTAAATCTGTTAGATCAGGCCCCCAGGAAGGCATTGGCATATTGTCGTATATTTCTAAAGATTTCAGTCTAAATTCTCTCATCCAGGCTGGGTCATTCTTTTCACAGGATATCTCCTCTATTATCTTCCTTGTAAGTCCTCTCTCAGTTTTATAGACAGATTTATCTTTATTTTTTATATCATATATACTTCTTATTATATCTTTTATATAAGTTTTATTTTTTTTCAACAGGATCACCTCTCTTATGAAACAGTAAACTATACCAGAGACTTGAATTTATCATACCCGCTCTTTTCTATTTCTTCTGCCAGGGATGCATCTCCAGTCTTAACTATTCTTCCATCTACAAGTATATGAACATAGTCTGGTTTCAAATATTCCAAAATACTATTATGATGGGTAATTACAAGTACAGAATTTTCTTTTGTTCTAAGCCTGCTCACTCCTTCTGATACTATTTTAACTGCATCTATATCAAGTCCCGAATCCGTTTCATCCAACATGGCAAGTTTTGGTTCAAGTACCGCCATCTGAAGTATTTCATTCTTTTTCTTTTCTCCACCGGAAAATCCTACATTTAAATATCTTTTTATATAACTTTTATCTATCTTTAAAAGTTCTAATTTTTCTTTCAAAATTTTTCTAAATGCCAAAATTCCCATTTTCTTTTTAGATACTGAGGCTTTTGCGCTTCTTAAAAAATTTTCCACAGTTATACCTGGTATTTCCTGTGGATATTGAAAAGACATAAAAATTCCACGTCTTGCCCTTTCATTTACTTTTAAGTCACTAATAGATTTTCCTTCAAATATTATATCTCCATCTTTCACATTATATTTAGGATGACCCATAATGGTATTTACAAGGGTAGATTTTCCAGCACCATTTGGCCCCATTACAGCATGAATTTCACCCTTGCCCATTTCTAAATTTACCCCTTTTAATATTTCCTTATCTCCAACCTCTACTTTTAAATTGGTTATTTTTAATAATCTATTTGACATTTTATCTCTCCTTTAAATCCGAGCATTTAACTCATATTTAAATATAAAAAATCAGCTACAAAATTACTTCAGAAATTAAACAGTATAATACCCGACTTAAATACTCAACATTGTCTCTGATTATATTTTACTCTTTATTTAGAGGATAATCAACAAATACCCTTTTATTTAAGTCTTATTTTTTATTTAGTTTCCACTTGAATTACTATTCCATTCTGAATGACCAAAGTTATTGATCCATAGCTTATATTTTTTAATGATTCAAATATTTTTCTTATATATTCTTCAGAAATTTGGTTTTTATCCTGAACTTTTTTCTCCATCTTTGTATTATACCTCCTTCTATTTAATTTTATTATTAAGTGATTCTTAGGCTCAGTTGGAGTTTGCTTGTAAATAATACCTTTCTCAAATGGTAGCCTTCTGATAAATTAAAACAAAAATCCTCTTCTGGACAAGAAGAGGATTATATATCATCATAGGATATAAAATAAAACCTAAAGTGTTTTCTTTACCTCATTTTCCAGAACTATGTTCTGATGGACTTAGCACCTTACATAAAATTGAAATGTGGTTGCTAAAACTTCATCGGGCCATTCCCTAAGTTTCTCTTGATGCTGGTCAAAGGGAATAACTTATTTCAATAACTTATATTTATATCTTTCCATAGCCTATTACACTTTCCTTTCCCATCTAATAATTCTTCATGGGTTCCAGACTCTACTAATTTCCCAGCTTCAACAACTAAAATTTTATCTGCATCTTTTATAGTAGAGAGACGATGTGCAATCATAATAACCGCTTTTTCCAAATATGCTCTCATACCCATCTGGCAGCTATGAAATAAATTCATAACATTGTGAAGCTTTAGCATCACTTATTACTTCATCTTTCGTTACACTTTGATTCCCCATTCTAATATTATCCAGAATGCTTTGTTTAAACAAAAAATTATCCTAGAATACAAAGCTTACAATATCCATAAGGCTTTTCCATGGGAATATCTTTTACATTACACCGCCTATTTTAATATTTCCAGATTGAACATCATAAAATCGTGGAATCAGATTTGCCAATGTACTCTTTCCACCTCCCGAAGATCCAACAATAGCTGTAACTTTTCCTTATCTTGCAACAAAAGATATATTTTCAATAGCACTATTATCCGTATCCTCATCATATGAAAATGTAGCTTGCCTGGATGCTTTTACAACAGCACTCCCTCGTATATATTCTACTGATGCATTACTCATATCTTCTAAGAGCTTATCCCTAAATAGTTTCTGGTATGATATGATAATAAAGAAAAAGGGATAGGGAGAATTATGCAAATGATACAAAAGCAATCATGGGAGATAACAGATGAGTTTTGGGAAGAAGTAAAAAATCTAATACCTGAGAAACAAAGAGATCCGAATAAAGAATATAAACGAGCTGCTGGTGCTGGAAGAAAGCCAATGGAATCAAGAAAAATATTAGAAGCAATTTTTTATGTACTTCGAACAGGTATACAGTGGAAAGCACTACCAAAAGAAAAGTTTGGAGCATCCAGTTCAATTCACAGATATTTTATGGCATGGTGCAAAGCTGGAGTATTCGAAAACATGTGGAAATTAGGACTTGAGAGATATAATGAAATCCAGGGAATTGATTGGGAATGGCTTAGTATAGACAGGAGTACGAATAAAGGTCCCCTTGCAAAAGAATCTGTTGGAGCAAATCCAACGGATCGGGGAAAAAAATAGGAGCAAAAAGCATATCCTTGTGACGGTAGAGGAGTACCCATTTCTACTATTAGTTGTTTGTTTTTCAGTTACATCATATTTGTCATATCCAAGCTGGGTATCCATTTCTGCTTCCAGTGCTTCTTGAAGAACATTTTTAAACATTTCCTTCATAGCAGCTAGAACTTCATCAGGATTTCTAAACTTTTGTTCATTAACATAATTTCTTAAAATTTCTTTAGAAATATTCGACATAAAAACCACTCCTTCGTGTAAATAATTGTAAATTTATTATCTAAAATTATTGCCTTGAAAGGATGTAACTCTTCTTACTTTATAGACATCGAAATAGAATTATCAATTTCGTTTGATATATTATTTTGGTCAATCATATAAACTCCAAAATCTTTTATATATAGTAGGATATGACCTAAGAACTGTTACATTTGACTTTGAAAATTCTACACTATTAGCAAACATTTTTTTAATATATGAGTTATGTCCATAACGTTCTTCAGTATTATTGCATTGGATATAAGAGCATTATAATTAGTTCTTTAAAGGAAAATTGTTTAAATTATTAGTCCTAATTTCCTAAATAGGAGATACTATTAATTTGATTCAAGTAATTTGTCAGCTATATCTTGGGAAGTCATAAAAATATCAATATAGCCACTTTTTAAAGCTGCTTTTGTTGCTCCAATTTTTTCCTTACCAGTAGAAACCGCAATAGTTGTACTTTTAGTAAGTTCCTTAAGTGATACTCCAATAGAACGTGAATTCAATTCAGTATCTAGAATTTTGCCATCTTTGGAAATGTAAGAAGTGCATACTGATGCAACAACATTTTTAGCATTCAGTCTAGCAATATCATTTTCTGAAAATGCACCACAAAGATAAGAAGTAGAAGATACATTTATTTCACCAATACCGATAAGTGCAACATTACATGCTCTTCCCTTTGTAAGTATTTGCGAAATAGAAGGTTCTTTTTTTATGAGATTACATGTTTCTTTGCTTTGGAAAACAATAGGTGCATTAAGGAGGCTATAGTTTCCTCCTGTCTTGTACGCAAAATTTTCAGCAATTACATTTGCATGCCACTTATGACCCTTTGAACCTATATTTCCTACTAAAGGAACAAAATCTAAACCTTCTCTTGTGAGTTTATGTGCAAAATTTGAAACAGCTGCAATGGTGCGCCCACTCATAACACCTATAGTAGAATTATCAGTAAAATATTTATCAAGTTGTTCAGCACAGCATTCACCTAATTTTTCAATTGCTTCATTTGGATTTTGATATTGAAAATTAAATACGAAACATTCTTTTAATAAATATTTTTTCATAAGGTTCTCTTCTAATTGGAATTCTTGTGAGTAAGGATTATTTATTGTAAATTGAACAATATGATTCTCTTTAGCAAAATTAAGCATTCTACATACCTGAGGTTTAGATATACCAAGTAATAAAGAAATATCTTTCTGTGACATATTATCTTCATAAAATAATTTACATGCTTTTATAACAAGACGTTTATTATCATATATTGCCATGTTTATTCCCCTTTATGTTTTTATAAATGAAATATATTTCAGTGATTGAAATATATTATAGTTCTATATTACTATAAAAGTAAAGACATTTGTAAAAGAAAGGAATGAAAACTTATGCAAAATAAAAAATATGGAGAATTTGGTGGACAATATGTTTCTGAATCTCTTATGAACACTTTAAAAGAGTTGGAGGATGCTTATAATGAAGCTATAGATGATCCTAAATTCTGGGAACAATATAATTATTATATGAAGGACTATGTAGGAAGGGAAAATCCTTTATATTTTGCTTCGAAGCTTAGTTCAAAATATGGCCCTAAAATATATCTTAAAAGAGAAGATTTAAACCATACAGGTGCTCATAAAATTAACAATGTTATTGGACAAATTCTTTTGGCAAAACGTATGGGAAAGAAGAAAGTTATAGCAGAAACGGGTGCGGGACAGCATGGTGTTGCTACTGCAACAGGTGCTGCACTATTTGATATGGAATGTAAGGTATATATGGGAACAGAGGATATTAAGAGACAAAAGCTCAATGTTCTAAGAATGGAAATGCTTGGTTCAAAGGTTATCCCAGTAACATCTGGAAGTAACACATTAAAAGATGCTACAAATGAGGCTATTAGAACTTGGTCAAAGGAAGCAGAGGATACATTTTATGTTTTGGGTTCTGCACTTGGACCACATCCATATCCTGAAATGGTTAAGAAGTTCCAAAGCATTATTAGTAAAGAAGCTAAAAAGCAGGTTTTAGAAAAGGAAGGGAGACTACCTTCAGCCGTTGTAGCATGCTGTGGAGGAGGATCTAATTCAATTGGAATGTTTGCTGAATTTATTGATGAATCAGATGTAAAATTATATGGTATTGAAGCAGCAGGAAAGGGAATCGAAACAGGACATCATGCAGCAGCAATGTCAGAAAAAAAGGTTGGAGTATTACATGGCATGAGATCATATCTTTTACAAGATGAAAATGGAAATATTAATTTAGCATATTCTATTTCAGCAGGTCTTGATTATCCAGGAATAGGACCGGAACATGCTTATCTTGACAGTATAGGACGTGTTATATATGATAATGTGACAGATACACAGGCAATGGAAGCACTTTTAGAATTATGCAAAATGGAAGGAATTATACCAGCCATTGAAAGTGCCCATGCCTTAGCATATCTTCCTAAACTTTGTAAGACACTTACAAGTGATGATATTGTAGTAGTTTGTTTGTCAGGACGTGGTGATAAGGATGTTAATACAATTGCAAAATACATTCAAGATGGAGGTGTGATTTAGATGAATAGGATTGAAAAACGACTTAAAGAATTAGAAAAAGAAAATAAAAAAGCTTTTATTACCTATATGACAGCTGGGCTTCCGAATATGAAAAAAACAAGAGAAATTATAAAAATTCAGGCAGAAGCAGGCATTGATATTATTGAGCTCGGTATTCCATTTTCAGATCCAACAGCTGATGGTCCTATTATTCAAGATGCTTCTTATAGATCTATTCAGAAGGGAACAAACCTTAGAGGAGCATTTAAGCTTGTTAAGGACGTTCGAAAAGAATGTGAAGTTCCTATAGTTTTTATGTTATATTACAATACAATTTTATATTACGGTGCTGAAAACTTCGTAAATAAATGTATAGAATGCGGTGTCGACGGAATGATTGTTCCAGATCTTCCATTTGAAGAGACATTTGAAATAAAAGAATTCACAGAAAAAAAAGAAAATTCGCCATATTTAATTCCGTTAGTGTCACCTATTTCAAAGGAAAGAATTCCAATGATTGTTAAGAATGCAAAGGGATTTGTATATTGTGTTTCTTCTATGGGAGTAACAGGACAAGATGCAGACTTCCATAAGGAGGTTAAAAATTATCTTAAAAAGGTTAAAGGCATATCAAAAGTACCAATTATGATGGGCTTTGGTATTCGTACAGCAAAAGATGTGGAGACATATACGGAAATTATTGATGGATGCATTGTTGGTTCACACTTTATAAATATTATGGAAAAAAGCAACTATGATATTGATACAATAAAAAAATATATAACTACATTTAAGGGAGAATTGAATAAGTAATTATTATAATAGCACTAACATTTTAGATCTTCTTGGCTACACTTCATCCATCAAGCTAAGATAATTGTATAAGAATAAAGCTCATATTTGCAAAAATGTTATCACTTTTAAGAGATAATAAAAATACACTGATAGGATCAACTTATAACTAATATAACAAAAAAGAAAACAGAAGTAGTTATAAGACTTAATAATATATAAATAATACCACAAATAAATTATCATTGAGACAGATAATTATATGTTTATAGAAATAATTTGACTTTATAGTTATTATGGTGTATCCTTCAACGGCAAGATGATAACAAACTTTTTGCATAGAGTACAGCAATTTCTATGTAAGTCACTGAATAGGCGAAGTGATAAGAGAAGCTATAGCTGGGATGGATATATAGAAATGCTGAAATATTATCCACTAGCTAAACCAAAGATATATTTTAAGTTGTTTTAGCTGTGAACGTTATTATGAGGAGCCGTATGCGGGAAAGCCGCACGTACGGATTCTGTGAGGGGCTTATATTGTGAGGTGTAAGTCTACTCGACTATATTCCAGAAAAGATATGTTATATTTTTCAACATTCCCCGAACAATGTAAAGACAATTATAGAAAGTGGAATTTCTTTAATTACTTTTATTTACATTGACACAAAACACTGTCATAAGTATAAATCCTTATTTACATTTTAATTAATTTATTCAATAATAATGAACTTAAAACACAGTTAAATTATAGAATACACAAATTAATACCAACTATTGTATCCACTGGAATTTCATATAAATTTACTGTCCGTAGGTCAGACCTATTTGGGGCTTATTAAGCTTGCCTGTGCTTTTATCGCTTTCAGAAAGATTAAAATAATTTAGGGATAAATTCTAATGCAGTTTGATATTCATTCATGATTTTTTTGTTTTATGCCCACTAGAAGTTATATTATAAACTATAAATGAAAAAATAATCCCTACAAATGTTGCCGACCCAAATCTCCAGTCAAAAACAAAAATCAATCCCAACATAACTAAAGGTGCAACAATGCCGAAAGCATATTGGAAAAATCATGGGCAATAAAACCTTCAAGACTTTCTATATTATCATCCATAATTTTTCGAATCTTTCCACTTCCAATATTTAGATCAAATCCCAAAGGCAGTTTAGTTATGTGAGATAGAAATTTAAATTTGAGTTCATATAAAGTTCCATATGTAGCTATATGAGAAAATATACTTGCAACAACAGATAAGATAATATTAGCTAATACACCAGCTATAGCCAGTACACCATAACTTATCGTCTTATTTGTTTCTAAATCACCAAAGTCAGGATAAACCTTTATTATTTCGCTGATAACAAAATAAATAGTCAAATATGGTACAAAGGATACAATGGTTGCCAATACAGTAAATACTATAGTAGCAACCATTGGAGCTTTTTTAATCATGACTAATTCCAAAAGACGTGGTATTCCTTTTTTGGATTTGTTTTCTTTTTTTCTGCTACTCTGTAAAAACAGAACCACTCCAAACAGTAATTTATTTCATTTAAAATTAATAATATTTAAAAATTCAACAACTTTGAATTTACTGAAAACCGAATAATTTAATTTATTTTTTGACAAAAAAAATTAAATTCATAAAATTTCAAAATTTACTTTACAAATGGAGTTTTTTTTGATAAATTAAATATGTGAAATAATTCACAAATATAACTTATAAGGGGGACTTATCATGAATTCAAATGAAATTCAACACGTAAAAATCGCTAACTGCGATCCATCTGCATTAGGATTATTTGGACTTGCTGTTGTAACTCTAGTAGCTTCTTTTCAAAAGCTTGGCATTACAGAAGGCACCTCTTTTATAATTCCTTGGGCAATATTTCTAGGTGGTTTTGGTCAACTTTTCGCTTGTATCAATGATACTAAAAGACAAAATACATTTGGTGCCACAGCCTTTGGAGCTTTTTCATTATTTTGGTTTGGTGTAGCTATGTCATGGATGATTAGTGCAGGTACATTCGGAAAAGGTCTTGCAGGAGCAGTAGATCCAAAACAGCTGGGTTTTGCATTTATCGCCTATTTAATATTCACTATATTCATGACCATAGGGGCAGCTGAGACTAACAAGGCATTATTTTTAGTTTTTTTCTTTATAATCTTCTTATTTATTGGGCTGTCACTTAACTCCTTTGGTATTTTACCAGAGTTTTCTCACAAATTAGCAGGAATTGCAGAACTATTGGCATCCATTACAGCTTTTTATGGATCCGCCGCTGCTGTATTAAACCCTCACTTTGAAAGAGAATTTCTACCTATAGGAAAACCTTTTGGTATATTTAAAAAATAACATTATAACTAAATTTATAAGAGGATGTATTTTTTAAAATACATTCTCTTTAAATATATTCTTCTATTTTCTCTGTTTCCAAATTAAATCCATCTATAACCATATCTTCCTTCAGTTCTATAAGTAAACACTTCTTTCCTAATTTATTCACTACCTGTTTTACAGCATTTAAATCTCTGGGACTTATAGTTATATTTGTATTCTCATTTTCTATTTTTATAGATTTACTTTTAAAATCCGGCACTACATTTCTAACCTTAAATTCATAATCTCCTCCACATACTTCTTGGAAAGCACTTTTGACTACTTCTGTATTTTCAATTCCACTTTCCCTTAATACTTTGGTTACTTCATTTATATCCAAAATAGGATCTTCTTCTTCCTCATCTTGAAATTTTTCATTTATCCTTTCGTATATATCCTGAACCACATCAGGCTTTATTTTTCCTCCTAAAGAGGTTCCTAAGATGGCATTAAAATTCTCCTTTTCTTCCAGAGCTGTGGGTTTAACATTGCATTCCAATATTTTTTCCACAAAAACACTATTCATCTTCTTTGACTTTGAAGAATAATAAATTATTTTATTTACATCTACATATCCAGATGTAAAGCTTGGAAACATAAATCCTTCCATAGGAGAGTTCAAATTTATAATCATATCTAATGCAGAATTGGGTTTAAACTTCATTTCCGTATAATCAAACTTCATCATCTTTTTAGGTATTTCCACCTTATTTATACTACACAATATCACTTCTATAGCTTGTACACATTCCTCTAAAGACTCCTTTTTTTTCTTGTCATCACTATAATACTCTGCCTTTGTGAAAGTTATAACTATATCAGTATCATAATTATAATTTTGAGAAATTCTATTCACTATTTTATCTGCATATTCATTTATTCTTTCCTTCGAACTCAACGCAGCATATAATATATTCTGAGTATTCTCTTCTGACTCTTTCTCATTTATATTTTTAAAATCCAGCTCAAATATTTTAGAATCAAAAGTTCCCGTAAGCACTTTTTTAAAATTATTTAAATAAAGTTCTCTCTTTTCTACTTCCATCATTTCAAAGTACTCTAACTCTCCTGTTATCACTTCCCCATTATCTTTTTTCAAATATACACTGTAAATTTCTTTAATTTTAAGCATATAACTTCCTAATTTAAATTCTTTTCTTATGTCCGATAAATCTTTTTTATTCATAAATTCTCTCTCCACTCTATCTAAATCAAATAATACTTAAGTTTATACATTACTTGCACTCGATATATTTATACATATTTTACCATGTCGTAATTTATTTTACCAGTATATTTTATCATAATATTACATCAGAAAAATAATTTTAACATTTAAAATATAATTTAATAAGCACCTATTGTAAAGAATTACTATAGTGCAAACATAGAATCTTTGGTACAATATACATACGTTAGATAAAATTTTATATATCAATACAAAATTTAAGGAGAATAATACTATGTTTTGTTACAAATGCAAAATGAAGGTATCTGATAATGCCGTTTTTTGCCAAAAATGTGGTGCCAGACTAAAAAAAGACCACACAGAAATGAATTCAAATAGCGATACCATTCAAGTTCATAAGATTAACGAATTTTTAAAAAATACTGTAGAAAATAGCCAGGTGAAAACCTTATCTCCCCTTAAAACTACTTCTAAAAAAGCTGATTTTGATAAAGCTGATGATAAAACATATTCTAAAATTTCTTTTTACAAAAATAAAAATATAATGGTTCCCCTGGTATCAACAATACTTATGACATTTATAACTATAGGTTATTATATATATGAAATAACTGTTTCAAAAAATGTAGAGGAAAACAGAATAAATGCTGAATCTATGGCCCTTAAAGGTAATATATCAGAAGCCTATGCCAAAGTGGACAAAGCCTTGAGTTTACGTCCAAATAATAAAACCCTACAAGCAGATAAAAAAATTTTACAGGATGGTGAAACCATAAATTCATATATAAGTATAGTGGACAACTATATTAAAAATAAAAATTACATAGAAGCTTTTAATAAATTAGATAAAGCCAATGATTTAATATATAATAAACAAGGAACTTTTTACTCTTTATTAAACAAAATTATAGAAAATAAACGAATGGCTGTAACTGTAATACAAATAAAAAATGAAATGAACAATGAAAGCAGCATAGATGATCTTTCATATCTTCTTGCCAAAATATCAAATTATACTATAGAAGAGGCAAAAGATACCGCAAAAGAACTGAGAAATAGAATAAGCAGTGTAGCTTATGATACTGCAAATGAATATTTAAAAAATAATAATTTCACTTTAGCTCTTGAAACCATAAATAAAGGAATAACCTATAATCCAAAAGATGAAAAACTGCTTAATTTTAAAGAAATTATATTAACTGAAAAAAGTTCCTTTGAAAAAGCGGAAAAAAACAGAATTCAACAAGCACTTACTTCCGCTGCCACAGAGGATAAAAATAATAAAACTAATGCTGTGGAGGTAGCTTCTACCTCCACAGATATAAATAAATACGGTGATTTTGTTATTAAAGGAACCATTAAAAATATAGCCACCAAACCTATAAATTCTATTCAGATATATTACAATATATTTGATTCAAATAACAAAAATATCGGAAGTGGCTCTACCTATGTATATCCTAATTATTTAGATGTGGGTGCCACAGGAAAATTTGAAAATACAGAATATAATATGTTAAAGGGACATCATATTAAAATTACAAATATAACCTGGTTTTTACAATAGGAGGATAACATGATAAAAAATAAAAACTTTGTAATTTCCCTAACTATATTAGTTGTTGTTATAGGCCTGGGAATAACATTATGTTTTTTAATACATAGAAATATAAGTCTCAAGACATTCCAAAACTCTTCTAAATTAGCGAATATAGAAGAGTTTACAAGTACCCCTAAATCTAAGGATTTAAAAACAATAATACATGAAAATCAAAAATTAGTTGTATCTCTTGATGTGGAAAAAAACGCCGAAAAAGTTACAGGTTCTGGCTTTCTGTATAATAATAAAGGAGATATAATAACTAATGCCCATGTAATAGACGGTGCTTCCTCTATCACTGTAAAGATGTATGATACCACTACTTACAAAGGTACACTTATAGGTAAAAGTGATGTGACAGACGTGGCTCTGGTTAGGGTTGACAAATTAAAAGGAAAAACTCCCATGAAAATATCAAAATCCGGCAGTGTAGATGTAGGTGATGAAATAATAGCATTAGGTAGTCCATTGGGGCTTCAAAATACAGCTACCATAGGTATAATAAGCGGCCTTGATAGAGATTTCAACATAGAAAATTATAAATACAAAGGAACATACCAAATTTCTGCTCCTATATCTTCTGGCAACAGCGGAGGCCCTCTCCTAAATAAAACTACAGGTGCGGTTATTGGTATAAATTCTGCCAAATCCGGCAGTGAATCTATAGGCTTTAGTATACCAATAACCCAAGTTCTGCCTCTTGTAAATATCTGGGCCAACAACCCTATAAAATATACATCTTCCTCAGAGAATGCGGATAAATCCTATACTGAAGACCATTTGAACTTATCTACAGAGGATGCAGCTTATTTGGTTTCCTATTTTTATAACAACATAAATTCCCAAGACTATGTAACTGCTTACTCATTACTGGGTTCCAGTTGGCAGGAAAGCATAACTTATGATAATTTTAGAAAAGACTATATAGAAACTCTATCTGTAAAAATAGACACTATGACCTGTGGTAAACTTGATAATAGTAATGTACAAGTATCTGCTACCATTAAGGCTATCCAGGGAACCAAATCAAATTCAACTGTAAATACATATAGCGTAGTTTATACTGTAGGCTATGAAAATAACGTACTCAAAATTTTAAACGGAAAAACCAATAGCATTAAATAAGATGCAGTTCTAGACGAGCTGCATCTTTTTATTAAAATTATATGGATAAAACTTCAGTACCTGCTATAGCCTCTTCTACCAAAGCATCTATATCCAAATTCTCTTCAGATTTTATTATTTCTTGAAGTCTTGGTTTAGTCTTAGGATGTTTGGGAACAAATATGGTACAACAATCCTCATAAGGCAGTATGGAAGTTTCATAAGTACCTATTTCTCTTGCCACTTCCATTATATCTACTTTATCCATGGCAATCAAAGGCCTGAACACCGGTCTGTCTGCTACCTGATTACTTACAACCAACCCCTCCATGGTCTGGCTTGCAACCTGCCCTATGCTTTCACCTGTAGTTACAGAATTTATATTGTAATTATCAGCTATACTACAGGCTATTCTCATCATGAATCTTCTCATGATTATAGTTAATTCGTCCTTTCTGCACTTTTCAATTATTTGCATCTGTATTTCTGTAAAAGGGGTTATATAAAGATTTATATTTCCCGTATATCCCTTTAATATCCTTGCAAGTTCCTTGACTTTTTCCTTTGCCCTCTCACTAGTATAGGGATGACTGTGAAAATATATGCAATTTAATTGAACTCCTCTCCTCGCCATCATATACCCTGCCACCGGAGAATCTATTCCTCCAGAGAGCATAAGCATGGTATTTCCATTAGTGCCATAGGGCATTCCCCCCACTGCTTTTATTTTCTCTGAGTATATATAAGCTTTACTTCTTATTTCTATATTGATAAAAAAATCTGGACTTTTTATATCTACATTTAAATTTTTAGTATTTTGTAGAATATAAGCTCCAATTTCTCTACTTACCTCCATAGATGTTCCCGGAAAGCTTTTATTTGCCCTTTTAGTAAATACCTTAAAGGTACTTCCTTCATTTTCAAGAGCATTTTTAAGTGCCTGCTCCTTTATTTCTTCCATATCAGCTTCCACTTCATCTACTACACAAACTTCCCATACTCCAAACACTGATTTTAATTTTTCTATGCCTTTTTCAATATCACTGCATTCTATAAACCATCTTCCTTGATCCATTACAAAACTATATTGAATATCTTTTAGAATGTTTTTTATATTATCCTTTAGTTTTTTTTCAAACTTACCTTTATTTAGTCCTTTTAAAAATATTTCTGATGCATATTTTATCAGCAATAACCTTCTCATCTACCAACTCTCCTTAAAAATTTTAAAGATTTCACTAATACATCCAAAGTATAGTCTATTTCCTCCAGGGAATTATCTTCTGTAAAGCTAAACCTTATAGTTCCATCCAATTCTTCTTTTCCAAGGCCTATGGCCTTTAATACATGACTTTCTTCATTATTCCTGGCAGAACATGCAGACCCCGTGGATACATATATGTGTTTTTCTTCTAAGAGATGAAGCAGTACTTCTCCCTTAATCCCAACAAAAGATACACTAAGCACATAAGGAGAATAGTTGTCTCCTTCACTATTTATCTTAACTTTTGGAATATCCCTTAATTTACCTATAAAATAATTTTTTAATTTGTTTACCCTATTAAAACTTTCCTCTCTATTTTCATATACTTTTTCAGCTGCCTTTGCAAATGCTACAATAGCAGGCAAATTTTCAGTACCCGATCTAAAACCCTTTTCCTGTCCTCCCCCACATATTAAAGGTAAGGGAATAAACCCTTTTCTAATATAGGCAATGCCAATTCCTCTGGGACCATGAATCTTATGTGCACTTGCAGATAATAAATCTATATTACTCTTTTTTACATCTATTTCATACTTCCCATAGCCCTGAACCGCATCTACATGAAATTTTATTCTGCTATTTTTCTCTTTTATGTATTTACCTATATATTCAATATTTTGAAGGCTTCCAATTTCATTATTGGTATGCATTATACTTACTATGTGAGTTTCTTTGGTAATACTTGCATCCAATTCTTCCAAATCTATTTCTCCCCTGTTATCTACATTTAAGTAAGTAACTTTTATCCCTTGTTTTTCTAACTGTTTACAAGTATTCAATATACTAGGGTGTTCTATTTTAGTGGTTATAATATGTTTCCCTGGCTCAATAAAACCTTTTATTAAAAAATTATTACTTTCACTTCCTCCAGAAGTAAATATTATTTCATCTCTACTACAATTTATAGTATTAGCTATTATTTTTCTACTCTCTTTTATCTTTAATTCTGCCTTTAACCCTAAAGAATATGCAGAAGAAGGATTTCCATAATATTCTCTCATAGAATCTGCCATAGACTCTATAACTTCATCATAGGGCTTAGTGGTAGCACTGTTGTCAAAATAAACTTCCACTTTTTTCACTCCTTTTTACATGCCAAAATAACTAAACAATATAACATATATTATCACACTTATATAAAACATAGCAAAACCTATTTTTCAATGTTTTTACTTAAATACTTATAAATTAAATATAAAAGCAAATACTAATAGGGACGAAATCCTAAAAGCAAAGGAGATATGTTTAAATGAAAATTAAACATTTTTTATTAACTACAATATTTATTTTATACATGGTAATGTATTATACTTCTCCTGTAGGAGCTGTTTCAAAAGGTTTATTATCTTCAGAAGATATAAACACTACCCCCCAAGGTAAAGTAATATATCTCACTTTTGATGACGGCCCCAGCAGTACAGTTACAGGTGAAATATTGGATATTTTAAAAGAACAAAATGTAAAAGCTTCTTTTTTTATAATAGGCTATAAAATTGAAGGCCGAGAAGATTTGTTAAAAAGGATGCACAATGAAGGCCACAGTGTAGGTCTGCATACATACACTCATAAATGTAATGTGATATATTCCAGTGAAAATTCTTTTTTAGAGGAAATGACAAAAACTGAAAATGAGGTAAAAAAATTTTTAGGATTTTCTCCTAAAATAATACGTTTTCCTACAGGAAGCAAAAATCATCTTACTACTTCTCTTCTAGAAAAACTGCACACTAATGAATATAAGATATATGATTGGAATCTTTCCTTGTCAGACGGTATAAACTACAGAACACCCGTTGATAAATTATATAATGAGGCCACAAAAAAATGCGTAAATCCAAACAAAATATTTCTACTGGCACATTGCGACGGTACCAATGAGAATACCTGCAAAGTACTTCCTAAAATCATAAAATACTACAAAGATTGTGGTTATGAATTTAAAGCAATTACGGAAAATACTCCAGAATACTATTTTAGAATATCAAAGTAAACAATATATTTCTGAAATCCAGATGGAATTTATCATAGATAAATTCCATCTGGCTATTTTATACCCTTTAATTAACAATAACTATCTGCCAATCTCCAATTTCCACTGCTGCTCTGTTCTTCTATAACAGTACATACTTCTACTTAACAAAATCTTTGAAAACTTAAAAATCATTTAAAGTTATACTTAGAGTGTATTGGATGCACCCATAAAAATGTTATAATAATGTGGTGAAAGGAGATGATAATATGACTTATGGAATTATTAAAGTAGAATATGAAAATTATAACTGTACTAAGGGTGATGCACATATTACAAAGGTTAGAGTATGTGAGGTACTGGGAGAAGAAGAATTCGGTACCAATTTCCAAGATCAACAGATAGATAAAGTCATAGAAAATATTAAAAAAGGTGATAAATACATAACATTGATAAGCACCGGCTATAAAACCTGGAAAAGTGGAGCAGAGATTATATTAAAAGAATTTATAACTACAAGTCCTAATGTTGATCGTGGAAGTGATTTGGGAAGTTTACCACTAATCCCCTATGACATATGGGAATTATAATAAATTTACATTCAAACTTTTTCACTCGTAATAAAGCCCCTCTATGTACTAAAAATAGAGGGGCTTTATACTTTTTAAAATCATTTGTAATATGAATACTTCTTTTCATTTTGAAAATCATATTGCAGATTGTTTTTTGAATAAGGTTTCTACATGTTCTGATGGCATAGGCTTTCCAAAGTAATATCCCTGAATCTTATTACAGTTTTTCCCCTGTAAAGATTGTATCTGCTCCTCTCCCTCCACACCTTCTGCTACTACTTCTAATTCCATCCTATGGGCAAGCTTTATTATTTCTTCTGTTATGATATCTTTATAAGAATCTTTACATATTCCATCTATAAAGGTTTTATCTATTTTAAGAGTATTTATTGGAATACTCTTTAAATAATTTAAGGAAGAATATCCACTTCCGAAATCATCTAACGCCACCCTTATACCCATACTTTTTAATTCATTTATCACTTTTAAATTTCCCTCAAGAGATTCCATCATAACACTTTCAGTTATCTCTATTTCTAGGTACCGTGATTCCAATTCAGTTTCTCCCAAAATTTTTTTTACCATATCTAAAAAGTTTTTATCCTTTAATTGTATAGGCGACACATTTATGGATATAAAATCGTAGGAATATCCCTTGCTTTTCCACATTTTATTTTGTATGCAAGCAGTTTTAAGAACCCATTCTCCTATAGGCACTATAAGCCCTGTTTCTTCAGCCAAACTTATAAAATCTAGTGGCATAACCCATCCAAACCTTGAATTTTTCCATCTGATTAACGCCTCAAAACTCACGGCTTTTCTGGTTTTTAAATCTACCTGTGGCTGATAGTACAAAATAAATTCATCATTTTGTATTGCCCTTCTTAATTCCTTTTCCATTTCAGCTTTCTTTAAGATTTCATCATACATAGACTTTTGAAATAATTTATAGGAATTCTTTCCTGATAATTTTGTTTTATTTAAAGCTATATCTGTATTTCTAATCAAAGTAGTAAATTTATCTCCATCTCTAGGATAAACTGTTATACCAATACTGACTGATATCAATATTTCATTTCCATCCAGGTTCCAAAGTCCACTTATGGTATTTAAAATATACTGGGCAGTATCATTTAAACTGTCTATATTTTCACATCTGTCCTTCAAAATCAAAAACTCATTTCCAGAAGATCTTGAAACTATTCCCATATCCAATGAATTTAAAGCATTACCTATTTCCCTTAGCAATTTATCCCCAAATTCGTATCCAAATATATCATTTACATTTTTAAAATTATCCAAATCTATTTGAAATATAGAAAACCCTTCATCAGGATTTTTTTTAATTCTATTTTCCACTTCCATACCAAAAAGATTCCAATTTGGTAATCCTGTCAGCTCATCATAATAAGCTATTTTTTCAATTTTGTCATACTGAAACTTCAATTCATTTTGAGCTATACTCAAACGTTTATATACATCTGAAAGTGTTCTATAACTTTGGTTTAACATTTTATTTTTGTCCAGATCCCTTATAAGTCTATCACCTATTTTACCTAATATCAGAGAAGAATTGTAAAAAAATTTAATAATTTTTTTTAATTTTTTCCATTCCATAATGGGTATTCCTTCTACATTTGTCACATATCTTTGTTTATACCCGTAACAATTCTCCTTGTTGGACCACATTCTAAAAGTTCTTCTATTACTTTTTTTTAAAAATACAGGACTTAACAATATAGTCCCAACATGTTTTTTTATCATAAATATAGGTATGCCTACATAAATTAATCCATTATTGCATTTATGGATTGCCACCTTTTTTCCCCTGTTAATTTGATTAAATATATTAAAATGGCAATCATCATCTTCTAAGCTATCAAACACATCATACTCTGAAACCATATTTATTGTTTCCCCTTTAGTATCTAAAATAACACAGGCTATTCCTGTCATATTATAGATACTTTCCATAAACTCCTTAAGTTCAGATACATTTAACATGTCTAAAACTCTATAATCCATATTAACACCAGCTTTCATCTATTACTACACTTTTTCCCTATTCAATAATACATATAAAACCATATATTTTACAACATTTTATTACATAATTATTCACTTATTATTTATCCATTCTAAATTTTTTATTCTAATATTTAAGCATTAATATTTATCATAGATTATATAATTAATTTGAAAAAGAAATTAAATTTCTTTTTAATTAAATTTTATATCTTTTAATTTATCTTTAAATAAATCTCCTAATGTAATTTTATCACTATCTTCATCTAAATATTCTTTAAAATTTGAAGAGAATTTATCCTCAGCTTCTTTTATACTCAATGATATTCTACTTGCTTTTTCATCTACATTTAGTATTTTTACTTTTACTTTATCTCCTACTTTTAAAATTTCTTCTGGTGCAGTAACATGTTCCTGTGATATCTGGGATATGTGCACCAGACCCTCAAGACCCGGTTCAATTTCTACAAAAGCACCTATACCTATAACTTTACTTACTACTCCCTCCACTATGTCATTTACTTTATATCTTTCACCTATATTCTCCCAAGGACTATTTAATACTCTCTTTACAGAAAGAGAAATTCTATTTCTATCTCTATCTAAATTTAATACATAAACATTCAATTTATCTCCTACAGATACTACTTCTGAAGGATTTTTTACTTTTTTCCATGATAATTCAGATATATGGGCAAGTCCTTCTACTCCCCCTAAATCTATAAAAACCCCAAAGTTTGTTATTCTGCTTACTCTTCCTTCTACCTTGTCTCCTTTTGATAGGGTATTCCATAATTCTTTTGACTTTTCTTCAAGTTCCAGTTTTTCTACTTCTTTACCTGATAATACAACTTTATTTTTAATTCTATCTAGCTGTATCAATTTCACCTTTAAAGTTTTACCAATAAATTCTTTAAGATCCTCCGTATACCTTATAGAAATATGAGAGGCAGGTATAAAAGCCCTAAGTCCATATAAATATGCTATAATTCCCCCTTTAACTACCTCTTTTACAACTACTTCTAAAACCTCTCCATTGTTAAACTTATTTTCAAGTTTACTCCATACAGACTCCATACCAGTTTCACTTACTATTTCATCTACTGAATTTGTCTGATCATTATTTGTCATAAAATCCCACTCCCTTTATATCTATATTAATGCACTTACAAGTTATATTTTATCATAAATATAGGGTTTCCTGTTTAAAACTTAACTTATATACACTTTTTATTCTTCATTAGAAATATTCGGTTATATAAACTCCTTTTTATCCGAAGGCTATCATTGCTAACACCCACATCTTCTTGAAAGTGGGGGATAAGCACTGCTACGCTGGATAAGTTCTTCTCCTAAAGGATAACGTATTCTAAATGCTAAATACACTAAGAACACTCATTAAATATCCTTGTAACTTTTATATCCCAATATGGATTCAGAATTTTTTACAGCATTTATAATGGCCATTTCCATAACTTGTGCAGATAAAAAACCTACTACACTTAGATCTGCTTCTACTTTTCCCGTAGCCATGGAAAAAATAGTATCTCCATCAAAGATAGAATGGGCAGGTCTCATAGTTCTAGCATATCCATTATGGGCCATAGAGGCAACTTTATTCATTTCTGATTTTGTAAATTTCCCGTTATTCACCACTACTCCAATAGTTGTATTTCTATTAAATAAATTTTTCTTTTCATAATAAGTTTCAAGCATTATACTTTCTGTATTTGCAAAGGATTTTTTATCCTCATTTAATGCTCCTGCTATTATCCGTCCAGTCTTACTATCTACCACATCTCCAAGACAGTTTACAGCTACCAAAGCTCCCACCTTTAAATCTCCTACTTGAACTGCAAAGGAACCAAGTCCCCCCTTCATGGAATATTCACCTCCTTTTATTTTACCCACAGTTGCTCCAGCTCCAGCTCCCACATTGCCATTTTCACATAAATTCAACTCAGAATTTACGCAAGCTTCATATCCCATAAGCTTATTGGGCCTTATAGTAAAATCTCCTACGGCAAGATCAAATAAGACAGCTCCGCAAACTATGGGTACTTTTGTAACTGTTACATCAAACCCTATATTTTTTTCCTCCAAATACTGCATCACGCCACCTGATGCATCTAATCCAAAAGCACTTCCACCGGATAGAATCACCGCATGAATTTTATCTACCAAGTTTACTGGATTCAAAAGATCTGTTTCTCTGGTGCCTGGAGAACCTCCCCTTACATCCACCCCTGCTGATGCTCCTTCTTCACATATAACCACAGTGCAGCCTGTAGGTCCATTTAAGTTTTGTGCATTTCCCACTTTAATTCCTTCTATGGTATTGAATAAAATATTTTTCATTTTTCCCTCCCAATATTAAAACCCTAAGCCTATCAGACTTAGGGGAACTTTTTAACCTTATTTTTTATTTAATCATAAACTATTTTACTAATTATGTCTAATCTTATTTACTGCAGTGATAACAGATATTGTAATAATCACAGATAGAATCATCTCTGGTATACCATTAGTAAAAGCTACTGCCAATATGCCATTTTTTGCAGCCCCTAAACTTATATGCAAAGCTTTTGCATAAGGCTCTAAATATATAAGGTATATCATTCCTAAAACTCCTACAGTGTTTACTAGGGAGCCAACTGCTGCAGCTATTCCCATAGGTATGATCTTTCTATTTTTGCTACTGATAGCCCTATATAAATAATAAGATACTAGTCCTATTAATATCCTTGGTAAAACTGATACCAATGGATTTATAAAAGCAAAAGAAACCGGTGTAGGTGCAGTTATAGATTGAATTATACTAAACACTCCAAAAATAAGGCCAACCATAGCTCCTACCAGAGGACCTTCTAAAATAGCTCCTATTATTACAGGAACATGCATTATAGTAGCTTTAACTGGTGGAATAGGTATAAATCCCAATCCAGTTAATCCAAGCATAATAGAAATTCCAGATAGCATACCAATTGTTGTAATCTGCTTAATATTAAACTTTAATCTTGTTCTTATTTGTCTCTCCATTAGTTTTCTCCGTTGTTATTCTATTTCAAGATACAACACGGAACCTCCTTTATAAATTTAGTTCAGTTTTTCTAGAAATACTGACAATTTTATTTTATCATGTAAAAAAAAAAGTTCAATATGTTAGTTAAAAAAAACACAATTTTTTTATATATAAATTCATAATTATCTATATCAACATTTCTACAGAGAAATGAAATCGTTATTATATCTAGATTAAAGCTTTATAAATCATTAGTACAATTAATATACTTGTATATTAATTAACAATTTTCCTTAATTACTTTAAATAATTCTATATTAGTCAATCTCTTTTTATAGGGAATCCTTCTCTGAAATAATCCCTAGGATACAATATTTCTATTACCTTCTTTTTACTTATTTTTCCATCTTTCATGAATACCTCTGGTATTCCTTTAAGACATACTCTTACATTTTTTTCCAAAAATATATCAAGTACATTTTTTATACATTCCACTACAGAATGATTTTTAGATCTTCTCATATATTTGTATATGTTTTGACCTGTTAACCAATCTTCCCCTCTATATTTTTCATCATAATTTATAACAGTACACTTTAATTTATTTTTGTCATTTCCAGATATGGAAGACATAAAAAATGTTTTAACCATTATATCATCAAGAGGCAAGCTATATCCTGCAAATATTATATGTTTTGCATTCTTCATAAGTAGCCCCATTTCCGTTTTCAGTTCCTCTAAAGCTGGCACATTTTTTTGCTTTGAAAGACTCTGTATTATAAGCGTCATATCATAAGGATAGGTTATCTGTCCACAATAAGGACATTCTATAGCACCTTTTTTATATTTATTTTCTTTATAGGTTCTATATCTCCAATTTTTTTGTAAATCCTGTAAAATAGAAGGTCCAAAAATTTCTGTGGATAACCTATCCCATCTCTCTTCAAAGGTGATTATAGATTTACCACATTCTGGGCAAATTCTAGAACCAAACATGCCATGTGGAAATAACACTTTACCTATCCTGGCTATTCTAGATGGATAACTATAGTTATTAATACTTCTACACTGAGACTCATCTGAAGTATACCATATTTCAGATTCATCTCCATCTAAATAATTTGAAGCTACTTTCGTACCAAAATCATCATATAATTGTAATTCCAAACCATCCCTAAGACATATAGGCTTTTTATTTTCTTCCTTATGTACATTAAATATATTCCAGAGTATTAAAGGGTCCCAATTAAATGATATTATGGCATAGGAGTAAAGATAAAATCTTCTAGTATCCCTTTTATATCCCCTGCTTTCAAAAGCTCTTGCTTCTTCAATCATAAGTTCTGTGAGAATTTTAGCAAATTCATAATAAGGTTCTATTTTTTCTCTGTCTACATATCCCGGAGTTTTTTGTACACTTAATCTTTCTAATTCTTCAATAAGCAAAATGAGGCATCGTTTTGCAGCCTTTACCCTTTCCACCCTTAAAAATTGTGTTCTGCCATTACAAAATGCGTTAAATCCCATATCATTTTCAATAAGTTGATCCAACATAGTAAAAAGATCATGCATATTAAATTTATTATTGGTACTTATTATGATATTGAGTGCCTTTAAATCATATATTCTAGAAAGCATTGAATCCTTTATTAGATCCTCTGTTACTAATTTTTTAAAAGCATCAGCCAATTTTTTATCTTTATCCTTTAAAAAAGAAAAATCATTGTTGTTGATATCTAAAATTAATTTTATCAACTCCTTTGTTGCATGAAGTCCCAAGTTCTGGGTAGCACCAGCTCCCCAAAGTATAACTGTTTCAGGCCAATATTTCTCAGGCATAATTGTATTCTCCTTCCATAGTAAAATCATTCTAAGGTTCAGTAAATTTTATACCTACTTTAATATATAATAGATATATTTTATATACATGTAAATATATAAATGAATAAATTAAGGCCGGGTGTTAAAATCTCACCCGACCATTAAGTCACAGTTACAAGCTATATTCCTCTAACTAAAGTTTATACAATTTTCAAATTAATACTCTATAAAATTAATACCAAAAAAGTTAACATCATCAGTAATATACTTTCATATCTATGCTTGTTTAATAGAACCTCTCTTTAAAGCTACATTTATAATATTAAATAAAATTGCACCTACTATAGTATTTACCACTGCTGCAGGTAAAACCACCGAGAAAAACATCACACTAAATCCAGCATCAAGTCCCATGGTAATTAAAATTACTGCCAAAAATGTAGATCCACTGACTATAGTTCCAAGAGCAGTAATTATTATAATATTTATTTGATTGTTCAATTTATCTCTAAATGGTTTGAAAAGTAAAAACATTACATTTATAGTTATTATTTTGTCTATTACATTTGCATATTGTCCACCTGGAAAAGTTGTAGTTGCTGCAGCCAAAATACCTGCTACAATACCTGCAGCAAGACAGGTTTTATACTCTCTATTAAATATGAGTATTACAAAAAGCATTGCCAGCGAAACATCTGGTTTCATTCCAAGTATAAGAGGCGGTGCGATCTGATGCAATACAGCACCTATAGCAAGCAATATAGAATTTATAATCATCCTTTTCAAATTCATAAATAACACTCCCTTAAATTATATTAAATACAATCTTCCTCAAATCAATATGATTATTTATATTATAACTACCACTATACTTTCATAACATGATGGCCACCTCCTATACAGTCCTTTCCAAACAAAATAAAAAATCCCCATCCTAAAAACTAGGACGGAGATATTACCCGCGGTACCACCTAAATTGTGTTTTTTAAAACACCTCTCTTTCAGGCACCAACATGCCCTATCCGTTGTAACGTACGGCTAACGTTAACCACTACTCTCTATAAATCATAGATTTCAATTCACTCCTCTTAGGCCCATTCACTACAAGTTGTAATATTGAGATCCCACCCTTCTCAACTCTCTAGAATCCAACAGCATAGCTACTATTCCTCGTCAAAGGATTTACTAATTAAATTATTAATATAGTATCACTTAAATAATATACTGTCAATAATTATTAATGACTAAATTCAAAAAATATTTATCTCATATTTAAAGTAAAATTACAATTTTTATCAAACAATTCCCTGTAACAATAGTTTATTATATCACTTCGTTTAATAATTCCTATAAAAACATCATTATCATCTATCACTGGTACAAAATTTTGATTAACAGCTAAAGATACCAAATCTTCCATATTAGAATTGATTCTAACAGGTTTATTATTCATATGTCTTGGAATTTCCTTTAATAATATTTTGCTTGTATTTTTAAAGTTAAACTCCTGGGTATCTTTTAATTTCCACAATAAATCCCCTTCTGTAAGAGTCCCTACATACTTTCCCTTATTATCAATAAGGGGAATGGCTGTATATCTGTATTTTTCCATCCTCTCAAGTGCTTGTCTCATAGATGAATTAGGAGTTTCACAGACTACATCCTCTTTAGGTGTGAGAAAAAATGCTATATTCATATATTTTCTACTCCTTAATATTACATAATTTATATATTTAAGGCTAAATGTTTTATTTAACCTGCCTCAACAAATAAAATATGTCCTCATGATTAAAAAATTATCCACTAAGTAAGCTTTAATTTCATAAACCAGACCAATTATTTACTTTAAACTGAAAATTTTAATTGATCCAGTCTTATTATCTGGAACATTCAGCCTCTACTTGAAGTAATTTTTTAAGTACATCTTCTATATTATCTTCCAACTCTTCATCAATGTTTAAACCATCTTCATTGACCGCCTCTATTGCAAGTTTTAAACCTTTCGTTATATTACTTATTTCCTCTAGTGTTAACAACATAAGTATATTCTCTTTCATGTTAATAACCCCCTTATCTAACTTAATCTTTTAGAAAGTAACCTGTATCTATTATCCCTTTTATAACATTTCGTAAAATTTAAGTTAATATAAAGTGCCTATTTAAGAGATAATTTTACCCAAAAGTTATAATTAGTTAATACCCATCTTCTTCAAAATGGAAGATACGCACTGTTACACCCCCCTGGATAAGTTTTTCCCCTAAAGGATAACATATTCTAAGTACTAAAAGTACCGAGAATACTGCTACTAAGACTCAGATGGAGAAAGTATTCCTCATAATAACTCACCTGGACTTAAGAATCACTTGATTAACAGTACTGATAATTATAGATTTTATAATAAATACTCCCTTTAAAAAGCATTATTTGCTATCTACATTTAATCATAACTTAATAATATAACAATTTATAAAATAAATTTTCAAAGAACTGTTTAAAAATTAGCTGTAAAATCATAATATTCTTCTATCATATATTCTGTGTATATTTTGTTACCCATAAGCCTATATACCACATCAATACTTTTATATCCTTCTTTATACAACTTATAGTCCTTAAAAAGTTTTTTTAATATTCTTTTGTTAATTTGGAGAAGGGTACTTAATTCATCCAACCTATAAAATTTCTTATACAGTAATTTTTCAAGTTGCTTTTGCATTTCTAGTTTATATTCCAGGTCTATTTTCTTATTTTTATGAGGTCCGTTCTTTCCTCTATGATGTTCTGAACAAAGATATTTAAAATTCAAAGGAAAATCTAATCCTCCTTGACTCCTATAAACTATATGATGTTTGTCTGCCGGTTTTCCACATATTTGGCATCTTAACAATTTTTCCCCTCCCAATTTATATTGGATTTTCATTATAATTTATATTATTATTATATCACAGCTTTTGCTCTATTACACTTATAAAAAATCATGAATTTTGTTTAAATTTTTATAAAAATTTATGTTTCTTTTACATTTTACGGTAATAGTTTTGCATTCATATTATATTACGAAGTTTATAATTATATTTTATTGGAACTACTATCAATTTTACATCAATAGTGTATATTATTAATTAGATGATACTACATTGAGTTTTTTAATACTATAAATACATAAAAAACAATTACATATTTTTTATTACAATATTTAAATTAAAATATCTTATTTTATAGAAAGAGGTGATAATAATATGAAGGATATCCTCTATTTCCTAATTGTAATAAATGCCATATTATCTGTAACAGTTATAATTTTAGAAAGAAAAAATCCAGAAAAAACAATTGCATGGTTATCAGTTTTCATAGTACTTCCTGTTGTGGGATTGATAGTGTATACATTTTTAGGACGCAATTGGAAAAAACATAAGCTCCATGAAGAAACAAATATAAATATAGAAGAATTAATATATGAAGTTATAAAAGATATAAAAGACAATACCTATACCCCTTTAATTGAACTTCTTTCTAAAAATAGTGAATCCCCGTTATTTGCAAATAATTCCATAAAAATATTTAAAAATGGAATAGAAAAATTTAAATGCCTGAAAGAAGAACTTTTAAAAGCACAACACCACATTCATATAGAATATTATATAATTAAAAATGATAACATAGGAAATGAAATAAAAGATATCCTAATAGAAAAATCTTTAAGTGGTGTAAGTGTAAGGCTCATTTTAGACAGAGTAGGATGTATACGATTAGGTAGAAAATATATAAACGACTTAAAAAATTCAGGAGTGGATGTAGTTCAATATTCCTATTTTTTAGCTCCAATTTTAAGGCATATAAACACACAGATAAATTATAGAAATCATAGAAAGACAGTAGTAATTGATGGTAAAGTAGGCTTTGTAGGAGGAATAAATATAGGTGATGAATATCTAGGTCACAGCAAATATGGTTATTGGCGTGATACACATATAATGGTAGAAGGCGATTTTGTATTTGGGCTGCAGGCAGTTTTTATAGATGATTTCGCCACCATAAAATCGGCCAATAAAGACTATTTTTTCTATGATGGAAACTTTGAGGAATTTTTTCCTGAAGTCTCCAGCAACACTACAGGCAATAAATTAATGCAACTTGTAAAAAGCGGACCTGACTCCCAATTTCCTGCTATCGAACAGGCAGTTTTAAAAATGATAAGTATGGCAAAAGATCATATTTACATAACTACACCTTATTTTGTGCCTACGGAAAGTATATTAAATGCACTAAAAGTTTCCTCCTTAAGCGGCGTGGATGTTCGCATTATATTCCCTGGCAGATTCGATCACATACTAGTATATTATGCTTCCCGAACTTATTTAGAAGATGTTCTTAAAAATGGAGTAAAAGTTTACTTTTATAATAAAGATAGTTTTATACATTCAAAAACTACCTCTATAGACGGTAAGGTATGTACCATCGGTACTGCCAATATGGACATAAGAAGCTATGAATTAAATTATGAAATAAATGCTATGATTTATGATGAAGAAACTACAGAAGAACTTGAAAATTTATTTTTTGAAGACATTCAAAACAGCAAAAGAATTACTCAGGAGTATTTTGATAACTTATCCCCTTTTATTAAATTTTTTGAGGCTTTTTGCAGAATATTCTCTTCACTATTATAATGAAAAAGTGGTAAAATTATTCTTTTCAGAAATAATGATTTTACCACTAAAATGTTAAATTATATTAATCACATCTTCATTCCAACTCATTGTTATCTTCTTTTATCAATCCTTTTCTATAGGCAATCAAAAGCTTTTCAAGATCTGCTACCTGTGCCCTGATTTTTGTACCTACATCTGTGTCCATCACCCGTTTTCTTCTAGCGGCATGTTCTAAAATTATAGTAGAAGATAATATATCCTTGTCCTCTTCTATGGCATTCTTTATGGCAGAAAAAGGTTCATGGGAAGTAAGCAGCAAACCATAGGAATTATATATTAGGGTATATCCCGCAATACCTGTTTCAGGCTGATATGCCTTACAAAATCCTCCATCTATTACAAGCAATCTTCCATTTGCCTTTATAGGACTTTCTCCTTCTTTTGTCTTTACAGGAATATGCCCATTTATAATATGTGAACTATCTGGAGATAGATTAAATTCTTTTAATATATTTCTACATACTTCTTCATTATCCCTATACTTATAGTAATAATTTTTTTGTTCATAATGTGAATCCTTTTCATTAATAAAATATCTTTCAAAAGTTGTCATTCTTATTTTTCCAAACACAGGAGAATCTTCTCCACACCACATATACCACATCATATCCATGCCATACTTTTTATTATAAGTATTATGTTTAAAGAAAAATGCATCTCTTGCTACACGATCATATCTATCAAGAAGCTCTTTCCCGCTGTAATTTATCTTTCCTATCTTAACTTCTTTAAGGCTTCCATCTTCATTTAATGGTATACATCCATGGTATAAAAGATTAGAATTGTAGACCAAATACATACTTCCCTTACTGTATAAAAATCTGATATGTCTTTGGAGCTTTTCACTATTTACAAAAGAATTAGTCAGTTTATCAATAATCTCTTCTTCCCTGGCAGTGAGTTTATAGGGATCATTCCAGTCTACTGTAGGAAAATTTATATCATTTAATTTGTAGGTATTCCCATATACATTTATTTCCCAATTTTCCACATCTATTTTATCCAGTAAAAGCCTGTCTTCCATTTTAAATTCAGGTCGTCTTTTTATTATTTGCCCCTCCAGCTTAAATTGCATTATAGCTATAGCTTTATGCATTTTTGCCAAAAGATACAGTTCATTTTTACTTATCTCTTTATCCAAGGTTTTAGGAATAAACCTTTCACAAGGATCATCCTGATAAAATTCTAAAGCAAAGGTTGCAAGAGGAAGTAAATTTATTCCATAACCATCCTCTATGGTTTTTAAATTAGCATATCTTAATGATATTCTCAATACATTAGCCATACAAGCTTCACATCCTGAAGCTGCTCCCATCCAAAGTACATCGTGATTTCCCCATTGTATATCTACAGAATGATGTTTCATAAGGGCATCCATTATAATTTCTGCTCCCGGTCCCCTGTCATATATATCTCCTATAATATGAAGCCTGTCTACAACAAGTCTTCTTATCACATTTGAAATAGCTATTATGATTTCAGGAGCCCTATCTATCTCTATTATTGTCTTTATTATTCCACTATAATAGGCTTGTTTATCTGATCTATCATCCTGCTTATTTAAAAGTTCTTCTATTATATACGAAAAATCTTTTGGAAAAGCCTTCCTGACTTTGGATCTGGTATATTTAGATGCCACATCCCTACATACTTCAATCAATTGATATAAAGTTATCCTGTACCAGTCTTCTAAATTTTCTTCTTTTTCTTTAATAATCTCTAGTTTTTTCTCTGGATAATATATAAGAGTGGCCAAGGCAGCCTTTTGTTCTTCTCTCAGAGAATCTCCAAATACATCATCTATCTTTCTTTTTATAACTCCTGATGCGTTCCTCAACATATGGGTAAAAGATTCATATTCCCCGTGAACATCACTTATAAAATGTTCTGTAGCCTTGGGTAGGTTTAATATAGCCTGAAGATTTATAATTTCCGTACTTGCACTAGATATTGTAGAGTATTCTTTAGATAATAGTCTGAGATATCTTAAATCCTTTTCTATTACATCTAAATTATTCTCATCATAGAAAATCATTCTTATTTTCTCCTTTTTATTTTTTATAAATAAGTGATATACTATAATATATTATAGTATATCACTATTAAGCTGTATAGTATACTATGTATAAATTAATATATCATATATTTACATAATAAAACATTTCCTTTGTTCAACTTAAAATTGCCCTGCTTCATCAATGCATTCTAAGCTCTTTATATCAAGCTGTTTATATTTTATTAAAAATGATTTTAATTTATCTATAACTATATTTGAAAAACCCGGTAAATCACCTTCAACATTTAAACACAGCACAGGTTCATGGAGAGATAACCTAAGTAAAAACCATCCATTACCACAATTTACCCTGACCCCCTCATAGTTTGGAAAAGCAATAGACCACCCTTTTACATTTCTTATATGTAATTTTAATTCCTCCAACATTTTATTTCCATAATCCCTAAAATTTTCATCTAAAATATCAAATCTGAATTCCAAACTTTCAAAAGGTATTTTCATATACTGTATTAAATCCTCTACACTTTTACCCTCTAAATTCAGTGTGGCCATTTTTATCAACACTTTTGCTATGAGATAAGCACCATCATCTAAAAAATAATTCTCTTTAAAGGCTGCATGACCTGATGTTTCTATTGCCAGATGACATTCTTCTTTTTCATTATTGAGCCTTATTCCCTCATTTATTACATTTCTATATCCTCTTTTAAATCTATGATGCTTTCCTCCAAGTTTATTGATAAATTCACTTAGTCCATCTGAAGTTAAAGAATCTGTTACTATAGTGGTGCATGGATACTTTTCTAGAACTATTGCAGAAGTTAATGCTACCAGTGAATTCCTGTTTATTTCTCTTCCCTTTTCATCCACAATAGCTGCCCTATCTACATCTGCATCAAATATTATACCAAGAACAGCTTTATTTTTTATAACCGCCTCTTTAATAGACTGCATAGCTTCTTTATTTTCTGGATTTGGAAGGTGATTTGGAAATCTGCCATCAGGAATAATAAATTGACTTCCCTGAATGTTTGCTCCTAAAGGTTCTAAAACTTTAGAAGCAAAAAATCCTCCTGTGCCATTTCCTGCATCTACAATAATTTTAAATCCTAAAAGAGGACTATTGTAATTCACTTTTGAATTTATACCTTTTCTGATTTCTTCAACCAATATACTGGAGTACTCATCAATAAAATTCCTCTTATAAATACTCCCTTTAGCATATATGCTATTATCATACTTATCTAAAGCCTTATCCAATATATATTTTATATCTTCTTTTTCACACCCTCCATCTTCAGTGAAAAACTTTAATCCATTATAATAATAAGGCAAATGGCTGCCTGTTATCATAACCGCACCATGACACTTAATACTTCCACTAACTGTAGTCATAAACATAGCAGGAGTTGTACAAAGCCCACAATCATATACCTCACATCCTAAATTTAAAATTTCCTCACAGATGCACTTTTTAAATTCAGGCCCGGATAATCTAGAATCCATTCCTATAGCAATTTTTACATTATTATTTTCCAAACCTTTTTTATTTTTAATCCACTTTATAAATCCTCTAGCTATAAGTCTCACTCTTTCCACAGTTAAACTGACTTCTTTCTCAGGATTTTCAATTGCAATTCCCCTTATATCAGTACCATTTTGTAATGTATATAATTTTTCCAACATATTCTCCCTCCCATATTTTAATTTCTTATATATTATATACCTAAAAAACATCTAAAAAAGTGAAGAAAAAATTTTCTCCACTTTATATAAGTTAAAATATAGTTTAGCTCTTTTCTATACTTTTCACTTCATAGCCTGCATCTTTCACAACTTTTTCTATATTGGAATCAGAAATTTCAGTAGAAGATTTTATTACAGCAGTATTGCTTTCTAAATTCACTTTAACATTTGAAACCCCCTCTATAGACTCCAAAGCTGACTTAACACGATTAACACAATGCTGACAACTCATTCCCTCTACATGTATTGTTTTTTTTATTTTTCCTTTAAACAACATAATTAACACACTCCTTTTATTTTAAATTGGCTTAAAACAATCTAGCAATCACTGATAAAATTCAATCCATCATACACTGGGTCTGAACCTTTTTAACCTAAGTGCATTTAAAAGAACTGATACTGAACTGAAACTCATTGCAAGAGCTGCCAGCATGGGATTTAAAAGGGGTCCTCCAAATATAAAAAGCACTCCCATAGCCACTGGTATACCAAGTGAATTATATCCAAAAGCCCAAAAAAGATTTTCTTTTATATTTTTTATTGTCTTCCTGCTCAAATCTATTGCAGTAACCACATCCATAAGATCACTTTTCATAAGTACGATATCTGCAGACTCCATAGCAACATCTGTTCCAGAGCCTATTGCAATTCCCACATCTGCCTGTGCCAAAGCTGGTGCATCGTTTATTCCATCTCCCACCATGGCAACCTTTTTATTTTCCCCTTGAAGCTTTTTTATTTCATCTGCTTTATCCTGTGGAAGGACTTCTGCAAGCACTCTATGAATCCCCACTTGAGATGCTATAGCCCCAGCTGTATTTTTATTATCCCCTGTTATCATAGCCACTTCTATTCCCAGCGAATTTAGTCTTTCTATAGCTTTTTTACTGCTTTCCTTAACCGTATCTGCCACAGCTATTATGCCTGTCAATTTATCCTGAATTGCTATATACATAGGGGTTTTACCTTCGTTGGAAAGTGTATGTGATATACCCTTCATATTTTGCATGGAAACATTTTTTTCAGTCATCAATTTTTCATTTCCTAAAAGTACTTTATTGTCTTTTATGAAAACTTCAATACCCTGTCCCGGTATAGCTATAAAGGAATCTATTTTTAAAAACTGAATATCCCTGTTTTGGGCTTCCCGTACAATAGCCTCTCCCAGGGGATGTTCTGAAGATTTCTCTGCAGATGCAGCTATTTGAAGCAAATAATTTTCTTCTATTTCCCCAAATGTTACCATATCCGTAACTTTGGGTTTTCCTTCAGTTATAGTACCTGTTTTATCAAAAACTATAGTTTGTATCTTATGGGAAATCTCCAGAGCCGCTCCACTTTTTATAAGCACGCCATACTCTGCCCCCTTCCCCGTGCCTACCATTATAGCCGTAGGTGTAGCCAAACCCAATGCACAAGGACAAGCTATTACAAGTACAGATATAAATATGGTTACTGAAAATACCATGGATTCACCAGATATATACCATGCCACCGAAGCTATTAGAGCAAGCACTATAACTACAGGTACAAAATACCCAGCTATTATATCTGCCATTTTTGCTATAGGAGCTTTTGACCCCTGAGCTTCTTCAACTAATTTTATTATACGTGAAAGTACAGTATCTTTCCCCACCTTAGTAGCTTTATATCTTATAGAACCATTTTTATTTATGGTAGCACCTATAATTCTGCTGCCAACAGTCTTTTCAACAGGTATACTTTCTCCTGTAATCATAGATTCATCCACAGAAGTAAGACCTTCTACAACTTCTCCGTCTACTGGAATTTTTTCCCCAGGTTTTACTATAACTACATCTCCTACTTCCACTTCATCAATTGCAATTTCAATTTGTTTGCCATTTTTTATTATATTGGCAGTTTTAGGAGTAAGACTCATAAGTTTTTTTATAGCCTCAGACGTCTTTCCCTTAGCTATACTTTCAAAATATTTGCCTAGAGTTATAAGGGTAAGTATTACTCCTGCAGATTCAAAATATAAATGATAATGATTATCATTCAAAAACATACCTACTACAGAAGATAAACTATACAAAAATGCAGCAGAGGTTCCTATGGCTATAAGAGAATCCATATTAGGATTCCTTCTAAATAAGGATTTAAAACCTATTATAAAATAACTTCTCCCTATTATTATTACAGGAAGTACCAAAAACAGTTGAACCATTGCAAATATTTTTTGATGCACCATAGGATTCTTAATAGATGGAAGCATTATATTTAGCTGCTGGGCTATCATAGGTCCCATAGCCACAATAAGCAATGGAACTGTAAATATAGCAGATACTATAAATCGCTGTTTTAATTTCCGAATTTCTTTTTGTTTGCTCTCATCTTGGATATCCAAAGCTTCAATTTCACCTAATGCTTTATAACCAGCCTTTTCTACGGCAGTTTTTATTTCTGAAAGTGTAGTTTTGGATTGATCAAAACTTACAGTTAACTTTTCAGTAGCAAAATTAACCCCTGCACTTTCAACTCCATCCACTTTTTTTACTGCCTTTTCTACTGTCCTTACACAAGCAGCACAACTCATTCCCTCTATCTTTAATATTTCATCCTTCAATTATTCCCTCTCCTATCCATTTTTATCCAATATTTTTCCTAATAGACTTACCACTTCTTCTACTTTTTCTTCTCCTGCATTTTGTAGAAAAGCTTCTTTTACACAGTGGTTTAAGTGCTGTTTTAATATAAGTAAATTAGCTTTCTTTAAAAGTGCCTGAGCTGCTATTATTTGATTGGATATATCAATACAATACCTTCCATTTTCTATCATTTTCATTATGCCTTCAATCTGGCCTTTTGAAGTCTTTAATGCTTGAAATGCTTTCTTTTTTTCTTCATTCATATTTACCTCCCCCCACCCTCGTGGGGTGATATTTTTTAAAAATATAAAATTTAAACATTTAATACCATGTTTAAATTTTATTATATGTTCATTATAAACCCTACAAAAAATTTTTCATAGCATATTTTAAAAATTATTCAGAAAAATAACTAATTACAAATACCTGTAGGATTGTTATTCAGACTTACCTTCTGAATATCTTCCGTACGGGGATTTACAAGTGCCACAGCTTTTTCCTTATTTAAAGTTACCATCACATTTCCATTCTCTTTATTTATTGAAATATCTGTAGGATATCTTCCTACTCTTATTTTTTTTATACTTTTAAAAATTGTCATATCCAATATGCTTATAGTATCTTCTCCTGTATTTGCCACATAACAGTAGTTACCATCTTTTGAAATACAAATTCCCCGTGGTTCCCTTCCTACTGATATAGACTGAAGTACTGTATAATTTTTACCATCAATTAAAGACAAGTCATTACTTTCAGTATTGCTTACCATTATATATTTTTTGTCAGAAGTAAACACAATTCTGTATGGATGCTTTCCAACCTGCACTTTTCTTATAAGTTTATTATCTTTAATATTATAGAATAGAACATAGCCTTTATCATCTTCATCTTTAGAATTTAGTACAACTACCAGCAGTGTATTTCCATCTGCTGAAAGCTTTATATCCTGCGGAAAACCTTCTACTTTAATTTCATTGGCAATTTCATTGGTAACAGAATCCATCTTGTAAATAGTATCCTTCCCTCCTATTACAAAATAATAACTTCTAGAATCATTCGCATCTTTGGCCAGTGATCTGGTTCTATACTCCATAGCTATAAATGCCCCGCTGAAAAATAGTATAAATAAAACCAATATAAATAAGACTCTATGTAATTTACGCTTTGGCATAGGCACCATCCTTTTTAAATATTCTTATTTTTTATTTTGTGCCTTTTTTACCATATATATTCTTATTTTTTACCTATAAACAAAAAATTTACTGATATATTTCAACAGGAGTTTTGATAAATAGATACTTCTTTAATACATCTATAGTCTCATCCGATACAGCAATACATCCATAAGTCCAATCACTTCCTGTACCTCCGCCATGTATTCCTACAGCTCCACCAAGAGGAGTATTCCAGGGGGGCTGCTCCCTATTTTCTATTGCTTTTTCAATTTTTTGAAATGTATTTTTGTCTATGACACCTTCATCCAGGGCCAGCTTTGCATCTTCAGAATTAGGGTAACTTATCCCTAAAAAATGCCTATACTTAGTTTCAGAATTTATATAACATATGTAATAATTCCCTTCAGGAGTTTTATTATCTCCCTCCCTTTGTTTCTTTCCCTTCGGAACTCTTCCAAGCGCTATTTTAAATCTGCCTATTAACTCATTATCCCCGTAAACTTCCATCATTCTTCTTTCTTTATATATTTTCACAAAAGTTTCAGAGGGTAATTTTTCAGGTTCTTTAAAGAACTCTTCTTCTTTTTCATTTTTTACTACTTTTTCTTTTAAACCAATGTTTTTTATATTATCTTTATTATTGCTTTGTTTAATGTATCCTTTTACAGATACTAGGGCTGTGATTAATATTAAAATTATACCTAAAGTCAAAAATATAAGAGGAAAAAATTTGTTTTTACTTTTCATAGAATCACTTCACTTTTATTTATATTTTATCATTCTGTTCCAATTAATGTTTTAAACCATTTTATTACACTTTCATTTTTTTGTTTTGCTTTCTCATACTGCTCATATTTCTTATCATAACTCTTCACTCTTTCATTATATTCTTTTGTCTTTTTATTGTACTCATTTAGTTTACTGTTATATTCCACAACTAAATTATTCCATTCATCTCCTCCCTCCAATTTTATACTATTCATTTTATCCTTTAAATTCCTCAATTCTTCACCTTCCTTTTTAATAGTATCCCCCAAATAAGTTATTTCCTTTTTTTCCTGTTCAAGGCTCATTTGCATATCCCCTATTGTGTCTGATGTTAAATTTGAATCTTTCAGCCTGAGATCCACAAGAGCCGCTATAGATGTAATAAATAATATGACAATTATAACTACTATCTCAGTTAATATAGCCTTTAATCTTTCCATAAATATCCTCTCCTAGCTTAAACCCTTAATTGACGAAATATTTTATACTCTCTATAAGAATATTATATATTATCATATTACTCTTTTTATAAAAATTATGATAAAAAGCCAACAACAAAATTTATCGTCATTAGCTTTCTACCTATTTAAATACAATTTTTATAAATTTCTACTATATCATCTACAACTTTTTCAATGGTGTATATATTATCTACTGAAAAATCACAAGAATTATTATATATTGCATATCTCTCTTTAAAAAGTTTTTCTATTTCCCCAGTACCATTTTTTAAGAGAGGTCTGGTAGATATATCTACATCACTTACTATATTCTCCAAAGGTCTATCTATAAAAAATACAATTCCATTTTTCTTAAGATTTACAATATTTATCTGTTTCTTTATCACTCCCCCTCCTGTAGATATTACCACGGATTCCCTGGCACTTACTTCTTTTACCGCTTCTGATTCTATACTCCTAAAATGTTCTTCTCCTCTTTGAAAAATTTCTGGAATAGTACATCCTACCTTATCTACTATATAATCATCCAAATCCACAAATTCTTTGTTTAACTTAACTGATATCATCTTTCCAATTGTAGTTTTTCCACAACCTGGCATACCTATAACAACTATATTTTTAACCTGCCTTTTCACCATAAGCTCCTCCTCAATTTAAAATCATAATAATATTTTCAATTTTCTGACTTATTGTTGCATATTTAATAATTTATAATATATTTCATCTAAAGTTTTCAAAGATATCTCTCTACGCTGCCAAATCTGTTGGGCAGCCACTGCCTGAGCTACTAACATATATAATCCATTGGCTGTCTTCAAGCCTAATTTTTTTCCTATTTTTAAAAACATAGTTTCCTGAGGATTGTAAACTAAATCCACAGCCGTATCAAATTTACCTAATACTTTACTATCTATAGCACAAGTATCTATTTGGGGATACATTCCACAGGGAGTGGAATTTATTATAATATTTCCACCCTTCATATGGTACAGCTTTTCATAGGAAATAACTTCAACTTCTTCTTTAGGCACATTTTCAGGTTTTCTGCTCACATATATGACAGATTTTGCACCCTCATCAATACTGTATTTCAGTACGGCCTTGGAGGCTCCTCCTGTTCCAAGTATTATTACATTTTTATTAAGCATATCTATTCCATATCTTTTTAAGGTCATTCCAAATCCATAATAATCTGTATTGTACGCTTTTAACTTATTATCTGAAAAATGTATAGTATTTATGGATCCTATATTTAGTGCTTCTTCAGATACATAGTCCATATATTGCATAATCTTGATTTTGTAAGGTATAGTCACATTTACACCTCTACATCCCAAGATTTTTAGTGCACCAATTGCTTTTTCTAAATTCTGTGATTCAATTTCAAATAAATTATATTTTCCCTGTAAGTTCATCTTACTTAAAATCATGTCATGTATCACTGGAGAAAAGCTGTGCCCTAACTTGGCACCTATAAGCCCATAAAAATTACTCATATTATATACCCCCTGATTTAAAATACAATATTAAATTATACAATCTCCTCTATATTTACCTAATAATTTAAAATAAACACTCTCATTTTTTATTCCTTCTAAAGCCTTTTTAGTGTTTTCTTCTAAAATATTTCCATAAAAATCGATATAAAAAAAGTATTGCCAAGATTTATCCACCATAGGCCTAGACTCAATTTTAGTCATGTTCAAACTATTCTTTTCAAAATATTTAAGCACAGTATACAAACTTCCCGGCTCATGAGGCAAAGTAATTAGTATACTTATTTTATCATTATCTTTACTACATTCTTCATCTCTGCCTATTATTATAAACCTTGTATAATTGTTGGTATTATAATTGATATTTTCACTTAATATCTCTAATCCATAGAGTTCAGCTGCCTTCTTGCTAGCTATAGATGCTTTGGTTCTGTCATTTTCTTCACTTATATATCTAGCACTTCTAGCTGTATTAAAATAAGGTATAAGACGCCAATTTTCATATTTATCTAAAAATTTGCTGCTTTGCATAAAAGCCTGACTATGAGAATAAACTTCTTTCACATCATTAATGGAAGCACCTTTTATTCCTAATAAATTATGATTAACTTTGACACATTTTTCTCCAACTATATAAAATCCATAATCCCGAAGTAAGTCATATACTTCTAAAATTCCTCCCGTAGAAGAATTCTCAATAGGCAATACAGCATAATTTATCTTTCTATCCTTCAGCCCTTGAAATACATCTTTAAATGTTTCAAAATTTAAGGTTTCAACCTCATAACCAAAATAATCCACCAGCGCCTCATAGCTAAAGGAGGCCATTATCCCTTGAAATCCTACTTTACATGATTTATCATATATCTTCTTCGTATTTAAACATCCCTTATTACAATGTGAATTCTGTAAACTCTTTCTTTGAAAATTTCTACTTATTCTCATGATTTCTTTTAAAAAAATTTCCGTTTCTTTTTCTATAGATTTATTTTTAAGCTTTTTCAATCGAGTTTCTATAACATTTTCCTCACGACTTCTATCCAGTATATCCATACTATTTCTCTTTTTATACTCCGCTATTTTATATACCACCTCCATTCTTTTTTCAAAAAGTTTAATCATTTCACTATCAACTTTATCTATCTCATCTCTTAAATAATCCAAGTTATCCAAAATACTACCTCCATAAATAATATTTCAATATTCCATTAAATTTAATAGTCCTATAGCTGCCACTGCTTCTACCACCGGTACAGCTCTGGGTACAATACATGGATCATGCCTTCCTTCTATTTTTAGAAATGTATTTTGTTGATTTTTTATATCTACAGTTTTTTGGGTTTTTGCTATAGAAGGCGTTGGTTTTATAGCTGTTCTGAATATAATAGGCATTCCACTTGTAATTCCCCCTAAAATCCCCCCATTATTATTAGTGTAAGTCTTCATTTCACCCTCTTCTGAAATATAATATTCATCATTAGCCTCAGAGCCTTTCATTGAAGTTATGTTAAAACCCTCTCCAAATTCCACTCCCTTAACTGCCGGAATAGAAAACAATAAATGTGAAATACTGCTCTCCACAGAGTCGAAAAAAGGTTCTCCTATTCCCTGGGGCAAATTTACTACTGCAGTTTCTATAACTCCTCCTACAGAATCTCCTTCCTGTTTTACTTTTAAAATGTACTCTTCCATTTTTTTGCCTTTCGTCTCATCCATCACAGGAAATTTACTTTTTGAAAGTTTAATAATGCTTTCTTCACTTATAGAAACAGCATCAAAACAACTTCCATCTTTAATTGTACCTATGCTTTTTATATGACTTCCTATTAATATTTTCTTATCCTCCAGTATTTTCTTACATATAGCACCTGCAAAAACCAAAGGTGCTGTTATTCTTCCTGAAAAATGTCCTCCACCTCTATAGTCATTAAACCCTCTATACTTCACATTACCAGTAAAATCTGCATGGCCGGGTCTTAAAAGGCTGGCGGTTTTTTCATAATCATGAGAACGAGTATTATTATTTAATATAATTGCCGAAAGTGGTGTACCTGTGGTTCTTCCATTAAAATAACCACTTAGGATATCAAATTTATCCGCTTCTTTCCTGGAGGTAGAAAGAGGACTAGTTCCCGGAGCCCTCCTTTTCATTTCATTTTTTATATACTCTATATCAATTTCAATTCCTGGTTTTAGTCCATCTATAACTATTCCTATGGCTTTTCCATGTGATTCTCCAAAAATAGATAATTTTATTTTATTTCCCCACACTCCACTCATCTATTTCCCCTCCTAAACTTCTAAAGTCTTTCCAAAAACCCGGATAAGACTTTTTCACACATTCAGCGCCCTCTATTACTAAAGGTTCTGTGCACTTTGATGACACTGCTGCCAATGCCATAGCTATTCTATGATCCTTCCAGCTACTAACATTTCCTCCTCTAAGTCTTTCTTTTCCATGTATTATAAGGCAATCCTCTTTCTCTACTACCTCTGCCCCAATTTTATTCAATTCAGAAGTTATTGCCTTTAATCTATCTGATTCTTTAATCCTAAGTCTTGCTGCATTTATAATTTCAGTAGTTCCATGACTTACAGAAGCCAATGCTGTAAGAACGGGCACAAGATCCGGACACTGGGAAACATCAATAACTGCACCTGAAGTCTCAGAAGGCTTAACCTGTATATAATTTTCCTTTTCTTCAATTTCCACTCCCATATTCTTTAGTATATGTATTATAATTCTATCTCCTTGAAGAGAATCCATGTCAAGCCCCATACAGGTAATTCCATTTCCCAGTGCACCCATAACAAGCCAAAATGCTGCCTGGGAAAAATCTCCTTCTATATTGCAATCTACTTTTTTATAAGTTTGCTCACCTTTAATTATAAATTCTCTATAGCTACTGCCATCTATATAAACTCCAAACCTTTCAAGCATATCAATAGTGATATCCACATAGGATTTAGATTCCAATTCTGTAGTTATTTCTATTTTTGAATCTCCCGATAAAAGAGGAAGTGTAAAGAGAAGACCTGTTACAAATTGAGAACTTATATCTCCGCTGATTTTATAATCTCCTGGTTTTAACTTTCCTTTTATAGTTAAAGGTAATTTTCCTTCCTCTGTTTTATAATAAATTTTTTGTTTTTTAAATATATCGTAGTATACATTTAAAGGTCTTTCTACTAATTTTCCATCTCCTGTAAAGGTTATTTCCTCATCTAATGTTGCAGCTAAAGGTATTAGAAATCTTAATGTAGATCCAGATTGAAAGCAATGTACCTTAGCTTTTTTTGCGTACAGATTTAAATTCCCTGTTACAGATAGCGAATTACTACCCTTTTCTATAATTACCCCTAAACTTTTTAAAGCTTCACAGGTAGCTTCTATATCTTCTGAGAAATCCACATTAGTTATATTGCTTATACCACTGCTCAAAGAAGCACATATCAATGCCCTATGACATACACTTTTTGAAGGAGGAACCTTTACCTGCCCCTCTAATTTAGTCGGATTTATTGATACATATTTCATAGATTGTCCCCTTTTTATCTAATTTTAACTAATACTCAACTTATGTAATATCTTCTGGAAATAGGAACCCATATACTTCCTGTAATTTTATTTTTATTATCCTACACACTCCCGCTTCTTCTATAATTATAATATTTATTCTATCTCCTGAAGACTTTTTATCCAAAGCTATGGAATTAACAAGAGCTTGTTTATCTATATCCGGTATATTTACTGGAAGCCCATATTTTGTCAATATACTTTTCATATAATCATAGGTTCCTTTCTTAGTTATATCCATTCTTTCAGTTATATTTGTCATATGTGCCATACCTATAGCAACAGCTTCTCCATGGCTATACTTATCATAATTATAATATTTCTCTATACCGTGTGCCAGCGTATGACCAAAGTTCAGCATCATCCTTTCTCCCAAGTCCCTTTCATCTTTTTCCACTAGTTCTTTCTTTATGCTGCAGCATTTATATATTATATCCTCAATATATTTTAGAACTTCCTCCTTGTTTTTACAGGAATCTAAAAGTTCTAAAATACTCTTATCTTTTATAAACCCGTATTTTATAACTTCTCCCATTCCATCACTGAAAAATTTACCATTCAAAGATAGAAGTACATCTGGATCTATAAATACAGCATCCGGGTGATAAAAACTTCCTACAAGATTCTTACCCCAGGGCAAATCCACGGCTACTTTTCCCCCTATACTACTGTCCACCTGAGCCAAAAGAGAAGTAGGAACTTGAATATAATTTATCCCTCTCAAGTAAGTGGAGGCTGCAAAACCTGAAAGATCTCCAACTACTCCTCCTCCTAAAGATACTATTATATCTTTTCTTCTTATCTGAAAGTCACATAGTTTTCCATATACTTTCTCCAGTGTAGTTAAACTTTTACTCTTTTCTCCCGGTTCTATAGATATAATTTTCACTGTAAATCCACTTTCTAAAAGAGAATTTTTTAATGTTTCCATATAGAGTTTTTCCACATTCTTATCAGTAATTATCACTGCTTTTCTACTTTTATAAATAACTTTTAATTTTTCTCCTATGGAACCTAATATGCCTTTTTCTATAAATATTTTATAACTTTTTTCTTTAACATTAATATCAATAATCTTCATACAAATCACTATCCTTTAACCAATTCTTTTCTTTTTAGCATGGACTTTTTAAAAATACACTTCATGCTCTTTGTATCTTTATTCATTATGGCTTTCTTCAACATCTCCATACTGTCTTGAAAATTTTCTATTTCCTCTATGAGATTATCTGAATTCATAATAAATAATTCAGTCCATAACTTAGAATTAATCTGTGCTACTCTGGTAGCATCTTTAAAGCTTCCCCCTGTAAATAATTCTATACTATCTTTATAGTCTTCTTCATGTAGATTCATAAGAGATACAGCTATGACATGGGGAAGTTGACTTGTAAAAGTAATTATTCTATCATGTTCCTTTGGACTTATATAGGTTACATTACCACAGCCTATAGCTTTTGCCATCTTATCTATTTTTTGAAGCCCCCGGGAAGTATTCTTTTCCCCGGGAGTTATTATATAATTGGCTCCTTTAAAAATATCCTTAGAAGCCCCTTTTATGCCGCTAGATTCTTTCCCTGCCATAGGATGTCCAGGAATAAATTCCAAATATTCAGGCAAAAATGAATTTATATTCTCTACTATATTTTGTTTTATGCCAGAAGTATCCGTTATAAGGGTACCCTTCTTAAAATACTGTAAATTATTTTTTATAAATGCAATTGTATCTTTAGGATAGAGGGCTATTATAACAAGATCTATTTCCTTTAGAAAATCTCCTGCACTTTCATAGGCCCCATCTATAATCCCATCATTTAAAGCACTTTTTAAAGTATCTTCATCCTTATCTATTCCAATAATACATTTAGGATTCAATTCCCTAAGAGCCATAGCATAAGAACCCCCTATAAGTCCCATGCCTACTATAGCTATGCTAATATTAAAGTCACAATCTTCCACTTATATTTCCTCCTTCAGCATGTACTTCTATAGTTTTATAACATCTTGTTGTTTATTCATTTTTACATTTTCCATTTTATTTATATCTCTCATAAGATTCTGAAAAACTTTTGGTTTTATAGATTGCTGTCCATCGCATTTTGCATTAGCAGGATCATTGTGAACCTCTATCATAAGTCCGTCTGCCCCTACTGCCACCGCTGCCTTTGCCAGAGGTTCTACCATCCACCAAAGTCCTGCAGCATGGCTAGGATCAACTATTACAGGAAGATGACTTAACTTCTTTATAGCGGGAATGGCACTTAAATCCAAAGTATTTCTAGTATAAGTTTCAAAAGTTCTTATTCCTCTCTCACAGAGTATTACATTCTCATTTCCCTCAGACATTATATATTCTGCAGACATTAAGAGTTCCTCGATAGTAGAGGACAACCCTCTTTTCAAAAGAATTGGTTTTCTAGTTTTACCTAATTGTTTTAAAAGCTGAAAGTTCTGCATATTTCTAGCTCCTACCTGTATTACATCCACATCTTCTACAAACTTATCTATCATATCCTCAGACATAATTTCTGTGACTATCGGAAGTCCTGTTTCCTGCCTTGCAACCTTTAAAAGTTCCAATCCTTCAGTTCCAAGCCCTTGAAAGCTGTAAGGTGATGTTCTTGGTTTAAAAGCACCTCCTCTTAAAAATTTAGCGCCGCTTTCTTTTACGCCTTTTGCGATTTCTACTATTTGTTCTTCACTTTCTACAGAACAAGGTCCTGCTATAACTGCCAGTTTTTTTCCGCCTATAGAAGCATCTTTTACATTAACTATAGTATCTTCTGGATGAAACAACCTATTAACCAATTTGTAGGGTTGCTGCACCTTTTCCACACTTTCTACAAATTCATTAGCCCTTATTTTACTTGCATCAACCTTTGTAGTATCTCCAATCAGTCCCAATATACAATATTCTTTTCCCTGTATTACATTTATAGAAACATTATTTTCTGATTCAATCTTTTGTTTTAATATCATTATTTCTTCTGTTGGTGTCTTTGGACTCATAATTACTATCATCTCAGTTCCTCCTTAAATTTTTTAACATTTTAAAATTATAGGATAACTTCTATGCTAGCCTTAGAAGTTATTTCCAAATAAAAAACAAGGCTCTAATGAGCCTTGTTTGAATTAACTAAATACACACTGTATACAAAAATTTCTTTAATCATGCATTTTTATAATTTATCCTAACTCATCAGAAGGAAACTTTATTTTTTTAGGGAAGCAAACATAACCAGCGCTAAAATAAAAATAGCCCCAGCTAAAAGTAAAGTTAAAATAATATGAATTATTATTTACTATTGCTTCTCTTTCCTTTCCGATGATATTTTCCATTACATCTAACCTCCATAAAAAGTTACTATTACAATAATTTTATAAACTACTTAAATAAAACATTCACAGGAGTTTTAATTTAATCCTGTAAAGTGATATATTCTATTTGTTCTTAATTATAACATTTTTTATCTCTATGTCAACATCAAATTTTATATTTTTCATCCATTTGTATGATTTAAAATTTTTATAAAATTACAATTTTTTATAGAATTACAAAAAAAATAAAAAAAGTTTTAACTATAAGATGAAATAATGTGAAAAAAATAGTATAATTATATTAAATATTCTATTAAATATTATTCATTAATCTACGATAATTAGTTAAAAGAGTCTGTTTATTTATTATTTAAATTTATATTATGTTTTCAGGGGGTACATAAGAATGAATAGATCTAAAAAATTAGTATTTGCTTTTTTTATTTCAACAGCCATTATGAGCAGTAAAAATATAGCAAATACCGTACATGCTTCAGGAGATTTGCCAAATATACAAAGCAGTGCCTATACTGCAGCTGGAAATATATTTGCAAAGTGCGGATACACAGGTCAATGCACCTGGTTTACCTATGGGCGTGTTCTTGAAAAATTGGGAATTGCACTTCCTTCAGAATTTTATGGTAACGCAGTAGATTGGTGGTATGCTAATGCCAAAGATAATGTATATTCCTATGGTGCAGAGCCAAAAGCAAATTCTGTAATTGTATGGGGCGGCGGCTCGGTAGGTTATGGACATGTAGGCTTTGTAGAAGCAGTAGATGAAGATACTATATATTTTAACGAAGGTAACTTTAGCGTACGCGGAAGTTATGACGGGAATGTAAAAACTATTTCAAAAGAAGCTATAAAAAACAGAGGGAATCTATATCTTAAGGGATATATATACGTAGGTGAAGGTGCCCAGACATCTTCTGCTTCCAGTTCCAATGAAATCAGTAGTTCTTCTACAGAAGATACTTACCAACCTGTAAGTGATGGTACTTATGAAACTGGAGTAGTAAATATATCAAATAGCAGTTCAGTTTTAAATATAAGAAATGGTGCAGGCACTTCTTTCTCAGTATTAGGTTACCTGAAAAAAGGCGAAACAGTTCAAATAGTTGGAACTGTTGGTGATTGGTATAAAATTAGATTAAATTCATCTTATGGATATGTTAGTTCAAATTATATAAGTTCAGGTACAAGTTCTACCAATAATGCAGTTCAACAGCTTTCTTCCAGTTCATCTTCACAGAATTCAGAAAGTAATACTTCCACAGGTTCAGGATATGTAAAATTAAGCACTGCCTCTTCTACATTAAACTTGAGAAGTGCACCACAGGGCAACATAATATCATCCCTTCCTAATGGAACCGCTGTAACTATTCTAGAATCTAATAACGGCTGGTATAAAGTATCCGTAAATGGTACTACAGGATATGTATATTCAAATTATATAAGTACTTCACAAACTGCACCTGAATCTAGTGTAGCAGTTGCAAATACTTCTTCAAACCAATCATCAACCAGCAGTGAAACAGGGAAAACCGGTACTGTAACTTTAAGTAATAGTTCTTCAGTGTTAAATTTAAGAAATAACCCTTGGACAGGCCGTATTCTTACTACACTGCAAAATGGAACCAACGTTACCATTTTAGGCACTGAAGGTCGATGGTATAAGATACAATGGGGTTCCACCGTTGGATATGTTCATTCAGACTATATAAAGATATAATGTTATTTTATTGAAAAAGAATCTCCTCCATTGATTGAAGGAATTCTTTTTTAATTTAATTCCTAAGCATTTCTAACTTCATTTTAACAGTCAGTTTGTCTAGTAACTGTTGTTTATCGTCACCATCCTGCGGATATACTACAAAACTAAACTGAAGGGCATATTCACTGTACCTTTTATCCACTAATTTCAACTTTGTATAAATTAATTTCATATTGTTTATAATTGAGATAACCTTTTCTTCATCACAATCAGGAAGTACCCCTATAAAAGTTGACAATCCATATTTCTCAAATAACTCTGATGTTTTAAAAATAACTTTTAACTTACTGTAAAGAAAATCTATTAAAATAAGATAACTATCTCTTACATCTATTTTTTCATCTAATTCTGTAAAATTTTCTTTTATAAGACTTACCATAATAATTGAAAATTTCTTACTTTCCGCTTTACATTTAATAATCTGTCTAACAATATACTGTTGAAAGTTTAAATATATTATCTCCTCTGATTTATTTGAATTTTCATGGCAGATTACAAGCTTAGATATTCTGTCAATTAACATTTTATTATTAAAAGGTTTTAATATATAATCCGAGGTACCTTCTTTTATACATTTTATAAAAGAATTCCTATCATTTAATTTTGTAAGTATCATTACAGGTATGTTTAAAGCCCTACCTTTTATCTTCCTAAGCACACTAAAACCGTCTTCACCGCTAAGACCTACTTCCAATATTATTAAATTCAATTCTTTCCTGATGTCATATAATTTATTAAAAAAATCAAAAGAAGTTCCTGCCTCACACAGTTCCATATCCATATTTTCCAAGATATCCTTTACCCTATATCTTACATAAGCCGTATCATCAAGCATTATAATCTTATACATAATTTTTTCATCCTATAACCTTTAAATTTTTAAATTAATCCCTATAACTCATTTTATTTATCGTTTAATATAAATATTACTTTATCAAATTCTAATTTCATATTTTAAATCATGCCGCCATCTACAGTTATTATCTGTCCTGTTATATACTGTGAAGAATCTCCTGCCAGAAAACATACAATTTTTCCTATATCATCACTTTTCCCAATTCTGCCTATAGGTATATCCTCCATTAACTCTTTCCTTTCTTCTTCTTGAAGCCATGAATTCATTTCTGTATCTATAACCCCGGGAGCCACAGCATTTATTCTTATATTAGAAGGTCCCATTTCCTTAGCCATAGATTTTGTAAAAAGATTCACAGCTCCCTTAGATGCAGAATAAATAGATTCACAAGATGCCCCCACCTTTCCCCACATAGAAGATATGTTTACTATGGAACCTGATTTTCTTGAAATCATATGTTCTAATACACAATGGGTACAATTAAGTACTCCCTTAAAATTAATATCTATTATCTTATCCCAGTCATTCTCTTTCATATCTATAAAAAGGCCCACTTTGGATATACCTGCATTATTTATCAATATATCTATCTTTCCCATACGATTTAAAGTATTTTCTATTATTTTTTTTGAGCTGTCATATAAACTCACATCTCCCTGTATTACTATTCCATTAGAACCTTCATTTCTTACCATATCTAAAGTCTTATAGGCCTCTTTTTCATTTTCAATATAATTTATTGCCACTGAAGCACCACATCTAGCTAAATTTACTGCAATACTTCTGCCTATGCCTCTTGATGCTCCCGTAATCACTGCTACTTTTCCAGACAAATTCTCCATATATATCACTCCCTTGTCAACATCTAGTATACACTATAGATTTGCAATTTCTATACTGGGTGAAAGAAATTAATTGAATATAAAAGATATTTGAAATCAAAAAAGAGCTTACACAAATATTTTGCAAACTCCTTTTTAATCTATATCTTTATTATTCAAGTGTTAAATTGGTATTAGTACTTCAAATAAAATACAGCTGAAAATAAGTAAAACTCTACATTTTTCTACTTATTTTTTGGTACCCAGCTATTAACCAGTTCTTCATTATTTTTTATCCATTCTCTTGCAACATCTATAGGTTTTTTACCGGTATTATCCTTAATATCTCCCATTAAGCTTCCTAACTGCTGATCATTCATTTTAAAATTCTTTAAAAATTGTGTAACTTCTGGCATATCCTTCTCAAATCCAGTTCTGGTTATGGTATAAATATTTTCTGCTTCACCAAACACCTTTTTAGGATCATCAAGAAATTTAAGATCCCATGTAGCAAATTTCCAGTGAGGTTTCCACCCTGTAACTACAATAGGTTCTTTTTTATCTTCTGCCTTTTTAAGCATAGCAGTCATAGTAGCCCCACTTCCTTCAAGAAGTTCATAGTTTAAGTTATATTCTTTAATAGCTTTGTTAGTGGCTTTCATTATACCTGCACCTGCATCTATTCCCACTATTTTTCCGCCTAATTCATCTTTAATGCCATTTAATTCTTCAATGCTACTTATATTCATATAACTTGGAACAACTAATCCAATTTTGGCATTTTCAAAATTAACACCTAACTTTTCCAATTTGCCTTGATACTTGTCCATATAATCCTTATGGGTAACTGGAAGCCATCCATCTAAAAATACATCCATATCGCCACTAGACAAAGAAGTAAATACCATTCCTACATCCCCTTGTTTCATATCCACTTTATACCCCATCTTATCCTGCAATATGGCACTTACCAGGTTTGTCATAGCAATTCCTTCAGCCCAATTTACATATACTAATTTAACTGTTCCTTTTGATTTCTTATCATTGTTACCACTACCTGTAGTACTGCTACAACCAGATAATACACCTATAGCTAATATAATTGAAAAAGCTAATGCAATAAGTTTCTTCACTTTCCTATTCATTATCTGTTATACCTCCCCAAATAATTTATTTATTTTTATGACCTAATGATTGAGTTATTCTATCCAATATCATAGCCAAAATTACAACAGCAATACCACTTTCAAAGCCACTGCCTATTTCCATTTGAGTTATACCATTGTAAACTTCTCTTCCAAGTCCGCCTGCCCCTATCATAGCTGAAATAACAACCATAGAAAGAGAAAGCATTATTGTTTGATTTACCCCCGCTAATATTGTAGGTAACGCTATGGGTATTTGCACTTTATAAAGCATCTGACTCTTAGTAGATCCAAAAGACCTAGCTGCTTCTATAACATCATCAGGTACTTGTCTAATTCCTAAATTGGTAAGTCTTACTGCAGGTGGCATAGAAAATATTACAGTTGAAATTGCCCCTGGTACTTTTCCCATTCCAAAAAATAAAACCGCCGGTATCAAATATACAAAAGCCGGCATTGTCTGCATGAAATCCAATATTGGCCTTATCACTCTATTAAAACCTTCACTCCTTGATGCCAGTATTCCGAGTGGTATACCAATTATTAAAGATATTAATGTTGAAACAATAACTAATGCCAGTGTTTCCATTGTCTGAGGCCATAATTCTATGCAGTCTATAAATAATAATCCAATGGCAGTAAATATAGCTACTTTCTTGCCTGATAATTTCAATGCCAACAAAGAAAATAATATTATAATAATTATACTCGGAACAGATAAAAGTATATTTTCCAATCCATCTATAAGTGTACTGTTAATTAACTTTATTATATGAAAAAACGGTTCCACATTATACGTCAGCCAGTTAACAATAAATTCAAAAAATGGTCCTACATGAAATGTAAACAAATTAGTCCTCCTCTCTAGCTATTCCAGCTATAATAGTAGACCTTTTTATAATTCCCAACAGGGTGTTATCTTCGTCTACCACAGCTATTGGATATATTGCATCTTTTGCAACAGACAACAAGTCCGATATGGATGTATCCAGTGATGTTGTAGGGATTTCAGTTATGAGTATACTTTCTATATTAGAAACTCCCTTCTCTACCAGTTCTATGGTATCGTCTATCCTCACTATTCCCTTTAATTTTCTATACTTATCTGTTATATAAATACTAGATATACCCTCGTCTTTCATGAGTCTTGCTGCTGATTTAGGTCCGTCTTTAGAAAGAATAATTGCCTTGGATTTTTCCATTATAGCCGATGCAGTGATTATCTTTGTCCTATCCACATCCTGTACAAACTTTTTTACGTACTTGCTGGCAGGATGGGTCAATATATCTTCTGATGTACCAATTTGTTCTATACTTCCATCCTTCATTATGGCAATTCTATCACCTAATCTCAGTGCTTCATCCAAATCATGAGTTATAAATATTACAGTCTTATGCATTTTTGATTGCAACTGAAGCATCTCTTCTTGCATTTCTTTGCGTATCAATGGATCTAATGCACTAAATGCTTCATCCATTAACAATATGCCTGCATCTGTTGCCAAAGCTCTAGCAAGTCCAACTCTCTGTTTCATGCCTCCACTTAATTCATCAGGCATACTTTCCTCATATCCTTTCAAGCCCACCAATTCTAGAGCCTTATATGCCTTTTCTTTTCTTACCTTTAAGTCAATTCCCTGTATTTCCAATCCATATTCTACATTACTACATATAGTTCTGTGGGGAAAAAGAGCAAAATTTTGAAATACCATAGCTATTTTTTTTCGCCTGATTTCACGAAGTTTATCTTCACTGCATTTTAATATATCCTCTCCATCAATTAATATTATGCCACTTGTTGCATCTATCAGTCTGTTTAAACATCTTATTAAAGTGGACTTGCCACTTCCTGATAGCCCCATAATTACAAAGAATTCACCTTTATTTACTTGAAAACTAACATTATTTACTCCTACCGCATTACCCGTCTTATTATGTATTTCACTTTTTGTCATTCCTTTTTCTAAAAGTAACATTACCTTTTTAGGATTTTTCCCAAAAATCTTATATACATTTTTTACTTCTATTTGTGCCATAACATTCTCCCTATCCAATTAGAGTTGTCCGAAACCTCCTTGACTAACAACTTTAAATATAATTTAAAGTTGTAACTATCAACTACTTCATTTTAACATATAACTTGTCTTTTTGTCAAGATTCTGTCAATTTATAATTAATTTGAATTGAATCTTTAAACATGTTATAATCATTTTATCAATTTAACAAGAATGGATGAAGGTAATGGGATAATTTTGTAAACCGTTATTGGACGAGCCTCTGGAGAGACCCTTTAAGGGCACCGAAGGGGAAAGCCAAAATTTTGGTGAAACTCTCAGGTAAAAAGGACAGAGGATTTCATATTTTAAGTTTTTGTCTATTTTTGTAGCTAAATACTTGAAATCTGTTTTCCAGAGACTAATTTTATTTTTAGTCTCATTTTGTTTTTTCTGGGTAAATTATTAATAGCAAAATAATTATAAAGGAGATGTAAACTAATGAAAGCATTTATAACTGTAATTGGTGAGGATAAAACAGGTATTATCTATAATGTAACTTCTGTTTTATATGAAAATAATATAAATATCTTAGACATAAATCAAACTCTTATAAAAGATTACTTCACCATGGTAATGTTTGTAGATTTATCACAAATGAATATAACTTTTAGTAATTTAAAAGCAATCTTAGAGGATAAAGCAAGAAAAATTGATGTGGTTATTAAAATCCAGCGAGAAGATATATTTACTTCCATGCATGAAATTTAAACTGAGGAGTTGAATAAACTAAAATGATTAATACCAAAAATATATTAGAAACAATTAACATGATCCATAGAGAAAATTTAGATATAAGAACTATAACCATGGGAATATCCCTACTAGATTGTATAGATAGTGATGGTAAAAAAGCACGTACAAAAATATATGATAAAATAACCACCTATGCTGAAAATCTAGTTAAAACTGCCCAAGAAATAGAAATGGAATATGGTATTCCCATAATAAATAAAAGAATATCTGTAACTCCTATTTCCCTTATTGCACAGGCAAGCTCCGATACAGATTATATAGAATATGCGAAAATTTTGGATAAGGCCACTGAAACCCTGGGAATTGACTTTATTGGAGGTTTTTCATGTCTTGTACATAAAGGCTACTCCAAAGGCGACAAAATATTAATTGACTCCCTTCCAGAAGCTCTTTCTGTTACTGAAAAAGTATGTTCTTCTGTAAATGTAGCTACCACAAAAGCTGGAATAAATATGGATGCCGTAAAGGATATGGGCCGTATAATAAAACAAACTGCCTATCTTACAAGGGAAAATGACAGTATAGGCTGTGCTAAACTAGTAGTATTTGCAAATGCTGTGGAGGATAATCCTTTCATGGCAGGAGCCTTTCATGGAGTGGGAGAGGCCGACTGCATAATCAATGTAGGCGTAAGCGGTCCTGGTGTTGTAAAATGTGCTCTAGAAGAAATAAAAGGAGAAAATTTCAATGTGGTAGCAGAAACAATAAAAAAGACTGCCTTTAAAATAACAAGAATGGGACAGTTAGTGGCTGCAGAAGCTTCAAAAAGACTTAAAGTTCCCTTTGGTATAGTAGACTTATCCCTGGCACCTACTCCTGCTGTAGGAGACAGTGTGGCTAGAGTACTGGAAGAAATGGGACTTGAAAGTTGCGGTTGTCCCGGAACTACTGCAGCTTTGGCACTTTTAAATGATGCCGTAAAAAAGGGAGGTATAATGGCAGCTTCCCAAGTAGGAGGATTAAGCGGTGCATTTATACCTGTAAGTGAGGATGAGGGAATGATAAACGCAGTAAATATAGGTTCCTTAAATCTGGAAAAATTAGAAGCTATGACCTGTGTATGCTCTGTAGGACTGGATATGATAGGAATACCTGGTGATACCCCTGAATCTACTCTATCTGCTATAATTGCAGATGAGGCTGCCATCGGAATGATAAACAATAAAACCACTGCAGTAAGAATAATCCCCGTATATGGTAAAAAAATCGGAGAAGAAGCTAATTTTGGGGGACTTTTAGGTAAAGCCCCTATAATGCCTATAAGTAAATTCTCCAGTGAAGCCTTTGTGGAAAGAGGCGGAAGAATTCCAGCCCCTGTTCACAGCTTTAAAAACTAATTTGCAGTTACTTTTAATTTAATAATAAGTCAGATATGCCAGCAATATAAATTGTTATGTAAAACATACTGGCATATTGACTGGTAATTTTCAGTCCAGTCGTGTATTACACTCTAAGAAGCGGAAAGGTCATACAATGGGGGCCTCCTCCGCTTTTAAGTATTTCACTTATATCCAAATCTATTACATTAATTCCATAGGATTTTAATTGTTCATTCACCTTTTTATTGGATTTAAGCGATATAACTTTTCCATTGCCTAAAGACTGGAGATTACCATAGTGTTTGAATACATCTTCCTGTGAAATATTAATTAGAGAAAATCCTCTTTGTTTCAAAATTTGAATAAAACTCTCAGGCAGAGCTTCTCTGCATATTACTGCCAGCTTTTCTGCTACAACATTAAAACACATATCCAAATGTAAATTCTCTTCCGGGCAATTCACAGAGATTATATTATAACCAAAGCTTTTTATCTGCCCTTCAATTTCCCCCACAGCAATTTCATCAGTTCTGGCAATAATACCTACAGCCAGTGTATTGTCATCAAGAAACCAAAAGTCTCCTCCTTCAAAAAAACCTTTTGAAACTTCTGCCACACAAGGTATATTAAGCTCTGCCATTTTATCTTTATATGCTTCCCTTTCAGCTCTTCTAATTGGTTCCTTGAAATTTCCCAAAATATATCCTTCCCTAATACAAGCCCCAAAATCTCTGGAAAATGCTTCATTACCTAATTTTACCTCTGGCTCCATAAGAACCACCTCTACATTATTTTCTCTATATGCCTGAGTTAATTCCTCATGTTCCTTAATACAACGACCTATATCAATTCCTTTTCCCTCCCTAATCCATCTTTCCGATATAATATTGATAGAATAAAGCTCCATATAATCAGGGGGGCAAAGTAATACTTTTTTTAAAACACCTGTTGAATTCTTTACAAAACATCTCCCCATAAAAGTACTCCTTTCAACATAATAATATCCATTTTATTAATATGTACTTTTAATATGTTTTTTATCCTGATGCTGTTATCTTTAGAATTTCATTTCTCACTGGAACTTAAACAACTGTAAAAAAGCCTTGAATTCTTACTGCTTAACAATTGTAAATAAAAGATATATTATAGGAATATTTGCTGTAATACTTTTAAATGAAATTTTAAGTTTTCAGCTGTTAATAGGATGTGTTCTTATTTTTACAGGGATTATAATACAAACTACTAGATTAACGTTCTTTAAAAAAATGAGAATCTTTTATAAAAACTAAAATTAATTTAGATTTCACCGTGCCTTAAGATATTTCTTCTCTTTGGCACGGATATTTATTTTAATTAGGAGGGTAATTATTCACTTAATATTTTCTTTGCCGCATCATCACCCACATCAGTCATAAACTCAATTCCTGTTTCTAATTCTGTTTCTCTATTTGCAGCAAATATGTCATTTCTTGATATTTCAGAAATATTAAATTTTCTAGCTCCCGCCATTAACTGTTGAAGCCCTGCTTTTAGCTTATCTGCAAAAGTCCAAACTGCTATTGCACCCAATGGTATGTTCTTCATATAATCTGCCCCAACTTTTTCTTTTACATTAAAGTATCCGGCAAATATTTCTTCTGGAGAAGAACCAAATTCATCAACAATATGTTTTGGAAGTACATTCCAGTTTCCATTTCTCAACTCTTTTCTCTCAGGATATAATACACCTTCAATATTAGCTCCCAAAAATGCAGGAATCATCAATGCCCTTCCCATACAAACAAGTTTTGTAAATGGTGCACCCAGAGCTAACGCCTTAAATATATGATCTTCTCTTGCAAGTCCCCCTGCAAATGCCATATCAACAACATCATATCCTTTATCCTTTAATATTTTTGCATACTCATAAGCTTTAGAATGTAGAAATATTGAAGGCACTCCCCAAGATTCCATCATATTCCAAGGACTCATACCTGTTCCGCCACCAGAGCCATCTATAGTTAATAAATCAAGTTTAGCTTCAGTAGCATATTTAATAGCCATAGCTAATGCTTCCATTCCATAAGAACCCGTCTTTAAAGTAATTCTCTTATATCCTAAATTCCTCAAATATTGGATGGATTTCATAAAATCTTCTTTTACATCTGAAACAGAATTTAAATTTGTGTATCCTAATCTACTATGTCTTGCAAAAGCTTTAATTGCACCAGCTTTATAAGCTTCTTGTACTCCTTCCTCTGTTGGATCCGGATCTACAATATACCCTCTGTTTTTTAGAAAAACAGCATAATCTAATGAATCCACCTGTATTTCTCCACCTATATTTTTAGCACCTTGTCCCCATTTTAATTCTATAATTACATCATCACCATATTTATTAATTACATATTCTGCTACACCATTTCTTGTATCTTCTACATTCATCTGGATAATTATAGCACCATAGCCGTCATAATGACTCAAATATTGATTTATTCTTTTATCCAATTCAGGTGCCTTTATGATTCTGCCTTTTTCAATAACAGCATCTTTATCTATACCAACAACATTTTCACCAACAACTATAGGAAAACCAACTAAAGCTGCTCCAACTGCAAAAGACTCCCAATATTTTTGTGCAATAAATGTTGAACCTAAAGCTCCTGTCATTATCGGCAACTTGGATTTTGTCTTAATAATTTTTCCAAACTGGACTTCAACGTTTACATTAGGGAAAATACAATCGTCAGCATCATTTGTTAAATTAGATGACATACCCTTTGCACCATAATTATACCCCTGTATTCTTAGATTATTATAGCACACACCCACATGGTTTATATTTGAACTTCCAGCGGTAACTGTACCAAAATCTCTTGGATATAGTAACTTTCTCCCCTTCATGCTTGACATCCATGTTTCACATTTCCCCTGGCAGTCCGCTCTACACAAGGTACAAAGACCTGATTCTGCAGGATTCCCCCTGTTTACAGTACTTAAAACATCATTATTTTTTAGATATTGAGACATTTCTATACCTCCTACTTAAATAATTTTAATATATCTCGAATAATTAAATATAAATATATAAAACAGTTTACATAACTGTTTTATGCTAATTTGATAAAGTGGCATAGAAAATTTAATGTACAGAGACAAGTTTAAATCAGAAAACCATACTCTTTGTATTTTGTCATTACTATTATATTTAATATGCCATCTTTTTAAATAATAACCAATACATATATACCTACTATATTTTTAATATAAATGTTAGTATAACATTAAAATATAAGTTATAAAAGTATTCTTAACAAAATTTTTATATGAAACAACTGGTTGATTTCAATTAATATTGAAAAGGAAGTATCAGAAAATACAATATAATCCAAGTTTGCACATATCAGGTCATAAATTGGCCATAACCCATACATATTTTATTATAGATAGCTTAATGAATTCAATAACATATCGGTTGTTATACTACTATTATATTTTAAACTTGGAAATCTCACTAAATAATGTTGCCGAGAGTTCTTCTAATTCCTCTGATATACTTTCAAGTTTTAAAAACATTTCCCTTTGTTCATTCACTGCTTCTTCAACGGATATGGTACTAGCGGCAGCTTCTTCACTTATTTCAGATGTATTTGAAATGGTTTTATAAAGATTTTTGTTTTCACCTAATAAATTTTTTGAAATTACAGATACCTTCGAACTAAATTCTTTGATTCTTTCTATTTCATTCTCTATTTGCATAAATATATTTGAAGTATCTTCTACTGAATCCGCACCTGATTCCATATATTTTATGCTTTCTTTCATAGTTGTTACAGCTTCTTGTACTTGCTCTTGTATTTGTAATATTTCTTTTGAAATTTCTTCAGTAGAACTAGAGGACTGTTCAGCTAATTTTCTTATTTCTTCTGCAACTACTGAAAAACCTTTACCCTGTTCCCCAGCTCGTGCAGCTTCAATACTTGCATTTAGAGCTAATAAGTTTGTTTGTTCAGATATTGAGGCTATTACAGAAATTATACTTTTAATATTCTTGGATTTTTCAGATAGTTTTGTTATAGATTTACCGGAAAGTACTATACTTTCTTTCATAGTATTTAATAAATCCACTGCAGAATTTATATTTTTTGAGCCTTTCAATGTACTATCTCTTGTATCCGATATCATATTATCAATAGTCGTACTTATTTCCGCTAGTTCATTTGATTGTTTTTCCATATCACTTATAAATTCGGTAATATTTAAAATTTCATCTGCATTTATTTTAGCTCCCTCCACTAAATTCATAATACTTTCCTGAATATTTTTACCGGCATCAACCACTTTAAAGCTAACTTCTCTATAATCCTTGGAGGACTTTGAAACCACACCAGAAACACTTCTTACTTTTAATATAATTTCTTTCAAATTTTTTATCATTTTATTAAATGTAACATTAAACTGGCCTAATTCGTCTGATGTTTCCGGCAAATAGTTAATTAAATTTCCCTCTGCTACTTTTTCAGCAATCATAGAAACCTTTAAAAGTCTGTTGAAAAAATACCTCATTAAAATAATTAATATTATGATTAATAAAATTATTGCGAAAATTGTGCAGGCTACTGATGAGTACAGCAATAAATTTATGCTTTCCATATATTCTCCAGTGGGAACTTCTAAAAATAAATGCCAATCAGTTCCTTCTACTTTGGATGAAAAAATCATTTTTGTTTCATTACCATCTTTAAACTTTCCAGAAAAATCATCTTTAGAAATAGCTTGCTTAATTAAACTGGAATATTCCCTATTAGAACTTTTTAAAAAATTACTATTGTTAATTAATTTATTATCAGGATGGAATAACACAGTACCATCTTTATTAAGTATATATACCTTATCTGTTTTTCCTAAATGAAAACTTGTAGTTTCCTTAAATACCGTAGAAACAAGACATGCACCACTTACAAGACCCACGACTTGGCCATTTTCCAAACTTCTTACAGGACATTCCATTGATATTATCCAATCAGAAGGATTTTGCTTGTCTTGAAATGGATTTGCTATAATATCTTTACCCTGCATAACTTTGGAAAATGTACTTTCAGAACTTATATCAAGTACTACATTATTTTGTAAAATCAACTTTCCTTCAGTATCACCTATTCCCAAACTATTAAAAATTCCATCATAGTTTTTTTGCTCACGCTGAAAATAAGGAAGGATCTCCGCATAATCCATACTGGATACTACTTCAGTATTTGCAATTACTTTTACTTGAGATAATCTGGAGTTTAACCATGAAGATAAATCTTTTGCATGAATAGTAACTGTTTGTTCCCCCGAATTTTGTAAAGAGGATAGCATTAATTTTTTTGAAGTAATATAACATATACTTGTAACCACACTTATCAATACTATAAAAATGAAGGATATTATAAGGATCCCTTTAAATTGTAATGAATTTTGTTTTTTCATAAATAATTCAAACCTCCCTTTTGCCTGTACATTACACATATTCAAAACCATATAAAAATTATAGCATTTCATACGAAAAAAACAAATGACTGATACAGTTGACTAATTCAACTAAATTGGCACTTGACAAACAGTTCTAAATATGATTAATAATCATAGCAAAATAAAAAAACATAAAATAATTATTACCCTTGTATACAACTGATACACCACTGTCAAAGGAAGTAGCATAAATACAATTGGAAAAGCCAAATATGAATTTTTATTAATTTAATACACTATGAAGGATTTTAAAAAATTATGCAGAATATTAATTATTTAATGTTCTTTTACACTAAAAACACATAATCAACACATTTAATTTACTACAATTGATATAACTACAAATTTTTCTAGAAAGGAAGATATATAGTATGGTTTATTATTTATTTATTATTTTTGCAACGGCAATTATACTAATTTACTTAATAGGTCTTTATTGTTTTTTGAAACAAAACTACGACAATTTTTTTGTGAATTTAACAATGGGTAAAAGTAATCTAACTTTACTAAAATCAAATCAACTAAGCCAAGAATACTATAAGAAAATTAAATTTATACTAACTTTTAGTACTATATTGTTGATAATTTTATATTTATTAATGATATATATTTTTAAATTAGATTATGATATTTTTAAGATAGGCATACTTATTTTAATATATCTAGTTATATTTATTTCAAATAAAGGTATTAAAAAGAATATACATAGGCATTAATATAAGACTCAGAAGGTATAAGTATGGAATTTTTAATACCCTTTTGTTGTGCTTCTGCCAGAGGAAACAAACAAACCTTATCGTGAATACCATGAAGAATCAAGGTAGGAACAGTTATTTTTTTCATATCAGAAAATAATCCTTCCTCACCTAGCCAAGTCTCTGCCACCTTGGCCGTTGCCCATCCCGCTGCCTGAAGCCCCAGTTGAAAAAACAGTCTGAAAAAGGCTCTGTAATATACTTGAAAAAAATATATTCCCAAATCCTCTCAGCATTTTAGGCAGATCATTATATGTCCCTTTAATTATTTCTTCTACAGTTTGCTTGGTTAAGCCATGTGGGAAATACAGCCTCCTAATAAGACTGGACACCGCAGCTGCAAAAAAGCAAGCTTTGACACTCCATATTCATTATGCCTTGCCATATACCTGACAGCTATAGCTCCTCCTGTGGAGTGACCTGCCAGAGTAAAATTTTTCAATTTAAGCACTTCTACTACATTAAATAGAACTTGTTATACTTTATCTTTAAGTTTATTGAGGTTTATATATGCTCTCCAGTTGACTTATATTATGATCCAGAGTTTCTTCATAGCTAAAATCCCCGTTATAAATTTCAAGCTTTACAGCAGGTATATTATATTTTTTTAATAACACTTCATTATTTTTAACAACAGAATCATCACTATAAAGAACTATTAAATTACCTCTATTTGATTTCTGTTGTAAATTTTCACGCTGAGATGAATTTAATGTAATTATATTATTTTCTCCCAATCCTACATCTACCATTTTCAAATTATTATATTTCACAAAATAATTCAACTCATCTTCAACTATGATAAACTCATAATTACTTAATTGATTATCCACTGATTTCAGTTTTTCTTTGTAAGTCTCCAATACTTTTAAAGTTTGTGAAAAATTTTTTTCATAGAAGTCTCTATTTTTTGGATCCTTATCCTGAACTGCATTTCTTATATTCATAAGAACTGTTACATAATTATCTATATTAGTAAAATAGTAGGGATTATCCCTTAATATGCTGTCATTATACTTTACTATTTTATTATAGGATAATAGTCCTACCCCCCTTGAAACATTTATAACACCAACTTTACTTTTATCTAATTTATCCACAAAAGTGTCTATCCATGGCTCAAATCCTGCTCCCACATAAAAAAACAAATCTTTTGTGGATACATTGTTCACACTATCTTCTGTAAATTTAAAGCTTATTTCACTTTGCCTATTGTTAAACATATATTCTACTATATGTCTATCCTCTGCTATGGATTTTATCATATTGTATAGAAGTTTATCTGTAGTTTCTATATTTAATTGGACATCCTTTCTTGCTTCCAATTTACTAGTATAAGTTGAATCTTTTTGTTCTTTGTTATATCCACAGGCAGTAAAAAATATTATAAAAGAAAGTATAACTAAAGTTAATATTTTCTTCAATCCTTCCACCTCCATATGTAAAATAATATATATTTATCACATTATGCTCACATTTATTACATATTAATTGATAACACATATATTTTACATAATGTAATTTAACAATGCAAACACTGATTTATTATATTTTTACATATACTTAAAATATAATAGTTTATCAGTTTATTTTATTGTGTTAAAATTAGGTATAAAGTATAAATACAAGGCGTTTTTGAAATAACTAATAAATTTTTCTTTTAAGATACACACCCAATATTAAAGGGAGGTTTAGCCATGAAAATTAGTATGGATAAAACTATAAGAGCTATGTCAATAGCTCTGGACTTAGCTCAGACAAGTTCCAGATACAACAATTGTAGTCATAATGATGTAATTGAGGATATAACTAATGTAAATTATTCAGACCATGCATTTATGCATCACTCACTACGAACTACCTATATAGCACTGGAGATTTCCAACCAACTAGACTTAAATGAAAATAGTAAAAAACAACTCTATATATCGGCTTTATTACATGATATAGGTGCTACAGCTTGTCTCTCTAAGAGTCATTCTGCCAATTCATTTATAAAAAGTCATTGTGAAACTGGTACTAATATAACTAAATCCTTTCCCTATTTTTGTGATTTATCAAATATAATATTATATCATCATGAAAATTTTGACGGCAGCGGTGCTATGAATTTAGAAAAAAATAATATTCCTATAGAAAGTCAAGTAATAAGAATAGCTGATTTAATAGAAGTATTATATGATGAAAATATACCAAACTTTAAACAAAGAGATAGAATTATAAAGTGGGTTAAACTCAACTGCAATAAAATTTTCTCTGAAAAAATTGTAACTGCTTTTTTAAAAAATGCTTCTAAAGATATTTTCTGGCTCAATATTGAAAATATCTCTTTTGCTGAATTTATACTAGATAAAATTCGGCCTGAATTGAATATATTTATGGATATAAAAGAATTTGAACAAATATCCGAGATATTTGCAAATATAATAGATAATAAAAGTAAATTTACTGCAATTCACTCTAAAGGTATAGCAAATCTAGCTTATACAGTTTCAAATTTTCGGGGATATACAGAGGAAAAATGCTATAAAATGAAAGTGGCAGGATTATTGCATGACATCGGAAAATTAGCCATTCCCCTCAATATACTTGATAAAAATGGTTCTTTGACTTCACAGGAATTTGGTATAATAAAATCCCATGCCTACTATACTAAAATTATTTTAGATAAAATAGAGGATATACCTGATATAAGTGAATGGGCATCCAATCATCATGAAAAATTAAATGGTCAAGGATATCCGCGGGGATTAAAAGCAAATACTCTCTCTGAAGAATCCCGAATTATGGCAGTATGTGATATATACCAGGCACTTACAGAAGATAGACCTTACCGCAAGGGATTGCATATTGATAATGTATTTAATATAATGGATGAGATGGTATCCGGCGGTTTTATATGTGCCGTTGCTTTTGGATATTTAAAGGAAACAATATATTCTTTAAATTCTCCAAAGGAATACACTACAGCTTCCAATACCCATAAAAATATAGTGTAATAATGTGTTTTACAGAAAATATTTCGAGGTGAATTAATGTGGAATTTACTTTAAACAGTGTTGAAGACACTGTGAAACTGGGTGAAAAATTAGGAAACCTATTAAATCCCGGTGATGTAATTTGTCTTGATGGTGATTTAGGTACAGGAAAGACTTATTTTACCAAAGGAATAGCAAAAGGACTTCATATAAAAGAACCTATAACAAGTCCTACTTTTACAATAGTAAATGAATATGAAGGCAGGCTAAAACTCTATCATTTTGATGTATATAGAGTTAATGATATAGAAGAACTCCTCTCTTTAGGATTTGACGAGTATATTTATAGTAACGCTGTAAGTATTATAGAATGGGCTAACTATATTCATGAACTAATACCTGATGAACATATATATATATATATACATAAATTACCCGGCCAAAATCTTAATGGGAGAAAAATAATCTTAGAGTATTATGGTAAAAGATATGATTATATAAAGGAGTTAAAATAAAAAATGAAAATATTAAGCTTAGATTCTTCCACTGAATCAGCAACTTGTGCCCTATTAGATGATTATAAATTGATAGGGGAAATCACTCTAAATTCTAAAAAACAACATTCAACCATTCTTATGCCTACAATAGACATACTTTTAAAGAACTCAAACATAAATATTAATTCTCTTGACGGTTTTGTAGTTTCTAAAGGGCCCGGTTCCTTTACCGGTCTCAGAATTGGAGCCGCTGTTATTAAAGGACTAAGCCAGGGTACTGGTAAACCTTTTGTGGGAGTCTCTTCTCTGGATGCTCTTGCATACAACTTATGCTATACTCCGGGAATTATATGTCCCATATTAGATGCATTGAGAGAAAATGTATATACTGCACTTTATAGATTTGTGGATAATAAATTGGATATTCTAACTGATTATATGGCTATATCCATCAATGATTTAATTGAACTTGTAAACGAGTATTCCCAGCCTGTATGCTTTATAGGAGATGCTGTTCCAAAGTTTAAGGAAATACTCCTATCAAAGGTAAAAAATCCAAGCTTTGCACCTGTAAGTCTAAATGTAGTAAAAGCTTCCTCACTTGGTGAACTGGGTCTAAATATGCTAAACTCGGGTATAGAAGATAACATATATAATTTTGCACCTTTCTACTTGAGAAAGTCACAAGCTGAAAGGGAATATGAAAAGAAATTGGAGTCTTGTAGAAATGAATGACATAGAAATATCCTCTTTAAAAACAGAACATATCGACACAATTCTCTTGATAGATACTCTATGTTTTCCTGTACCCTGGAGCCGGGAATCTTTTAAAAGAGAAATTGAAGGCAATACCCTTGCCAGATATGTTATAGCTAAAAGTTCTGAGACAATTGTGGGCTATGCAGGTATGTGGCTCATACTGGATGAAGCTCATATAACCACCATAGCTGTTCACCCTAAATACAGGAGAATAGGTGCGGGAAATCTTCTCCTTGAATCCCTAATAGAAATCTGTAAGATTGAATCTATAAACAGTATGACCCTAGAAGTCAGAAAATCCAATATAACGGCCCAAAAACTTTACAAAAAGCATGGCTTTATAGAATCTGGTATAAGAAAGGCATATTACGGTGATAACAAAGAAGATGCCATAATAATGTGGAAATATCATATTTAACCTGAACAATCACATAATTTATAAAAACATTTCATTAACTGTTCTAAGGTTCAAATGGAGTTTGATATAAAAAATATTTTTTCTCCACCTGAATCTTATTAACAGTATTATTAGTGTCTTTAGCACCTAACCCACATTATACCTTAGGGGAAAAACACATAAAGTGCTTACATGCCCCTAAAGGAGGAGATAGGTACATAAGCTAAACTCAACTTTAAAATTACCTTTACTTATTTAAGTACAATTCTTGTATAATTTTTCTTACCTCTTCTTACAAGCAATTCTCCATTTTTAAAATAATTCTCTGTAACTTTTAGTTCTGAATCCGTTATCTTTTCACCATTTATAGTAAGCCCATTCTGCTTTATAAGCCTTCTTGCCTCACTTTTTGACGGTAATATATGCATATCAGCCAATAACTCAATTACGGAGCAACCTAAGCTGCTTTTATTTAATTCCATGGTTGGTACATTATTTAGGTTTTCTCCTCCGGAAAACAAGGCTTCTGCGGCTTCTTTAGCTATTTTGGCCTCTTCCTCACCATGTATAATTTTAGTAACCTCATAGGCAAGTACTTTTTTAGCCTCATTTATTTTTTCCCCTGGAAGGGAGGATAACCTACTTACCTCATCCATAGGCAGAAAAGTTAAAAGCAAAAGACATTTTCTTACATCTGCATCATCTATATTTCTCCAGTACTGATAAAAATCATAAGGGGATGTTTTTTCCTTATCCAGCCATATGGCTCCTCCTTCAGTTTTTCCCATCTTTTTGCCATCACTTTTAGTTAAAAGAGTAAAAGTCATTCCAAAAGCAGATTTTCTCTCTTTTTTCCTAATTAGATTTACCCCTGCTATTATATTGGCCCATTGGTCGTCTCCTCCAAGTTGAAGGGTACATCCGTATTTTCTGTTTAATTCTAAAAAGTCATATCCCTGCATTAACATATAATTGAACTCAAGAAAAGTTAATCCTTTTTCCATCCTTTGCTTAAAGCACTCTGCTGTAAGCATTTTATTCACAGAAAAATGCACTCCTATTTCTCTCAAAAAATCAACATAATTTAAATTCATAAGCCAATCAGCATTGTTTACCATTATAGCTTTTTCATCTTCAAAATTTATGAACCTGGAGAACTGTTTTTTAAAGCACTCAGCATTGTGCTGTATTTGCTCTTTTGATAACATTTTTCTCATATCGGTTTTTCCTGTGGGATCACCAATCATTGCAGTACCGCCTCCAAGCAAAGCTATAGGTCTATGTCCTGCTTTTTGCATATAGGACATGACCATCATCTGAAGAAAATGTCCTATATGCAAACTGTCTGCTGTAGGATCGAATCCTATATAAAATGTTATCTTTTCTTTTCTCAATAATTCTCTCACTTCATCTTCATGAGTAATTTGCTTTATGTAACCACGTTCTAATAATATGTCATAAACGTTATCCAACTTGTATCCCTACCTTTCAAATAACCAGCAAAGTTGTTATACGTTATAGTATATATTTAAACCTTCTTTTTATCAACTATAATCGGCTTTACCAGAATCTCCTACTAAGTAAAATTTTAAGACTGGAAAGGTTTCCAGTCTTAAATATATAAAATCACCATTATTTTCTAATTAATAACATAACCAACTATGCCAGCATCAATTATGCTGCCACATACTTCATTATAAACTGAGGCATTTTTCCCTCATCTTCATTTACACTTATATAAAAATCTACATTATATTCCTCGGACAATTTTTCAATATTATAAAACAAATGCGACACATTTTCAAGATTTTCATCTATAATATTGAGTAATCCATCCACAAAAATTGTATCAATATCATAATCTTTTGAAAGTATGCCACACAAAAAACCGTAAAAACTTTCCATTTTTCTTAATTTAAAATCACTTGTTACTATAAACCTAATTTCTCTGTTCAATTGACACATAGGTCCTTTATCATCGTCTATATATACAACATGCCCCCTCCCTATCATTGCCTTTTCATTGGCCAAATTAATTAACTCCTTGGTCTTTCCTGAGCCTCTTTTACTGCAGAATACATTAATCATTTTTACCACCCCTTTAATTTAATACAATAGGTGCCATTCTCATAATCAAATTATATTTAAATTATATAATGTTCAGAATATTTTTTCAATACATAAATGAGAAATTCTTTTTTAAAAAATTATATATTTTTACATTTTTTATAGTCCATCTCTTTATTCAAATTTTTTAATTCCAGGGTAAATAATTTTGAAGTCATTGTTTTTTATAGAGTTTATAAATTTAACTGTATTTTTGAAGACCTTTTTCATTTTATTGAATCCTGTGGGAGTTCTTACAAGCCTTTTTTTCGTATCCAATGCAATTATCTTTTCATATACCCACATATTTCTTTTAACATAATTATATTCATTTCTGTTCCTTTTATGCTCTAAAATACCTGGTCCTGTAACTATTATACTGTTAAAATCTATTATAACTTCTATAATTCTATAAAAGTCCGAATAATCTCTATATATTATGGCATCTCTTATTCCCTCCTTTACAAATTCTAAAGGATAGGATTTGGCAGTTACAATTTTTTCTATGATATTCTCCGTTTTATCCATTATAGATATAAGATCTCCTTGAATTATACTAATTGGAATAAAATTTTTATTAACCTTATTAACTATTTTTATCATATTATGAGGTATGTATACATTATTGTTCCTAGAAAAAATTAATAATCCCCCTAGCGTAGCCATATATTTTCCTGAATCCTTATCCAGATATATTATTGAAGTATTCTCCATCAATTCTAGTTTATTTTCATCTGTAACATCTATTCCTTGAAAAGAAAAATATTTATTTACCAGTTCACTGTCTATGCAATTCAAATTACTGCGAGGTATTGGACATAATTCTATACTTATACTCAAATTTTTTTCAAGTGCAGAAACTATTTCCTGCTTGCGCATAGTGTCATTTGTGGATCCTCTTCTTATATAAAAAGAACCATTATCCCTCATTTGATATGGCTTCTGAGGACCATCATATATAGTTATAATAGCTATTTTTTTACCTTCATATTTAAATGTTTCCAGTGAAATCGGTATGGGTGGATCTATTCTGGAACTTATTATCTGTTGTATTTTTTCCTCATCAAAATTCACTTCCCCTATGCCAAGTATTCTTTTAGTTTTATCTTCAACACCTATTATAAGATAGCCTCTTCCTCCCCTAGAATTGGCTATAGCACATACATCTTTAGCCAGTTCCTTCTTTCCACTATCACTATCTATATTTATATATTGCTTAAAATCCAGCTTAGGTCCTTCTATCTTTTTTAATAAATTAAGAAATTTTTTAATATCCATGAAAATAACCTCAATATTTATATGTATATTTTTAATTATACTCTATAAAAGTTAATTTAATTATAATCTATTGTTATTATTTTATAGATTTTTCATAGAATTTTAATTTACATAGATAATATTATATTTATTTAAAGGCCTTTCAAAAGTCTTAAATTATGTAAACTAAAAATGTTCCAAATTCCTCCCTTACCAGCTATATCAGGCTATTGCAAAAAACAATATTTTTCTAAAACATTGTTTTTTTATTAGAATATGGTATAATGAGCATAGAGTTTTACTCTAACTATAAATATTTTTTATATAATGTTAGGTCAAATTTTTTCAAGGTACTATATTCTCCTTAATCCTGGAGGTAGATTATCAAGAATAAAATTAGTCCTAGGTTTAAGGAGGTTTTTATGACGGATAAAACAATTGTATGTAAAGATTGTGGAAAAGAATTTATATTTACAGAAGGTGAACAGGAATTCTACAAAGAAAAAGGATTTGAAAATGATCCTGTAAGATGTATAGATTGTAGAAGAAAAAGAAAAGCTGAAAAAAATAGAATGAGACCTAGGTAATAATTTTAGGAGGGCTGAAGTCCCTCCTACTTATTATTTGTAAACAAAGCTAAATTAAATTTTCCCTTTTAATATCCTGCTTAAAGGCAATGCTATAGCCATACCCACTAAACTTTGAGCTATATTTCCAGGAATTTCTCCCGCAGATACTACAAATGCTTTGACTAAACTTAAATTAGCTACAAAATGCATCATTAAAGCACCCACCACATAATAAGCTGATATCATCCATATACATGCTATGATAAATGCAAATAAATTATTTAAAAACTTCTCTCCATTATTTCCTTTTCTATAGGCAATAGCTGCAGCAATCCACGCCATGATTCCTTTTATGAAAAAGGTAAACGGAGCCCAAACAACATAGGGTGAAAGAATATCAAATAAGCACATTCCCACCGCAGCTGAAAAAAATCCTTTTCTTTTTCCAAGTATTATGGCTCCCAAAAGTACCATGCTGTCTCCAAGATGTACAACTCCTTTAAATATAATGCCCGGTGTAGGTATATTGATTATAGCTGTAGAAATATAAACTATCGCAGCCATAAGTGCCACTTGTACCATATCTTTTACCTTAAGACTGTTAAGTTCTAATTTTTTTTGTTCTATCAAAATATATTCACCCTCTCTTTATAAACTAATACTATTATATTTTTTTTTATAAAAAAATCAAATGTACCCATACAATTTAAAAAACTAATTTTTACTTTAATAACTTTATAGATTAAAGGCAATAATATAATATATACAGTTTATTGAAAGAACTAATTCAAATACATTTGAATTATAGAATGTAAAATACTAAAACTATCAAGGAGTACTTAATATGACATTTTTCAAATGGCTCTGCAGCCTTATACTAATATTCCTATTTGTAGGCATAATACTAAAAATAGGAGCTATATTTATAAATATACTGCTTTTAATATGTACTTTCATTTTTACTATAGATATATTATTTATTAAAAAAAAGGGCTTTAAATAATTAAAAAATATACCCTTTTTACTTAAAATATTTTCATATACTTTCCTTTTTGCTAGTGATATAATTTATTCTGTGTATGAGAGGAAGGTATATTTTTATGTGCAAATTTATGGGAAAAGCATCCACTATAGCCATATATAAATTTCATAACTCACTAAACTGGATAAAAAATTATTATTTTATACTTATAGGTTCATGTCTTTTTTTATTATCCATATATGATACTTTTTGTCCGTCTATTGTTCATGGACAAACTATACATATGTTCATACTGGCACTAATATGTTTTTCTGCTTATTCAGATATACGAAGGGATATAAATAAAATTCCATTTTTAATACTATGTACCTTATTTTTTATGTTTATATTTTATATAAATAAAAATGGCTATAATTTTTGGGGAAAAATGCTAAAATGGCAAATAAGCAGAACTATAGTAGTAAATTTAAATCCTATATTTGCCCACATACCTTTTAATAATGGTAGTTTTACAAGAATTTATAAATCTGAAACTTTAACCTGGTTTTTCAGAATAGTCTATAATAACGGATTCGTACTGCCCGTATTACTTGCCCTATACAGATCTGCCATAATAATGGATTTAAAAAAGATGATAAGATATGTCTTATCCGCACATATACTGCAAGTATTTCTAATAACCCCTTTTTACCTTACTTTTCATCTCCAAGAGGTTTGGTATGTACTTAAACATCCTGATGGATTAGCCAGGCATTTGAGTGCTAATGCCGCTGCCGGCGTCACTCTTAACTGTTTTCCATCCATGCATACATCAATATCTTTTGCCATGTTTTTACTTGCATTAAGAGAAGAAAATAAATTATTTAAATTTTTATTTGGTTTTTTCTGCCTTAGTATAATATACTCAACTCTATACCTGGAAATCCACTGGGTACTGGATGTTATTGCTGGAATGGCATTAGGCTACATAGCTGTGAAACTGACAGATTTTATATTATACAAAATTAAAATTCTTCTAAAAAAGCCCTTAGATGTATTTTACTATAAAAATAAGGATTCTATATACATAGATAGTATTTATGTAAGTAATATTAAAGATTAAATAGATAGAACTTACACAAAAAAATTTCACTATAATTGCCAAACCTACTATAATGAATACGATTCATTGACATATTATTTATATATAAGTAATATGTAAAGTGAGGATACTTATATTTATGAAAGGATGATTGAAATGAGTAAGATTTTAGACAATACTCTTCCTGCTGAAGTTATAGATTTATTTAATAAAGAACTAACTACAGCTATAATATCAACAGTTACGGAAGATGGTTTTCCCCATGCTATGCCTGTACATTTAATGTTTGCACCAGATCATTCCACTATTAGACTTGCTTTAATGTGTGTACATAAAACCGTAGCAAATATTAAAAATAATTCAAAGGCATTTATAACAATTTTAGAAGGACATGATATAGCACTTGGAATAAAGGGAAGTGCCAAGGTAATAAGAGAGCCTATGAATAATAGTTCTGCTATGTGTATGGTTGAATTTAAGGTAGAAGAAATAAAAAGTGATACAACTCCTACAGTAATAGTTGTAGAAGGTATTCGCAACGTTCATAGAACTGAAAAGACTAAACCTTTCTTCAGGGGAATGTTTGATGAATTATACAAAGGTTAAAGTTTAATTGTAAAAACACCAGGTATTTAAAACAATACCTGGTGTTTTAAATTGAATCTTAAGGTATTTAAAATTCATAAGAACAACTTGATACTGCTTGGAATATCATAAGTTGACATTAACATATAATAAAGTTAAAATCAGTGATGAAACTAATAAAAAAAGGAGCGAAAAGGTAGTGGCAGACTTAAAGAAAGAGATAGAGAGAAGAAGAACATTTGCAATAATATCTCATCCTGATGCTGGTAAAACAACTCTTACTGAAAAATTGTTATTATACGGTGGTGCCATACGACTTGCCGGTTCAGTTAAAGCTAGAAGAGCATCCAAACATGCAGTATCAGATTGGATGGATATAGAAAAACAAAGAGGTATTTCCGTAACTTCATCAGTAATGCAATTTAACTATAACAATTATTGTATAAATATCTTGGATACACCAGGTCACCAGGATTTCAGTGAGGATACATATAGAACTTTAATGGCAGCAGATAGTGCTGTTATGGTAATAGATGCGGCAAAGGGAGTAGAATCACAAACAAAAAAACTTTTTAATGTATGCAGCCTAAGAGGAATTCCCATATTTACATTTATAAATAAAATGGATAGAGAAAGTAAAGATCCTTTTGAATTAATGGAAGATTTAGAGGACGTACTAGGCATAAAATCATACCCTATGAATTGGCCCATAGGCTCTGGAAAAGATTTTAAAGGAGTATATGACAGGAAAAAAAGTTTAATAGAAATATTTAATGGTGGCAATCATGGTCAAACAGCTGTAGAATCTATGGAAGGCAATGTAGAAGATACTGTATTTAAAGATCTACTTGGAGAAAATCTGCATAAAAAACTTATGGAGGACATAGAACTTTTAGATATAGCTGGAGACGAATTTGATTTGGATAAAGTTAAAAAAGGTTCTCTTACTCCTGTATTTTTCGGCAGCGCTCTAACTAACTTTGGAGTTGAACCCTTTCTTAAAGAGTTTTTGAACTTAACTACAGCTCCCCTGTCAAGAGAATCCGATAGTGGAGAAATCGATGCTTTTGATTCTAACTTTTCAGCTTTTGTATTTAAAATACAGGCTAATATGAATCCATCTCACAGAGACAGGATTGCATTTATGAGAATATGTTCTGGTAAGTTCAAAAAAGGAATGGAAGTATATCATGTACAGGGAGGAAACAAGGTTAAACTGTCTCAGCCTCAACAATTTTTAGCTCAGGACAGAGAGATTATTGAAGAAGCCTATGCAGGAGATATAATAGGTGTATTTGATCCTGGTATTTACAGCATAGGAGATACTTTATGTTCTCCCACTAAAAAATTTAAATTTGAGAGCATTCCTTCATTTGCTCCAGAGCACTTTGCAAGAGTTAAAACCATAGATACCATGCGCAGAAAACAATTTATAAAGGGTATCAGTGAGATCTCTCAGGAAGGTGCTATCCAAGTATTTAAAGAACTCCATATAGGCATTGAAGAAATTATTGTAGGGGTAGTTGGTATACTTCAACTGGAAGTACTGGAATACAGAATGAAAAATGAATACAATACAGATATAAAAATAGATATATTACCATATAGATTTATAAGGTGGATAGAACATTCTGACACAAATTTGGAAAATTTGATTTTAACAAGTGATACTAGAAAAGTAACCGATTTAAAAGATAGAAATATATTGATCTTTCAAAGCGAATGGTCCATCAGCTGGGCTTTAGATCACAATAAAGGTATAAAATTATCGGATATAGGTATAATGGAATAATAAATTGTCTTATTGCTTTTGGAAATGTTGCTGTAAATTAAAATTATCTTCCATATAGAACATTTACATCTTACATATAAATCACAGAAATTATATTTAAATATAATTTTCAATATAAATAAAAAATTTTTTAAAATATGTTTAGAAATATTTAAATACTACGATAAGATAACTAGAGTTTTTGTGAATTATTAGTGCAATTAATTGTAATGAGGTGAAACACGTGTTGTGGAAGAAAAAATTATTACAAGTTAGTGAATTGAAACCAGGAATGATATTGGCAAATGATGTAGTTTTTGAAAACAAGGTTCTTCTTGGAAAGGATATGACTATTACAGAATCCTCCTTAATCCATCTAAAACACAATTATATTATAGATAAAGTAGAAGTGTACTTGGAAGATGACTCTATTGAACCATTAACCTTCAAAACAAAAACCGTAGAAGAAATTGAAAATACCTTTAATGAATTTTCTTCTAATTTAGAGGATATATTCGATAAAATATCTCACTTAAAAGTTAGTGAAATAGACGAAATAAGAATTTTTTCAAAAAAAATACAAGATGAATTTAACTCCACAGGTATCGTTATTAGAAATATAATCTTCTATGGCAGCGGAAAAAATAATATTTACAGACATAGCGTAAATGTGGCAGCTATAAGCTTTATACTAGGTAAATGGCTTGGACTTAATGAAAGAGAAATAAATCTATTAACTTACTCTGCAGTACTGCATGACTTTGGCAAAATGAAATTGGATAAAAAAATATTGCTTAAAAAGACCAAACTTACCTCTTCAGAATGTGAGCTTTTAAAGACTCACTCTGTAATAGGTTATAATTTTGTTAAAGAAATACCTTATTTAGACAGTTCTGTATCAAGAGGGATATTGATGCACCATGAAAGAATGGATGGTTCTGGATATCCTCTAGGTATTAAAGGTGATAAAATCCACAAGTTTGCTAAGATAATAGCTATTGCAGATTTATTTGATAGAGTGAATTCAAATACCTACTCAAAAAAAATCAATGGTCCCTTTGATGCATTAAAAGTAATCCAGGAGGAGAGTTTTCAAAAATTTGACCATGCATATTGCAGTATGTTTTTAAATCATATAATAAATTACTTTATGGGTGAAAATGTCATGTTAAATAATAAGCATTCCTGCAAAGTTATCCAAGTTCATATAAACGATTTGACAAACCCCCTCTTACTTGGGGAAAATGGATTTTTAGATTTAAAAAAAGAGAAGGATCTATATGTTACAAAACTTACCATATAATAAAATGAATAGAGTTAAAGAATAAATTTAATTATCTTTAACTCTATATTTTTACTTGAGACAAAATTACTGAAATTTTAAACTTATATCTAAAGCTCTTACAGAATGAGTAAGACTTCCCATAGATATTATATCCACTCCAGTAGATGCAATATGCTCTACATTGTCCTCATTTACATTTCCAGAAGCTTCTAAAAGCACCCTTTTATCTACAAATTCTACTGCCTTTCTCATATGATTTATATCCATGTTATCCAGCATAATTACATCCACTTTGGCATCAAGAGCTTCTTGAAGCTGGTCAAAATTTTCTACTTCCACTTCAATTTTAGTAGTAAAAGGAATGTTACTTTTTACTCTTTCTACTGCTTCTTTTATAGAACCTGCTGCTTTTATATGATTATCCTTAATCATTACAAAATCCGATAAATTCATTCTATGGTTGTATCCTCCACCCATCCTCACAGAATACTTATCTAAAATTCTGAATCCAGGAAGAGTTTTTCTTGTATCTACTATCTTAACGTTATAACCTTTTACCAGTTGAACTATTTTAAAAGTTTTAGTAGCAATGCCGCACATTCTCTGCATTATATTCAAAGCAACTCTTTCTCCCTTTAATATATTACTAGAACTGCCTTCTATATAAGCTATAGTATCTCCCTTTTTCACTTCATGTCCATCTTTTAGATATTTTTCAAATACTATACTCTTGTCTAAAATTTGGAATACCCTCTCCGCTACCTCTATACCAGCTACAATTCCATTTTCTTTTGCAATAAACTTTCCTTTTGAAATCTCCTGTCCACAGAATAAATTATCCGTAGTAACATCTCCATAATTTATATCTTCTATAAGACTATTTTTAATTAATTTATCAATTACCAAATAATTCAAATATATCACCTCAAATTTGCCCTGCTAGACTGCGTTTAGAATACTCCTGAACATAATTGCTCCCTATAGACGCTTTACTGTCTAAGATGGACTTCACAATAGCACCTGATACCTGATACATATTATAGACCTCCATAGAATATACATCATTAAAATTACAATTGTCAATTTCATATAAAACACTATTTATATACTTTAACACTTTTTTAAGTTTATCTACACTTCTAACTATACCTGCGGTATCTTCCATAAAATTTTTCAAATTTCCTCTTAATGTAGAAAAATCGAATTTCGTATGTTCAGATTTTACCCCATTAAAAGAAGATCTTATACTGATATTATTTATATCCTCATAATCTAAATACTTTTTCTGTGTAATTCTGTAGGAAATATCCATTGCTGCTCTCTTTCCAAAAACCAGTGCTTCCATAAGAGAATTACTCGCCAGACGATTAGCTCCATGTACTCCTGTACAGGCACATTCTCCTACTGCATAAAAATTTTCAATATTAGTTCTTCCACATAAGTCTGCTTTTATTCCTCCCATAAAATAATGTGCTGCAGGAGTTACAGGTATATAATCCTTATTCATTTCTATTCCTTTACTTTCACACTCAGAATAAATAGTGTTAAATCTACCTTTGAGAAAATTCTTATCGTACATGGTTATATCCAGATAAACATATTCAGTTTTAGTTTTATCCATCTGATCTTTAATAGCTCTGGCCACAACATCTCTAGGTGCCAATTCCATTCTGTCATCATATTCGCCCATAAATCTTTCCTTATTTACATTTCTAAGTACAGCTCCTTCTCCCCTTACTGCTTCTGATATTAAAAACAATTTATCTTTTACATCCTTAGAATAAAAAGCTGTTGGATGGAACTGTATGTACTCCATATTGTCCAAATTTACACCTGCTCTAAGTGCCATAGCAATTCCATCCCCTGTAAGTATATCTACATTTGTAGTTTTTGAAAATAATTGTCCAATTCCTCCTGATGCCACTACACAAAACTTAGTATTAAAATAAAAGAATTTGTTATTATAGTAGGCAGTTATACCTTTATATACTTTTTTACTATCAACCATATCTATAGCAAAAATATCAGTTATAACAGTTATATTGGAAGCCTCTTTCACGTTTTTTATAAGTACATCCATTACTCCTTTTCCTGTAGAATCTCCATGAACATGAAGTATTCTCGGTATAGAATGATTTCCTTCTAAAGATCTATAGAAATCGCCTAATGAATTTCTGTCAAAATCCACTCCCAACTCCACTAGACTGTCAATTGCCTCCTGGGACTCATTTATAAGCACATTAACTGCATCTAAATTATTTACATAACACCCTGCATTTATGGTATCTTTTACATGAAGTTCCCTATTGTCATTTTTTATACTGGCAGCAATTCCTCCCTGCGCCAAATAAGAATCACAATCCTCCATATTTTTCTTACTTAAAACTACTATTTTTAAATCCTTTGGCAGCATCAATGCCGTATATAATCCTGCTATTCCTGCCCCAATTATTGCTACATCAAAACTTTGGTCAATAACAAAATTTTCATTATAATCAACTAGATATCTTTTCAATTTATATCCCTACCTTATTAATATAAATTTATTCAATACTTATCATTTTTTCAAGAGAACCTAGTGCCTTTATTCTTACATTTTCAGGAACAGAAACTTCATACTGCATATTCATCAAAGAATTATATACATCCACAAGTCTTGTCATTTTCATATTCTCACATACAAGTCTTGGACTGAGCAAATAAAATTGTTTCCCAGGATTATCCTTTTTCATCTTGTGCAACACGCCTACTTCAGTACCTATAATAAATTCCTTTCCATCAGAATTTTTTGCATAATTTATTATAGCGGAAGTACTTCCCACAAAATCTGCATTTTCCCTTATTTCCTCTGAGACCTCTGGATGTACCAGCATTTCAGCCTCTGGATGTTCTTCCTGTGCTTTTATCACATCATCTATAGTTATTCTGGCATGGGTAATACAATGTCCTGCCCAAGGTATAATCTCTTTATCAGGAACCTGTTCCGATACATATCCTGCTAAATTTTCATCTGGTACAAATAATATTTTATTGGATTTTGAATTCTCAACTACTTTCACTGCATTTGAGGAAGTACAGCTCACATCACTTACAGACTTAACCTCTGCAGAAGAATTTACATAACATACAACCTCTGCATCTGGATATTTTTTCTTTTCCACTTCCAACTGTTCCTTGGTTATAGAATCTGCCAAAGGGCATCCTGCATATTTTGAAGGAATTAAAACTGTTTTATCTGGTGACAAAATTTTAGCACTTTCTGCCATAAATTTTACCCCGCAAAAAACTATAACCTCATTGTTAGTGTTTGCTGCCGCTCTGCTAAGTGCAAGAGAATCTCCAACAATATCTGCTATATCCTGAACTTCTGGAAGTTGATAATTATGTGCCAATATACAGGCATCTCTTTCTATTTTTAGTCTGTTTATTTCCTTTACCAAAAATAAATCATCCATAGTTTACACCTCTGAATCCATATTTTATACATGTAACTAAGTAGCGAGCTCTTAAAATAATTAAACATTTTAATTATAAGATTTACCGCTTCTCTGTATATACATCAGTATATACTATTTTTTCTCTTTTAACAATACATACGTCAAACATAAAAATGATAATATTATTATCCCTTGTATTCTCATATGTATACGAAAAAATTATGCTGGATTCAATTGTAGATTCAGCCATTTAGAAGAGCTACTTTATGAATAAAAAATAAGCACCTAAATAAAGGTACTCATTTTTAATATATACAATAATTTTGGGATTAGGTATTGTACTAAAATTATATCATACTTTTGTAACATTTTCCATAAACTTTAGAATAGAGTCTATTTTTAAGCCATTTTGTAAAAACTTAACTAATTATTTTTATTTCTTGCTTTGTATATTATATTCTTTTTAAGAATTTCAAGGGAATCAAAATATCTGTTAGACTTAATATGAGGAAATGCCTTAATAAGTCTTGTATAGAATTTATTCTTTTTTATAAGATTTATATACCTTTTTTTAAGTTCAATTGTCCCTCTGGAAAAATTTTCATATTTCTTTTTAAGTTCAAGAGCCTCTTCTGATATATCCTCTCCTAATTCATCTGAGGTTTCCCTTATTTTAGTCCCCAGCTCTTGAATTTTTCTTAATGTGATATTAAATTTTAGTATGGTATTCACAGAAGCTATTAAATCAATAATAAATAAAATTATAATAATTACAGCACAAATTTGCACTAGAATATATGGAAGCAAGTTAACAACACCTGAAATAACAGGATGAACGATTCTAATAAGAAAGATACATGCAACACCCCAAGCAAGTGAAAATTTCAAACATATATAACCTTTAATATTAAAAGGCATATGAGAATAATCCCACCATTTATTATAAAATACCTTTTCAAGTACAAGTCCTGTTATATATTCAAGCAAGGAGGTTATAAAAACAGACCCTACAAATAACAAAAATAAATTATTTTTAAAAGGAGCAAAACAAACTATAATTATTACGGCTCCAAAGCCATATATGGGACACACAGGTCCATTAACAAACCCTCTATTTACAAATTTTCCTGCGTTTACTGCTGCATAAACTACTTCAAGACACCATCCTAAAAATCCATATATAGCAATATAAAGTACTATATCATAAAATAAAAATCCAAAAATCATGCATAAATACTCCTTAAATATAATAGATTAAAATATACTATAGTAAATATTATCTATAGTATATTTTAAATTAATTTTTATAGATTATACGCACTCTCAAATCCCGTTTCCATGGCATTTCGTATTCTTCCAGGATTTCTGGCATCTCCTATTACTCTCACTGTATAAAATTTTGACTTTATCTCATCTATAAGTTCTTTATTAGACCTTGTACCTAATGATATGACTATATAATCAAAATTATATTCTTTCAATTCTCCATAAGGAAGTACCTTAAATACAGCTGTATTATTTTTTATACTGATTAATTTGTGTGTAGTAATCATTTCTACATTATATTCTTTTAGCCTTCCTTGAATATCCATTAAATTTTGAAAGAATACACCGGCTCCTATGGTATCTCCCATCTCAAATACAGTTACATTATTATTCTTTGATGCTAAAAATTCCGCAGTTTCAAGACCTGTCATTCCAGAACCTATTACTGCAACTTTTTTATTATAAATTTCTATTTTCCCAGATAATACATCCACAATAGTAAATACATTTTCCCCACGAATGCCGCTTATTGACTCTGGTATTATAGGACTTGAGCCCTCTGCTATAAATACTGCATAAGGATTTAATTTTTTAATTTCATCAATATTAGGTGCTTTGTTAAGTCTTATTTCTACCCCTAACTTATGGACTTGTGATTGTAAATAATTTATAAGCCATGATATTTTTTCTTTTTTAGGAGGTTTATTTGCCAAATTAAGTTGGCCTCCTACCCTATCTGATTTTTCAAATATTACAGGTTTAAAATTTCTCATGGCAAGCACTCTTGCAGCTTCAAGTCCTGAAGGACCAGCTCCTAATATAACTACCACTCTTCCATCACCATTTTTCTTCATATTACAATATTGAAGTTCTTTTCCTGCTTGAATGTTTATACTGCATTCTATAGGATTTCCTGTATCCATTCCACTAAATAAAGTTTCTATACAATGAAGACAAGATATACAAAGCCTTGATTCATAAGCCCTGTTTTCTTTTGCTTTGTTGGCCCAATTTGGATCTGCAAAATGAAGTCTCGCAGACCCTACAAAATCTGTACGACCTTCCCCTATTATCTTATCTGCATAGGCTGCTTCTCTTATCACTGCCGCTGATATTACAGGAATATTAATTGATTTTTTTATTTCTTCTGCAAGATATAACTTCCATCCTTGAGGAAAAGATATAGGCTCCCAGGATACATTCATGGTTTCATAAATACCAGCGCTTACATCTATTGCATCAACCCCTATTTTCTCTAAATATTTTGCAATTTCAACCCCATCTTTCAAAAGTATTCCATCTCCAAGTCCATTTCTCCTTAAAAATTCGTCTACAGACAACCTAGCTATAACCGGATAGTCTTGTCCACATTTTTCTCTTATTCCTATAATTATTTCTTCAATAAATTTCATTCTGTTTTCAAAATTTCCGCCATATTTATCAGTTCTTTTATTTGTATAAGGACTTAAAAATTGATTAATCAAATATCCATGAGCACCATGTATTTCAACCCCATCAATACCTGCTGCTTTCACCCTACAGGCAGCATCTATAAAATTCTGTACTAATTCCTCCGCCTCTTTTGTAGTCATTTCCCTTGTTTCTTGATGTACTACATCACATTCAGTTCTGCTTGGTGCCATCATAGGTTTGTTACCGTTTACTTGACAAAAACCCTGCCTCCCTGGATGATGGAGTTGAATAAATATTCTACCCCCATTTTTATGTACAGCATCAGCTAACTTCTTAAGACCAAGGATATATTTGTCATCAGCAGCAGATAATTGCTGTCTGTCAGCTACTCCATTTTCATCATTTACTCTTGTTACCTCTGTAATTATAAGACCAATACCACCCTTTGCCCTCTCTGCATAAAAAGCAATCATCTCATCTGATACAGTGGCATCTTTATTATTTAAACAATTCTCCATGGGAGTCATTACTATTCTGTTCTTTAATTCCAAATTCCCAATTTTTCCTTTAGAAAATAAATTTTTATATATACTTTTTTCTTGAGAATTTTCCATATCTTTCATTATGTTTTTTACCATATCCTGAATTTTATTCATATAAAAATTACCCATAAAAACATCTCCTTTATTTAAGTTAAATAATTTAATTTAAAAAATATTTTAACTAATTACATTCTACTATTTTGTCACGCTTCTGTCTATATACAGACTTTATATGAAAAATTATAAAATACTATTTTAATTAAAATAAGAATATTAATAAAAAAGCAAGTATTTATGAAGAGGAGTTTATGAGAAAAAATAATTTTTATAGGATTCCACTCAATAAACGCTTAAAATCCAGAACAATTATAACAATAATTATGATTATTGTTATATGGTTTCTAATAACAATTCTTCCACACTTTTTTAGAAACACCTATGTAGTAACCATCGCAAGTAAACAAATAAAAAATCAGAATACCAAAGATATAAAATATATTATATACACTCAAATGGAAGATGGCACTATCAAGGCCTTTAAAAATGATAACAGCATACTGGAATTTAAATTTAATTCTGAAGATATATATAGGGGACTTATGATAAGAAGAAAATATGAAATTAAAACTTATGGATTTAGAATAATCCCTTTAGCATCTTACGAAAATATTACAACAGTCAAACGAATCAATTAATTCTAACTTTATTATATGATTCATAGAAAAAAGACGCCTCCAAGGGCACCTTTTTTCTTGTCTAAATTTAATACCTAAATACATATCATATATCATTTATAGGAGATTCATATTTTTATAGGTTTATTTAAAACCATCTCTTGCACATATTATATTACTATTTTGATAAAAAATCAATATATTTTATAATAATTTAATAAAAATATTATATTAAAATTAAAAAATTAGAATAATCTGTGTTTTTAGGGTATACTTATAATTATTCGTGTGAATTTATCCTATCCAAATTCTCTTATATTTTAACAATTAAGGGCAACTTCATTTGCACTCCAAATTGCATTCATTATATCTGCGCTCTCATTTGCATCACCTACAAGATACAAGTCTGCTGTTTTATCTCTCAGTTTATTATAAAGTTCTCTGTCTGCTTTAAATCCAATGGCAATTACAATGGTATCTGCATCTATATTTTGCTTTTTAAATTTATTATCAATTACAATAGCTCCTCTGTCAGTTACTTCAAGTAAAAAAGTTTCTGTAATAACTTTTACTCCACTATTTTTAAGGAGATCAATAAGCATAATCTTATTCATATGTGGAACTGGTTTGCCAGCATTTAATATGGTACCTCTTGCTTCAATAATTGTAACCTTTTTGCCCTGTTTTGCAAGATAAAGAGCCGTTTCACATCCTGCCAGTCCGCCACCTACCATAAGTACATTTTCTCCTACTTGCTTACTGCCCTTTAAGACCTCAACCACTGTTGCAACCTTATCTTTTTCTATTCCAGGCAAATTCAATTTGATTTCCTTGGCACCTGTGGCTATAATAACTACATCTGGTTTTTCTTTTTCTATCATTTCTTCTGTTACCTTTATATCTAAAACCAGCTTAACCTCAAGTTCCTTCATTTCATTTCTATACCAATCAAGCAATCTTCTATCGTCTATCTTGAAATCAGGAACTGAAGCTGGAATAACCTGCCCTCCAAGTTCCTTTGTACCTTCATATAATGTAACTTTATGCCCTCTTATAGCTGTAATCCTTGCAGCCTCCATTCCTGCAACTCCTCCACCTATAATCATGACTTTTTTAGATACAGCTGCTGGTTTTACTTCATAATATCTCTCTCTTCCTGCTGCAGGGTTTACTGCACAACTCAGTGGTCTTCCTTCAAATCCTCTTCCCATACATCCAGTATGGCATCCAATACAAGGCCTTATTCTATCAGTCTGCCCTGTAAAGACTTTCTTAGGCCAATAAGCATCGCATAAGAGAGGCCTTCCAAGTGTTACCATATCTGCAGCTTCATCCTCAAGAGCTCCTTTTGCAATGTCAGGCATACCCATTTTCCCTGCAACCATAACAGGTATTTTCACAACTTTTTTAAGTTCTTTGGTATATGGAAGATATAATCCATCTTTTTGGTAAAGAGGTGGATGTGCCCAATACCATGCATCATAGGTTCCTAAATCCGCATTAAAGGCATCATATCCTGCTGCTTCAAGAATTTTTGCCGCTTCAAGACCTTCTTCCAAATCACGTCCCTTTTCTACATAGTCTTCTTCCGCAAGTCCCCCCTGTCCCCAGTCTTTTATACAACTTTTAACACTATATCTAAGTCCTACAGGAAAATCACTTCCTACTTCGTCTTTTATTGCCTGAACTATTTCTATAGGAAGTTGAAGTCTTCCCCTTAAATCTCCTCCATATTTATCTGTTCTTCTATTAAATATTGACAATGTAAATTGATCAAGAAGATATCCTTCATGTACCGCATGTATTTCGACACCATCAAACCCTGCCTTATGGGCAATCTTAGCACCCTGAGCAAACTTTTCAACTATCCATTCTACCTCTGAAGTTGTAAGTTCTCTGCAGGTAACAGTTGGATCCCAATAATTTGGAACAGCCGATGCTGAAACAGGTTGTGAAGTTAGAAGTCCTCCTGGAGCACCACTTCTCCCGAATCCCATTGACAATTGAAGAAATATCTTTGAACCATAAGCATGAACTCTCTCCGTCATTTCAGAGGATGTCATAATAAATTTTGCGGGATTTATTGAAGTAATAGGCAGTACTCCTGTGATAACCTTATCTAATTCATTTTCAACTTTCACTACACTAGTTATAATAAGTCCTGTGCCACCTTTAGCCCTTTCCACATAATAGTCAACGGCCCTTTGATTGAAACAACATTCATTATCTACAAGGCCGAAAGCACCCATAGGAGCCATTGCTATTTTGTTTTTTACTTCCATCTTACCTATTTTAATAGGCTCAAATAAAGATTTGTTTTTCATAATAATTACCTCCTGTATATCTTGATTTAAAATAATCGTAAAGCTTTACAGTTGTTCTTTCATTTGTGTCTAAATATTATCAATATTTTTCCTCTATCTAGCTTAAATATACTTCAGTATATTATTTGTAAAACTATTTGTATTATTAATAAAAAATGGCCATGGAAATTATATCCTAAGTCTTAACTTTATTATATATCGTATATTTACCTATGTCAACTATTTTTCTGAATATTTGAAATAAATTTTATATTTCAAATAATCCAAACAACTATTCTCATTTAAGACTTAAAAACCCAAAAGATAAAAGGTCTCTACATTTAACAAACAAATAGAAACCTTTTATTTATATAAAGTTTTTTATTAGATTCAATATATAATAATTGAATTTTATAAATTTATTAATAGAATACCATTATTTCTTATATAAAATCTAGTATTCTATTTTGTATATACACTAAATTTTTCTTCAAGCTCTTTATTAATCTTTTTTGTTTGTTTTCTAAGCTTATTATTTTCAAACTTTAGATTAACTAATCTTTCCTCTGCCATTATTAGTGCATGTTCATATGTAGTTTTCTCCGGGTGAAGCTTTATCTTACTGCAAAGGTCTTTAATATTTTTCTTTATTCTAGCATCTATACAATGCTTAACTCTATTCCACTTTTCATCTATAGATAAATAAATTTTATTTTCACTTTCAAGAACCCATTCTTCATAGCTGGATATTACTCCACCAGAATTTGCAATGATTCCTGGAATTGATAAGATGCCTTTGTTATTTACAAGCTTTCTTGCTAATTCCGAAGAATATGCTATATTTGCACCTTCAGCTATTAATTTAACTTGAAGCTTTTCAACATTTTCTTCATTTAAACTTCTACCAGGTCCTGCAAGCACTAATATATCTGCCTTTTTCACAAGCATTGTAGACGGATCTATATTAAACTCAGCATCTTTAAATTCTTTCGTCATATCATTTATACTTTTCTTTTCTTTAATAAATCCTTTAAGCTTGTCTGAGTCTAATCCATTTTTATTATATATGGAACCAGTAATATCACTTATCCCACAAACCTTTATTCCTATATCAATAAGAAGTTTAATGACATTTCCACCAACTTCACCTATACCTTCTATAATGGCAGTTGATTCTTTAAATTTTATATTCATATCCGTATTTTTTACTAACTCAGTTATACAAAGAACTACTCCATATGCAGTGCTTCCAAGTTCATGAGGTATTCCCGTACTTTTCCCTGTAGCTGCTAATCTGGCTTTTCTCCATCCCTTGACTGAAGCACAGCCAGCAACGTAAGCATCTACTGCTTTACTGTCAGTATTTACATCCGGTGCTGCACACCATTTATATGGTATAAACTCAATTTTTGCAAGTTCTCGTCCAAATGCGTACATAGCTTGCTCAACTTGATCAAGATTCTTAAGTCTTATTCCACCCTTTGCCCCTCCAAAAGGTAAATCTGCAAGTAAACACTTCTTAGTCATTTCAGTGGAAAGGGCAGCTATTTCTTCCTCTGTAACATTAGTCCTAATCCTAATACCACCTTTAGCTGGAGCACTCCTCTCCACTGTATCAATAACAAGTATTGCTTCACCATCAATATTGTATTTATCAAGGTTTATCTTTATCACTGTTTCACTCATTATTGCATTTACCTCCAATTTAATCATTTTGAATCTAGTGAAAATTCTAACATAAATTCATGCTTCTATATAAAATATAACTATAATATCGCTTTTAATCCAACAACAGCATCCATCTCTACTTCAATTAGCTGTGTAGAACGGTTAAGCATAGAAATACCTACAAGTGTGAAAAGTGGCTTTATATCATAAAAAATTTCCGAATAAGCTTTAGCAATTTCCGGCGCATATTTCATATCAGTAACATATCCCTTTATCTTTATAACTTCTTCTTTTTTAGAACCTGCTTTTTCTAATAATTTTACCAGCTTTTGAAGAATGTATTTTGTTTGTTCATAAGCACTTTTTTCCCCGTAAACTGCACCATCTGGCTGAACAGCTGTAGTTCCTCCAATATAAATAAAAGGACCGACTTTAACCATACGAGAATATCCTGTTTTCTCCTCTAGCGGGGCACCTGATGAATAATTTGTTCTAATTAGTTCCATATAAATTCTCCTCTTTCAGAAATATTATATTTTTGCTTTAAATCTATCATACCGGAAAGCAGATAAATCAATAGATGTTTTACCATCTACCACCATCTCAGATAAAAGCATACCTACAGTTGGAGATATTCCAAATCCATGACCTGTAAATGCACAGGCAAGTATTAGTCCTGGAATCTCTTCAACAAAGCTTATAACAGGTATGTGATCCACACAATCATCTATCCATCCCCCCCAGGTACGTATAATTTTAATATTTCCCAATACAGGAAAATATTTTATAATACCACGACAGATAGCTGATGCTGTAATACTAGATGTACTTGGAGTCCCATTATCTTTATTAAAAGCCTCATACCCTGATGAACCACCAAAAACAAAGGATCCATGCTTACTTTGATGTCCATAAAAGTCAGCTGCTGCAGTACCTAACATTTGATAAAACATAGGAGACTGTACCTCTGTAACAAGTACCTCCAATAAAACCTTATTCATTGGGATATCAATTCCAAAACTAGAAGCTATTTTACGACTTCCATAACCTGCAGCTAAAATAATGTTTTCTCCTTCATATACATTATTACAAGTTACTACCTGTCTTGCTTTACCTTTTATCTTTCTTATCTCGATAACCGCTTCGCCAGTTATGAAACGAACCCCCAACTGCCTTGCTTTACGGTAATAGCCTAGTGTTGTTAGCAACGGATTGGCATGTCCATCAGTAGGACACCAACTTGCACCAATAACTTCTTCTGAAAGATAAGGGCAAATCTTTCTTGCTTCTTCCCCTGAAATCATTGTTACATCAAGCCCACAGTCATTGGCGTTCTTACTAAGATTATTCAAAATTTTAATGTGCTCTTCTGTCTTGCCTAATCTTAAATTACCCTGTTGATAATATTCAACATCTATGCCAAGCTCTTCTGACAACATGGGCCATAAATTTTTTACCCCATACATAGCAAGGGGAAGTTCTCTTTTATCACGTCCTGACTGGCGAACTCCACCACCGTTTCTTGTTGAACCTCCGTTACCAATATTATCGCTTTTCTCGAGGACAATAACAGAACAGCCTTTTTTAGCCAGATAATATGCTGCAGCATTTCCAATTACACCGCTTCCTATAATTATTACATCAGCACAATTTCTCATGTTATTTCCCCCTTTCATTTCCAAAAACTTTCATTTCTATAGGTCTCATAGGTGCACGTGACATTGATGATTCCAATCTTGACGGAGAAATATTTAATTCCCTTGCCACAATACCTTTTACTAATTTGCCACATGTCTGACCCTGACAAAGCCCCATACCTGTTCTTAAATATCTTCTTATCTCCGTAATGGTAAACATTCCGTCATGAACTGCTTTTCTAATTTCACCCTTTGTAATTTCCTCACAACGACAAATTATCATATTATCATCACTTTGCGGAATAAATTCACATATATCTCTCGATCTATCATTTACTTTGTTCATATTCCCACCTCCTGCTGCTTAAAAAATCGGGCTTTCATTCCCTTTTCTTTAGGAACCCTTATGGTCAATAAATTAGTGTGGTCAAATACAGGGAGTGCTTTAACTTCTACGACTTCTGCTCCACATACCTCCCGCCCACTTCTGTCTAAAGCAACACCTTTCATTCCTTTTGCAGGTAATGGTAAAAACTCATAAGGAAGCGTTACAGTTGCATATCCTTCTTTATAATCTTCATTTACAAGGAATATTGCCTGTCCTGAACAGGATGCCACACATAATCCGCATCCAATACAAGTTGCTTTTTCATCAACAACAGGAAGGGATGTGATTTTTTCTCCGATCTTAATGCATTTTTGAGGACAGGCATCCTGACATGGATTACATGGAATATTTTGAGAGCATTCTATTACAGGATGAATTCCTTTAATGGATTTTACCCCCGGATATTTCATTACTTCCTCATCCGAAAGATACCCTTTCTTCAAAAGACTTGTTGAAATATCATACCCTTCCTCTGTTTTAGAAATATCCTTTCCCTTATTCTCAGCTCCAAACATTCCCTGTCTCAAACTAAGCAGTGCCTTTTCCAATTCTCCTATTTTTACTTTTAATTCTTCTTTGTTAATAAATCCTAATTTATAAGCAACTGCTACCCCTGAAATTCTCCCCTCAATCATAGCTGAACTTGCCTCTTCTATTTCCGAAACATCTCCCGCTACAAATATTCCCGGGATTGAAGTTTCACCATACTCATTACAAAGTGGAACAGACCCTCCCTTTTTGGGATTTTCCTCCATAGTACACCCTGCCATTTTGAGGAGCTGTGACATAGGAGAAAGGCCTACAGCAATACATATGGTATCAACATCAAAGTGTTTCTCTGTTTCAGGTATTATTTGAAACTTACTGTCAACTTCACCAATAGTAACCCCTGTTACATATTGGTCTCCTTCGGCCTTAATTATAGTATGTGATAAATAAAAGGGGACTCCACATCTAGCCACCTTTGCAGCATGAACACCATAACCACCAATTTTAGGTGCTATATCCACAATAGCGGTCACTTCACAACCTGATTGTAAGAGTTGATAACTAACAACCACTCCAACATTTCCACTTCCAACCATAAGTATTTTCTTTCCCGGCTTTACCTTATGAAGATTCATCATAGTCTGTGCTGCACCTGCACCTATGACTCCTGGAAGAGTCCATCCGTCAAAGGTAACCATATTTTCGGATGCACCTGTTGCAACTATGATTGCATCTCCTTTACAATGAACTACTTCATCATTTACATTCACAGTGATTTCTTTATCTAAAAACATTCCAATTACTATAGCATTTAATACAACTTCTACTCCTGCTTCTTCCGCTTCCTTTAAAAGCTCCTCACCTATTTTGAAACCTCTGATTTTAGCTCTATGCTCTTTAGAACCAAAAAACTTATGAATCTGTTTAAATAATTGTCCGCCCGGTTTAGAATTTTCATCAAATACAACAACCTTTAGCCCTCTTTTTGCTGCTTCAACAGCTGCTGAAAGTCCTGCAGGTCCTGCCCCCACTACTATTAAATCATATCTTTTCATACAACTACCTATCCTTTCATAAAACTACTTTAAAATCTATTCCCGTTTTTTTGCAGAAACACCATACTGAGTCTGGACTTTCATGCCTTCAACAAGGGGAGTTACACAAGTTCTTACATTTGGCTTACCATCTACCACCATAACGCAGTCTGTACATCTCCCAATAGCACAAAATACACCTCTTGGTGAATTTTCTTTTTTTGTATATCTATGCACCATTACACCTGCCGCCTTTAATGAAGCAGCTATTGGCTCTCCTTCATATCCTTTTAGTATTTTTCCATCAAAATTAAAAGTTACTAAACGTCCTTTATCACTTTCACCTAAAATTGGATGTTGTGTAATTCTCATCCGAATCATCTCCTTATAAACTTTATCCTGTAAAATTATGCAAGCTCTGGCATATCCCATAAGTTTAATTTAACGCCGATTCCTTTTTTAATTGCGTTTCTATATACAATTGTTCCCCACGCAACATCTTCAATTGGCATACCGCCAACAGAGTAAATAACAATTTCGTCTTCTTTACGTTTTATTGGAATTTTTCCGATTAATATATCCCCTAGATCATCAATCTGACTTCTATCCATCTTTCCTTCTTTTATAAGATCCATGCAATGGACAGCTGGAATTGGAATTGTATTATATGCGGGATAAAGCATTTCTTCAGCCCAAGCTTCATATAATCCAATATTATCTGTTACAGTTCTTGCTCTGTTTAATATAAAGTCATCATCAAATCTTGCAGCAGCCGGGCAGCATAAAAGTGACCCTGATTTAATCCATGTTTCACTAATATATGGATACTTGCCTGGATCTCCTGTTGGACTTGAAGTTGCAATATGGACAATATCACTGTCTCTTACTGTCTCTTCAATTGTTTGAACTACTCTAATATCTTTTATCTTTGGATACTCTTCATTTAAATATTTAATAAAAGCCTCTATTGAACGTTTCCCTCTACCTTTGATTTTAACAGTTTCAATTCCCGCTCTTACTGCCATGGTAGATGCAAATGCAGTTTTACCCATAACACCTGGTCCAATAATACCCACAACTTTTGAATTTTCTTTTGAAAAATATTTTACACCAACACCTGGAACAGCTCCTGTTCTATAAGCACTTAAAATATTTGCTGACATATATGCAAGGGGTGCTCCTGTATCTTTATCATTCAGTGTAAGCATAAGAATTGATCTTGGAAGACCCTTCTTCTTATTTTCAACATTTGAACCATACCATTTCATACCTGTCATATCAAATTTTCCCCCAAGATATGCCGGCATAGCCATAAACCTTCTATCCGGACCATCTTTGGGCATATTTGCAAATTTAGGATACTCGGGGAAACAAAGCATTATACCATGCGAATTTCCATTAGATCCACCCATTCGGTAATCACCAATTTTTAATAATTTAAACATTTCCTCCATCGCATCAACGCAACCTGCCATATTTTTCACGCCTGCTTTGATCATGTCCTTTTCACTTAGATAAATAAAATCTATTTTTGTCTCTTCCATTTGCGTTTACCTCCAAATAATTATAAATTTTACTAATAAAATATCATGATGCTTCTTTAAAAATGACCTTTGAGATATTATTTTTAAACTCATCCGATAAACCGCATCTTATCATAAGGTATAATATACCTAATCCCATCCATGTAAATCCTACAATTTTTGAAATAGTAGAAAGTCCCAACAATATATATACACATACGCACATCCCCAGCACAGGCACAATTAAATGTTTTATCACTTTTCGGCTTTTATTTTTAAAATAATAATGAACCATAACTGATAAATTTACACATGTAAATCCAAATAGTCCTCCAAATGCAGTTAACTCCGATACCGTTCCTACGCTTAAAAACAGCGCCCCAGTAGTACCCACTACTGACATAAATAATATACTGTTACAGGGTGTTTTAAATTTAGGATGAAGATATGAAAATATCTTTTCAGGAATAACCTTATCTCTGCCCATACCATACAATAAACGGCTAGCTGCCGATTGTCCTGCCAACGATGTCCCCACTCCTGCAATCATAATTACAATAGATATAAAAATTTGCAAAAAGCTGCCTCCAACTTTTAAAGCTATGCCAAAGAAAGCTGTATCTGGATTAACCACTTTTGTATAATCCGGAACTATAACTGTTGCCAAAAATGCAACTATAACATAAATAAACGTTTGAATAAGACAAGCTAGCATAATTGCCAATCCTATTTTCCTGCCACCAATGTCAGTTTCTTCTGATAAGGTTGATATAGCATCAAATCCTAAATAAGATACAACTGCTATTGCAGAACCTCCAACCAAAGATTTAAAAGCAAATGTATCTTTGTTGTATAATGCTTCTATAGAAATTCCACTACTTACATGTCCTGTAATAATATATTTTAATGCTAAAACTACAAAAGCTATAACAGCAGCAAACATAACAGCTGCTATAATAAAGTTTGCCTTAGCTGCAACTTCTATTCCCATCAGGTTTATTATTGTAATAGGGATAGCATACATTAATACCCATGCCCATATAGGTATTTGTGAAATCATTGCATTCGCAAAACTTGAACTAATTAAATAGAGCAACATAGGAATCAAGACATAATCTAATATCATCACCCAACCAGATATAAAACCAAGTTTAGGGTTAACAGCTCTTTGAGTGTAACTATATGTAGACCCTGCTATAGGAAATGCCGTTACCATTTCACCATAACTATATGCTGTAAAAAGCATAGCCACAAAAGCAATTATATAAGCTAGAACAGAGTGTCCTTTCGATGTAACATGCATTATACCAAATAGTGTCATGACAGATACAGGACCCATAAATACTATTCCAAAAATTACTAAATCTTTTAATCCCAATACCTTTTTCAATTCTTGTTTATAGCCAAAAGATTCTAATTTTATATCATTATCCAATTTTTACTCCTCCCTTAAGCTAAAAATAATTTTTAAGACTTTTTGATTATATTATCAATATATAACTAATATTTTTAACTGTATTGTAAAAAACGGAACTTATTAATAATAAATTGTAAAATTTAAAAATAAAAAGCCTCTATGTTTAAAATCCATAAAGACTCCCTAGCTTAAAATTTTTTTAATTTTATTTGATTAGGCGTAAGGTAAATAAATTTTTTAAATTCATTAATGAAATGAGATTGATCATAATATCCACATTCTAATATTATATCCATTAGTTCGTAGTCATCTTCATTTATAATCATATATAAACAGTTTTGAAATCTTACAATCTGACTTAATAATTTAGGCGATATTCCCACAAAAGTTTCAAATGTTTTCCTCAAATATCTGGTAGAATACCCTGTATACTCTGCCAATTCATTTATACTTACTATCCCCTTATTTTGACATATTTTTTTTATTGATTTTTCAATTATAAGAGGAATATGTGTGTCCAGAAAAAAACTTGTAATAAAGTTTTTAAATATGGCTACTCTATCATAAAAATTTCGTGCTTTAGATATTTTTTCACTAATAAACAAATCCTTTTTAACTATATCCATTAGAGGTACTTCATTATTGATAAATTCTTTTATTGAACACTTCAAAACTCTAATGGCCTCTCCCGGAAAGAATCTGACCCCAAAATATTCACATCCCTTTATTAAAGATATTTTTTTACTCTTAATAACGCTGCCGCAAATATTTGAAAAAAAATCACCCTGACTACCATAAAATATAATATCAATACATCCATCTGGAATTACTGGAATAAAATTTTCTACATTTTCAGTAATTTTAAATTGATAAAATACAGATATAATTTTGCTTAATGCATCAGTTCTGCTTAATTTCATCTCTACATAGTTTTCACACTTATTCTCAAATCCAGGCTGTAAAGGTATGTAACTATATTCAAGTGATTTTACAATTCTGTTCATACTCTCTTTCATAACCACGTACACTCCCCCTATACATAAATTTTCATATGGGCGTTTAAATATGATAAAAAATGATATTTTATTAATAAAATATCATTTTAAATAACTAATTGTCAATAAATCGGGGTAAAATTTATATTTATCTAAGCACCACTATTGATAACACTCATTCTTCGAAGTGGAGGATAAGTAATTCTTATAATATTATTATAAGAAAATAAAAATACTCATAGATTATATAAATCTATGAGTAATATAATTACTTTACATCTAACTTACAAATATCATAAGCCCATTTTTTAGCTTTTTCCACATTTTCCTCTCTATGATTTTTAAGTGGATCTTTAAACTCAATTTGCCCTAAAAATTCATTTCCCTGAAGTTCTTCTTTCATATTTTCAAAAGTTTTTCCATTAGATCCTGCATTGCAACTAAATATTGCTATCTTTTTACCCTTTAAATTCACACCATCAATAAAGCTTCTTATAGCAGGGGCAAATGTCCACGCCCAGACAGGAGTTCCAATAAATAAAGTATTATAGTCTTCAACATTCACATCATAAGGTACAAGTTCCGGTTTCTCTTTAGTTACGGCTTGTTTTCCTCCCACTAAATACTTCATCCTACTCTTGGAATCTATGTCCTTTTTAGGCCTTATCCTTAAAATATCTGCCGATAATTTTTCTGAAATAGCCTCAGCTATTAGTTTTGTATTTCCTTCAAGAGAATAGTATACAACTAAAATTTTATTTCCCATAGACAGCTCACCTCATATTTTAAATTTTATTCTATATTTACATCTTTTACATAAGGTATTTTTGAAATATTTACCATGATATCTTTTGTTTGATTATGATTTACCCCATATATTCTAAAAACAATTTTACTTTCAGATTGCTTATTATTTTTATTATGATGTCTATTCACTTGAATATTAGATATCTTCACTTTGGAATTTTTTAATATGTCAAGCACCGGATTAATTCCTTCTAAGGATAGGATTACTTTACCTAGACAATGAACAGAATTTTTTTGTATTCTGTTAAATATTTCAAGTCCTATAACTATAAATACGGTAGCCCCTATCCCTGGTATATACATACCTGCACCAATAGCTATACCAATTCCGGCAGTGGCCCATAATCCGGCAGCCGTAGTTAAGCCTCTTACAAACTGATGTTCCACAATTATAGTACCCGCCCCAAGAAAACCTACTCCACTTACAACCTGAGCCGCTATTCTGCTTGGATCAATAGAAACAGAAGGAATTTCTAAAAAATCCTGAAATCCATATTTAGATACCAGCATAATAAGTGCACTTCCCACTGCTACAACAAAATGAGTTCTAAGTCCTGCCTGCTTAGAACGACTTCTTCTTTCAAATCCGATTAAAGCTCCAAGCACTCCAGAAAGAACTAGCTTTAGCATCATTTCCCACTGTTCCATAGTTATCCTCCTTATCATAATGTTATAAATTTTATTATAATATATATTTTCATTAAAATACATATGTATATGGAAAGAATTTGATATTTTCTTTTATCTTCTTGCAATATTTTAATAATTGTATGCAAAAAAAACATCAACAAATTGTTATGACAGATATTATATTCCGTTTTTTAAAGAACTATTATATAATATGGTATTCTTCTCCTTTATAGATTTTGATGCTATTTCCATATCCGCAGAGGAAGCAGTGGATCCTAAAAGGGATGTATCCAGAGGAATAATATCATGTCTTATAGTGGTTTGTATACTTTATGTTATGATAGTTGTAGTTCTTACAGGAATAGTTCCTTATAAAGAAATAGTTTCAGATAATGTGGTGCCTGATGCCCTTTGTAGAATAGGAATCAATGGGGTTCAGCATTAGTAGGAGTTGGTGCCATTATAGGCATAGTTTCTGTAATACTTACAATGCTTTATGGTTAGGTTAGGATATTTATGGTTATGGCAAGAGATGGATTAATACCTAAAATCTTTTGTAAGATCAACAGAATTTCCATGCCAAATATTGAAAGAAAATTGAAATGTCCGGGTATACCATTTACCCCTATAATAACAGTATTATGCTGTCTGGTGCTTTTAACATCAACGCGTAAAATAACTTGGATTGGCTTTCTTATCTGGTTATGTATAGGACTTTTTTCACTCTAAACTTATATTACACATACGCCCCCTATATATATTAAATTTCCTATATAAATTGAAAAAATTAAGTGTTATAAAATAAGTTCAAATATCTAATTAATATTGTAATTTATCATATGATATGTTAATATATTAGCAACATTTTCTTAATTATTTGTTAACTTGCAAATAATTAAGTGTTTTTATTTTATACCAACTTCTTCTAAATACCAAGGAAAAAAGATTTTAAAAAAGGAGTTTTGCTTATGAAAAGCTTAAAGTCAAAATTTACAGCAGCCATATGCGGTACCTGTATTATAGTTTTATTTTTCTCTATAGTTATATCCTATGCTATAACATATAATGCTTTAAACAAACAGATTACAGATAAAACACTTATAACATCTCAAAAATACTCTGAAATGATAAATAGCTGGTTAAGTGTTCAAGGACAATTTTTAGAAGATATTTCAGACGACTTAGAAACAAATTCAAACTTCAATAAAGAAGATATAATTTCATATATGACTCATAAAGCTAAAACCAATTCCTATGTTACAGATGTATATATAGGTTTTTCCAATGAAGAATTTTGGGATGGTTCAGGTTGGATACCCCCTGCAGGATATGCCTGTACAAAGAGAGACTGGTACAAAAAAACTATAAAAAACAATAAATTAACTTATTCTGCTCCTTATCTTGATGCAATAACAAACAAAATGATAATAACCATTGGAAAACCCTTATCCAGAAATGGACAAGTCCTTGGAGTGGTGGGAACTGACATATACATAGATACAATTACAAAAATCGTGGAAAAAGCCAAGCCTGTCGCCAACAGCTATGCTTATTTGTTTGATGATGAAAATAATATTATAGTACATCCAAATAAATCATTTAAACCTACCGAAAAAGAGCTGAAAAATATCAATAAAGTTATGGATGGCAGCTACAAACAAGTACTTACTAACAACAAAGGATCTTCAGGAATAACTCTAACAGACTATGATAAAATAAAAAGATATTTTACTTCAGCTGAAATATCATCTTCAAAATGGACAGTAGGCCTTGCCATTCCAACTGTTGAGTTTAAGAAACCTTTGAATAACTTAATATATGCATATATAATAATAGCTTTAATTTTCACAATTATATCTGCAATATTTTCCCTAGCTTTTGGAAATAAAATAACAAAACCACTAATAGAGTTATCAAAAATAGTAAATAAGACCAGAGATCTTGATTTATCTCCTAGTGGCATTGATTATAATTATGTTTTAAAATATAAAGACGAAGTTGGTACAATAGGAACTTCTATAAGAAAATTAAGAGAACAACTCAAGACTATAATTATAACTTTAAATAATAATTCTGATGAAGTTCATAGTCAATCGGATAAGGTATCTTCTTCCATGAATAAAACATTTAGGACAATGAAGGAGATTACTAATTCCATGGAGGCAGTAGCCAAGGGTTCTACAGACCAGGCAGAAGAAATATCTACAGGACTTGATAAATTAAATGTATTATCAAATAAAATAAATAAGGTTACAAAAAACTCTGCAGAAGTTATCAAATACTCTAAAACTACAGAAAAAATTAATAAGAATGTATCTTCTTCAGTACGAGAACTCTATTTAAGGCTCAATGAAAGAAGTAATGCAGCAAAAAAGGTTTCAGAAAATATATCCATTTTATCAGATAAATCAGACTCTATTGGAAACATAGTGCAAACTATAGAATCCATAGCAAAGCAAACCAATTTACTTGCATTAAATGCAGCCATTGAAGCTGCTAGTGCCGGAGCATATGGAAAAGGCTTTGCCGTTGTTGCAGAAGAAATACGAAAATTAGCAGAACAAACTTCCAACTCAACCCAGGAAATAAGTGCTATGGTAAATGAAATTCAACTTCAAATTAATAATACTAAAATTACTATGGATAGAACTAGAGAGTTAAGCAAAACTGCCAATATGTCTATGACTCAGTCAGAAAAACACTTTGAAACCATAAATACCTCTATAAGCAATATGATATCTATAATAACTGAACTAAATAGTGAAATTACCGAAATAAATAAAGATAAAAACAGCATTATAACCTCCATTGAAAATATATCTGCCATATCACAAGAATCCGCTGCGGCATCTGAAGAAGTTTCTGCTTCAATTAAAGAACAGGAAATATCTTTTGAAGTAATAAATACCAGTGCTCAAAGACTTAAATCCATTGTAACTGAGTTAAATAATTTGGTTCACAGATTTAAAATTTCCTAACAAAACACAAAGTAGTTTAACCCTTATTTTAACAGGATTACACTACTTTGTGTTATTTGCTTGCATCATTTCGTGACACCTTTGACAGGGAAATTTATTTAATATACAGATATCCATATTGCAGTTATTTACCTTTTCAATATATTCTGCACCCCATTCTATAATCTGAATCATTATAGGAATAAAACTTTTACCTATTTCCGTCAGAGAATACTCCACTTTTGGAGGTACTTCTCTATATACCTTCCTATTTATAATTTTATCCCTTTCAAGTTCCCTCAACTGTTGTGTAAGTACCCCTCTAGAAATTGTAGTTATCAATTTTTGTAGTTCATTAAAACGTCTTGTTTTATCTTTTAAAGTCCATAAAATTGATAGTTTCCACTTTCCCATCAGTATATTTTGAGCTACAGATACAGGACAAAATTTGATTTCATTATCCACTAACACCTCTCCTTTCACAATAGTCTATTTTATATGACTATGTAATATAAATATGCGTACTTGTATTATATACCGTATACTATTATACTAATGGTAAATAAAAAAATCAAGGAGGTATACATAATGGACGAGGTAATAAAAATCTTTAAGGAAATAGGTTATGGATTTCTAGCCACAGTGGAAAATGGAGAACCTAGAGTAAGACCTTTTGGGTTTATGTTTTATGAAGATGGCAAACTTTATTTTTGTACCAGCGATACAAAAAAAGTGTATAATCAATTAGTCAAAACCCCTTATATAGAATACAGTTCCACCTCTAAAGATATGGTTACAGCAAGGATAAGCGGTAAAATTATATTCTCAGAAGATATTGATAAAAAACAAAAAGCATTAGACTCATCAGAACTTGTAAAAAGTCTCTATAAATCAGCTGATAATCCCATATTTAAAGTGTTTTATATAGAACACGGCACAGCATCAATATCATATTTAACAGGGGAACTGCCTAAAGAATCAACATTCTAAATCAGGTAATCTTTAAACAAAAACAATTATCCTCTTAAACAATGTAATTAAATTGTTAAGAGGATAATAAATTTTTTAATTATCCATTTAACTCTGTTAATACGGCATACCCCTCTATTATTTGAATTTTGGTTATACCGCAATTATCTATGCAAAACCGCCAAGCTCCCATTCCGCCCATACCCAGCAGATATGCTATGATATTTCTTATCAGCCCCCCATGGGTAACAATCAAAACATTACCCCATTTTTGTTTTTTCATTATTTTATCAATAACACTGACAGATCTTTTTTGTACATCTCTTATGCTCTCTCCTTCAGGGAACATGAATTCCTCATTTTCATTTTTTATCCATACATTATATTCATCAGGATACTTTTCTTCAATTTCCTTCAGAGATAGATTGTCCCATAATCCAAAATTAATTTCTTTAAGTCCTTCATCATAAATTATATTTTTACTAATAATCTGGGCAGTTTTTTTTGTTCTTTTAAGTGGGCTGGCTACTACAAGATCAAAGTTTATGTGTTTTAGTCTATCTCTTGCCCTTTCTGCTTGACTGATTCCATATTCATTAAGTTCTACATCTGTCCACCCGCAATATACTCCCTGCCTATTGCTATTGGTTTCTCCATGTCTCACTAAAATCAACTGTAACATTTACACTCCCCTTTTCATGCTTTAAAATAATATATAAATTTTCTATTATTTAATTCTCACAGGTATGCCGGAAATACAAAAATACACTTCCTCAGCTTCCCCAGCTATAATTTGATTTATACTTCCTGCAAGTTCCCTAAATATCCTTCCCAGTTTATATTCAGGAACCAGAGACATCCCAACTTCATTGGTAACTGCAATAAAAAGTATGGATGAGCTTTTTGAAATATCTATAAATTCTCTTATCTCTTTTTTCACATATTGTTCAATCTCCAATATTTCAGAATCCTTAATCTTTTCAATATCACTGCATTTTTCAAGAAGTAAATTGGAAACTAAATTTGTAACACAATCTAAAAGCACCACAGACTTTCCAGAAAGCATAGGTAGCAATTTACTGTTAAAGTCCTTGTAAGCTTCCAGTGTATACCAATTAGGAGGTCTTTGCTCAATATGCTTCTTTACTTTAATCTTCATTTCATCATCAAAGGGAACAGCTGTTGCTACATATAAAATATCACCCTTAATTTCCTTTGCCAGTTTTTCTGCATAGGAACTCTTACCACTTTTTGCCCCACCTGTTACAACAATCAATTTTCCCATTAGCTATCTCCTTTCAAAACTGTAATTGTGCATTGCTATAACATATATCCCCTGGGAGTTATTATGTTTTTACCTTTTATAAAAGTATTGCTATTTCCCACAATAACCACAGAGAACATATCCACTTCATCTTCACATAAAGTATCCAAAGTATATACTCTTACACTTTCATTATTCCTTAAGGCATTCCTAACCACACCCACTGGTGTAGTTCCCTGTCTGTACTTTCTTATTAAATCAATACACTCCTTTAAATAATGGGGCCTTCCCGTACTTTTAGGGTTATAAAAAGATATTACAAAATCTCCTAAAGTTGCAAGTTCCACCCTCTTTTTTATCACATCATAAGGAGTCATCAAATCGCTTAAACTTATATAACAGCTGTCATGCATAAGAGGTGCTCCAAGTAATGCTGCCCCTGCTGAAGCAGCAGTTACTCCAGGCACAATTTCTACAACATCACTTTTTTCTTTTATCTCTAAAATCAATCCCGCCATGCCATATATACCGGCATCACCTGTACTTATTATAGAAACTACTTTACTGCGAGATAGTTCTAACGCTTTTTTACAACGCTGTACTTCCCCCCTCATGCCTGTTTCAAATATTTCCTTACCCCCAATTAAAGCTTCAACTAACTTTATATATTTATCATAGCCCACAATAACTTCACTTTCTTCTATAGCCTGTTTCGCTCTTAGTGTCATATGTTCTATGCTTCCAGGCCCTATGCCAACTACATATAATTTACCCAAATTTTTCACCTCTTCAAAAAATCCCCTTGTCCTTTATATACTTAACCAACTTCTCCTGATCATAAAATACATTTTTATATGCTTTTTTTTTCTTTCAATTATAAATATATATATACCTTTATGCAAAGCTGCTTTTATCTTTTCTTCTGTACCTCCTTGAATTCCACTATCCTTCAGCACTATACCCTCTGCATTATACTGTTCTATAAACCCCAGATTAAGTTCATAGCCTATGGGACCTTTTATGGCTATAATATCTTCTGTATTTACCCCTAACTGAAAACACTTTTTTATTACTTCTATTGAAGGCAAAACCCTATGGACAATCCTATTTGAAATATCCGCTGAAATAAATTTATCTATATTTTTACTGCCTGTGGTATTTAAAATGGTTCCTTTAAGTTCTTTAATACTTCTTATTTTATTTATTAACTCCTCATAATCGCAAGTAAAAATTATTTTATCTTTATTTCTATATTTATCACACACAGAAGGTCTTTCATATCTTAAATAGAGTATATTAAGTTCCTTGCACAGTTTTTCACAATTACAAGATATATCCAATGCATAGGGATGAGAGGCATCTACCAGAACCTTTATATTATTTTTCAAAAACATTTCTTTAAGCTGACTAAGATTCAATGCCCTTGCATTTAGAAATTTATATTTATAATCCTTAAATAATTCCCCTCCATAAGCCGTAGCCGTGGAAATCAAAATATTATCTGTAAATTTATTAAGTCCTTCCACTATATCCTTTCCCTCTGAGGTGCCAAGTATAAGACCAATCATCTCTGCTCACCTTTTCTAAACATATGGGCAAAATTTTTGTCATAAAGTAGACTTTTCTTATAACTACAGTCTATAAAATCTCCCACAAGTATTTGTGCACATTTTGTAATATCAAATTTTTTTACCTTTTCACTTATATCCTCCAAGGTTCCAATTATGATTCTTTCATCTTTCCAGGAAGCTTTTTCAACTACAGCAATTGGTACATTTCTCCCATACCCTTTTTTTAGTTTTTCTACCACTTTATCAATCATGGCCACTGATAGAAATATAGCCATGGATGCCCCTATGGCTGCTAAAGTTTCTATATCTTCCTTTTCAGGTACCGGTGTTTTACCCTCTATCCTTGTGAGAATTACAGTTTGGGTTACCTCCGGAAGAGTAAATTCTTTTTTAATGGCCGCTGCTGCTGCTGTAAAAGAACTTACTCCGGGAATAATGTCATATTTTATATGTATTTTATCCAATTCATCCATTTGTTCTTTAATAGCTCCATAAATAGAAGGATCTCCTGTGTGAAGTCTCACTGTCAACTTGCTTTCATTTTCAGCTCTTTCTATTATCTTAATTACCTGTTCTAAATTCATAGAAGCAGAATTATGGATTTCTGCTCCATCTTTACAAAAATCCATATGGGCACTGCTAACTAGCGATCCTGTATATATTATTACATCTGCTTTTTTTAAAATTTCTCTTCCCTTTACTGTAATTAAGTCCACATCACCGGGACCTGCTCCAATAAAATAAACCATTTTAAAAAATTCACCTTACTTTCTATGGGCTATTATTATAGACATATATTCCCTATCCTCAAGTATCTCCCTTTTATCTCGCGTAACCTTTTGTCCTTCCCTTCCAGCTCTTTTTACGCATATATAACTAAAACCCTTCTCTTCAAGATAATTTATTATCTTCTCTTCTTTTTTATAGACTTTCATTATCACTACATTTTTCTCATCCTTTATAGAATCCAGCCTGTTTCCAGGAACTATTAAAAGTGATTCATCTCCCACCACCAAAGCTTCTTTTGCTAAACTTGCACAAGCACAAAAAGATGTAATTCCAGGTACTGTCTCTGAAAGATATCCTCTCTCTTCAATGTACCTTAACAGATGTATATAAGTGCTATATATAAAGGGATCTCCTATGGTTAAAAAAGCTACATTTTTTCCCTGTTTCAATTTTTCTTCTATAACCTGAAATGCCTCATATGCCTTCTCTTCACTTTTTTCCCCTCCCATTTGAAAATGTTTTATTATTATCTCAGATTCTTTTCTTATAAACTGTTTTGCTGTATCAAGTGCTATACTTCTACCACCTTCTGTGGAACTGGGTGCTACTATAACCTCACATTTTTGTAGTACTTTCAATGCCTTTAATGTCAATAATTCACTATCCCCTGGTCCTACCCCTATCCCATATAATTTAGCCATGCTGTATCCTCCATTATTTTTTTCCACTTAATATGTAAATTGAATTATTTGAAAATAGCATATAGCCCCTATTCTTTGTTTTACTTATAGCCACTTGAGTACATTCTGTTTCAAATTTCAGTTTCTTTAATGTCTCCATAGCTTTATAGAGATTATCAATAGTTATAAAATTCATTACAAATTTCCCACCTTTTTTTAACTTTGCGGAGTATTTAATAATTATATCTTCAATATCCCCACCACTTCCACCTATAAAAATACCATCAAATATTTGTTTTATAGAGGATTCTACTAAAAGTGCATCTCCTTCCACTATGGTCATATTATAAGCTTTAAATTTTTCTCGGTTCTTTTCCAGTATTTTGAGAGCTTCCCCTTCTCTTTCCACAGCCGTTACACTTCCCAATGGACTGCATTTACTCATTTGTATACTGATGGAACCTGTTCCTGCCCCAATATCAAGCAATATATCTCCATCTCTAATTTCCATTTTAGCCATACTTAATATTCTGACCTCTTCCTTTGTCATGGGACAATTTCCTCTTATAAATTCCTCATCTTTTATATATATCATTTAATGCCCTCTCTATTTTCTACTACTACTACACATAAACTGCTATAATTGCCACTGCACATTTCTTCTGCAGTGCCTTTTGATATTTTTTCATCCCCATAGGATAAATTTTCACCCACATATACCAATGCCCTTATTCCTTTTTTTACTAGTTCCCTGCAGATATAATTAGGAGTATTATTCTTACCTGTAAACCATATAGTCAATTTATTATTTGCAACCTCTCGAGCCACCTCTTGATTTCTTCCATGAAGACTGCATAACCTAGCGTTTTGCCAGGACTTACTCAGTTTTGACATAAAATATTGAAAAGAACTTATGCCCGGTATCACTTTAAATTCTCCAGCAAAATTTTTATTGAAATATTCTGTAATACCATAAAAGCAGGGGTCACCTGAAGCTGCTATAGAAATATGGTTCTCTTTGTTATCTTCTATAAATTGAAATATTTTTGCAAAAGAATTAACTATAATCTTCTTCTGTTTTATATAATTCAAACTTTTTATGGCACGCTCAAAGCCAATAATAATATCACAATTCTCCATAATTTTTTCCGCTTTAGGTAAAATATACTCTTTTGCCCCAGGTCCAATCCCTACAATATAAACCATAATTTTCATTTTCTCCCCTTAAATTTACTTAACTTATAAGCTAACTTTAAATTCTATTCCTTCCATCCCACAGCACTCCGCTCTCCATACAATACATAATTATCTCAGCCTCTAAGGCTCCATAAGTAAATTTTTCTATTCTTTCTTTTATTTTTTTACCTATTCTCCTATATATCTCCTTATGCTTACTACCTATAATTTTAACTGCACTTTCTGTGGTCTTTTCATTATACACAGCTTCCACAATTTTTCTATCTGCTCCCATAAGAGCAAGTTCAAGAGCCATAACTTCCAGCCTTACATCACACACCCTGCTGTGGGTATTAAAACACCCTGCAGAAATTTTTGATATTTTTCCTATATGTCCCACCATAAGTATTTTCTCTATTTTATATTCTACACAACAGTCCAAAGCAAATCCCACATAATTGGACATTATAACAGCTTTTTTTATATTCAATCCAAGCTCCCTTGTTTTATTTTCCCCCATATTTCCAAATAAAAGTATCAAATCCTTATATCCACTGGCCGATTTTTGAGAAATTTCCAGTTTTATAGACTCTTTCAAAGCTTCCTGGGACATAGGCACTACTATTCCTGTAGTCCCTAAAATAGATATGCCCCCTACTATGTTTAGTCTTGGATTAAAGGTTTTATGTGCAATTTTCTCTCCTTCTGGAACAAATATGGTTATCATAACGCCCTTTCCCCGAGGCAGAACTTTTTTAACTTCTCTTTCTATCATGACTCTTGGCACAGGATTTATAGCAAAATCACCTTTTTTTACATATAATCCTTCCCCTTTAACTATCCCTACACCTACACCTGCCCTCAGCATATATTCTTCTTTACTTTTCTCAGCCCTTGCCCATATTTCAATTCCATTTGTTACATCCGGGTCATCTCCACTATCCTTTATTACACAACACTCCACATAGTCTACACACCTTTTTACGCTTTTAATATGCAAATCCAGTTCTATATTTTTAGGAGTATCTATACTTATATGTTCTAAAACTTCTTTTGAATAGAGCATTCTGGTTGCAGCCTTTGCTGCAGCCGCTGCACATGAACCTGTGGTATAACCACATCTTAAATTTTTCCCTCCACAATTCACATATAAATCCATATTTATTACTCCTTATTACCTATTTACCAACATATATAAAAGAGAATTTATAATTGCTGCCGCTACGGTGCTGCCTCCTTTTCTCCCTCTTACTGTAATCACAGGCAGTTTAAGTTCTTCAAAATCTTTTTTGGACTGTGCTGCACCTACAAACCCCACAGGAACAGCTATTACAAAGGATGGACTGCACTTCCCCTCTTCGATCAATTCTTTTAATTTATATAGTGCGGTGGGAGCATTTCCAATTACAAAGAAATTTATCCCCTCCCCTGCAGCCTTTTCCATAGCTGCCATAGAACGAGTTATCCCCCTATCCTTTGAAATTTTGGCTACCTCATTATCTGCTACATAACATATTGCACTGCAATTTAAAGTTTTTAATGCTTTTTTATTTATGCCTGCCAAAATCATATTTGTATCCGTATAAATTTTAGTTCCTTTTTTCAAAAGCTGAAGGGCACTTTCTATAGCCCCCTGTCTGATATACACTAAATTCTTATATTCAAAATCCGCAGTGGTATGTATTACTCTCTTTATTATAAGCAGTTCTCTATGGGTAAAATTGTTATCTCCCATTTCTTCTTCAATAATTTGAAAACTTTTTTCTTCAATTGCTCTGGGGTTTTTAATATAATCCATAAAAATTTCACTTCCCTTTTGTAGTAACCAAATATTTGAAAAAACTCATATTCCCAAAAAAATGCACATGGGCATAAGCTGCTAAGGTGTTATTCTTCAAATAACCGCATCTCCACTTTTTTTCCTTTCCATCATAGGTATTTTTAATCAATGTATATATGGTATCCTCTTCTGTTTTTAAATAGGACTTATGAAATTCATGGCAATTTACTTTTATACCTTTTGGAAATATATGATTGGAATTTTCAATTTTAATTTGTGCATATCCAAAATTACAGAGTTTTGTACCCATATAGGCATTTCCTTTTAAAAATCCTACTACACCGGTATCTTCTATACTTTCCATAAGATATATAAGTCCCCCACATTCTGCATAGCATCTTGTGCCCTTAGTTAATACAGCGTTTATATTAGATAACAACATTTTATTGGCACTTAACTCTTCTTTAAATACTTCAGGATAACCCCCTCCAAGGTACAAAAAATCTATATTCTCCGGTATCTTTTTATCTTTTAAAGGACTGAAATATTCTACTTCCCCCAACTCCTCCATAAGTTCAAGATTTTCCTTATAGTAAAAATTAAAAGCCTTATCCTTTGCCACCGCAATCTTAAAATCTTTTCTTTTTACATGATAAGTATCCTTAAATTCATAGGTTTTTGAAAAATATTTCAATAATTCATCTACATTAATATATTTTTCAATCATCTGGCTGCATATTTCAATTTTATCCTTCAGTCCTGTCACTTCACTGCTTTGTACAAGTCCCAAATGTCTGCTTTTTAAAGTCAGTTCATCATCTTTAGGAAGGTAACCAAAAACTTTGATTTTTTCCTTAAAAATTTTTTTAATTATGGTTTTTAAAAGTTTATAGTAATGTTCATTTATGTTATTTAAAATAATTCCTGATATATCTATATTTTCAAAATTCAAAATACCGCTTATTTCAGCACATAGGGTAACACTTTGGGCCTTGGGGGTAAGCACTAGTACTACAGGTATATTTAAAACTTTACTTACAGAAGCCGTAGAATAATCTGAAGTTATACCTTTTCCATCATAAAGTCCCATTACTCCTTCAATTATGCCATAATCTCCACTACCTCTTTTATAGGAAGCTTTAACCCCTTCTTCCCCCATTAAATATAAATCTAGATTTCTTGAAGCTTTTCTTGTTATATATTCATGAAATGCTCCATCTATGTAATCAGGACCTACTTTATACCCTTGCACCGAAAATCCCCTTTTTATAAGTGTTCTCATAAGTCCCAAAGTCACTGTAGTCTTCCCTCCTCCGCTGCTATTGGAGGATATAATTATACTCTTCATATTCTTACTCCACAAACTCACTTTTTAATATCAAGTATATTGTACATATTTTTCATGTCCAAACTATTTCTTACTATATCAGCTAATTTGTCAATTTCTTTTTCCCTTAAATTCTCATAGACTAGTGACTTTTTTTCTTTTATTCCTTTTTTAATTCTTAATTTATTCATTATGTGCTGTCTCAGTTCAGTTCCATCAAAAATCCCATGAATATAAGTACCCATGACATTTCCTTCTAAATTAACGGCTCCTTCTTTAAAATCACAGCTGCGGCCATTTTTACAAGTTATCTCTATTAGAGGTTTTGCCCTCTTTCCATAATTACATATGCCCATATGGATTTCATACCCATAAATACTAATATCTTTACATAATCCAGCTATCCTGCCCTTAACTCGGGTGGTCACCTTTTCCTTTTCAAATACAGTACTTATATCTAGAATATTCATTCCATTTACAGCTTTAAATTTTGTTTCCACCCCTAAAGGATCTTCTATATATGTGCCCAACATCTGATATCCTCCGCATATCCCAAATATAAAACCCCCTCTATTTGAATACTCTTTGATTTTGTCTTCTATTCCCACCTTTCTTATATAAACTAAATCCTCTATGGTATTTTTGCTTCCTGGTATTACGAGAAAATCCGGATTCCCAAAATCATCTTCACTTGTTATGTAGCGCAGTGAACTATCCTCTTCAACTTTTAGGGGTTCTACATCTGTAAAATTTGAAATGTGAGGCAGCTTTATTACTGCTATATCAACAGGTGCATTAATTTTTGTATTAAAATCCACTGCACTGTCCTCATCCTCTAAAACCAACTTAAAATATGGAACCACCCCTATACAAGGCACTTTTATTTTCTTTTCTATCATCCATAAACCAGGCTTTAGTATTTCCACATCCCCTCTAAATTTATTAATAATAGTTCCTTTTACTCTTTTCCTCTCTTCTTCAGTGAGAAGCATCATGGTGCCTAAAAGTGAAGCAAATACCCCTCCCTTATCTATATCCCCCACCAAAATCACAGGAGAATTTACAAGTTCTGCCAATCCCATATTTACAATGTCGTTATCTCTCAGGTTTATTTCAGCAGGACTTCCCGCCCCTTCAATCACCATTATGTCAAATTCACTTTCCAGCATTTCAAAATCCTTTTTTAACATGGGTACAAATTTTTTTTTCATGTTGTAATATTCTCTGGCACTTGCATTACAATAAACCTCTCCCTTTATAATAACCTGACAGTTTTTATCTGTGGTAGGTTTTAAAAGTATGGGGTTCATATACACTTCCGGTTCAAGGCCCGAAGCATAAGCCTGAAGCACCTGTGCTCTTCCCATCTCCCCGCCATCTAAGGTAATATAGGAATTTAAGGACATATTTTGAGACTTATAGGGACATACTTTAAATCCATCTTGCTTGAAGATTCTGCATAAAGCTGCAGCAATTATACTCTTGCCTACAGAGGAAGCGGTACCCTGAATCATAATTTTTGGCATTCATATTCCTTCTTTCCCTGAAGTATATAATCATACTTTGAATCTATAACGTCTTGTATATGGGATATATAAATATTTTGAAATTTTCCAATCTCTCCTAATCCATGAATATAGGCTTCCACATCAAATCCTTGCCTTACTAAAATGTTTTTCCATGAGTCTTCTTCCTCTCCAGCCATATCTATTCTGGCATGATTTCCGGCTACCAGCATAAGAGGAATTAATTTAATCTTTTTACGTTCTCTTCTAGAAAAAGTACAACTTCTGTTTATATTACTGACTATAGTACCAAAATCAGGATATCCCTCTACATTGGCAATAAAACAGTTGTTAAACCCTTTTTCCCTTAAAACAAGCTGAAAACAGGAGTAACAAGCATTGGCCCAGTGGGTACTGCCATGCCCCATTAATATGCTCAAATTATCCTTTGGAATTATATCTTTAATTGCCTCTGCCATGATATCATAGTCATCTGGAATCTCTCCATCTATCCCCTTATAAAACAACACCGGTCTTCCAACTTTTATTTCTTTAAAACTTCTGTTATATCTCTCAACCACTCTTAAAATAAAATCGTATTCTCCTCCTGGAATTATATGAAGCGGCTGTACAATTACCTGTTCAAAACCATCATTTTTTAACTTTTCCAGGGCATCTTCAGGTGTGTCTATCATTATTTTATCCCTGGACTTTAATGTACTTATTATTTTATAAGCTGTAAAAGCCCTTCTTATCTCATAATCTTTAAATTCTTTCCTTATTTTATTTTCAATGACATCAATGGTAAGTCTTCTTGTATTTTCATAAGTAGTTCCAAAACTGATTACTAAAATTGCCTTTTTCATATGATCACTTCCTAATCCCTATGTTTTTTAATCTGTAAAAGCTTTTCAATCATACCCTCTGTTGTAAATTCATCACTAATAAAACTAGATATACCATACTTCTTTAATTCTTTAAAAGTAAGGGGACCTATGGATATATTCATCTTTTCTCGTAGCTTATCTGTGCCAAAAATATTTATCATACTTCTTACTGTAGAAGGGCTGGTAAAAAATACAACATCTACTTCATCTAAGGATTTTAGGTTAAATACCTCCCCCTGCACTGGTTCATAAATATGTACCTCATCCACCAAACATCCAAAATCAATTAAAGCCTGTGCCACATTTCTTCGTGAGAGCCTGGAACATGGTATCAATATTTTCTGAGATTTTTTAACTTCTTTTATAAGTATTTCCCTTAAGCTTTCACTTACAAATTTTTCAGACTTTATATCTGCACATATACCCTTTTCCATTAAAGCTCTTTCCGTAGCAGAACCTATTACTGCAAACTTCCCTTTTATATTTCTTATATCATATCTTTTTTCTTTTAAATAATTAAAAAATATATTTACACTATTTACACTTGTCATAACTATAAAGTCATACTCTGGGAGTTTATGTATATACCCTTTCATATTTTCTGAGGTATTCCAAATTTTTATTGCATTGATTTCCGTTACTTCCGCCCCTAATTTGATTAATTTATCTTTAATTTTATAAGACTGTTTCCTGCTTCTTGTGATGCACACATTGGTGTCATATAACTCCATGTTATTGTACCAGTTTAAATATTTATTAAGAGAAACTACTTCTCCAACTACAATAATACAAGGGGCTTTAAGTTCCTCCTCCTTAGCTTTTTTTACTATATTTGTCAAATCCCCTGTAACCATCCTTTGTTTTGAGGTTGTTCCTCTCATTATCACTGCTGCAGGAGTATTCTTGTCTTTACCATTTTCTATAAGTTTTTCAAATATTTCTTCTATATGCTCCATTCCCATAAGAAAAACCAGTGTTCCAGAAAGCTTTGAAATATATTCCCACTCAAGACCTTCCCCATCCCTGGTCATAGCTGTAAAAACATGAAAACTTCTTGAAATTCCCCTATGGGTAATAGGTATTCCACTATAACTTAAAACAGCTATGGCAGATGTAATTCCCGGAATAACCTCAAAGGGAATATTTTCCTTACTTAATATTATGCCTTCTTCTCCTCCTCTTCCAAATACATAAGGATCTCCTCCTTTTATTCTTCCCACTATATGTCCTTCTTTTGCAAGTTTAACAAGCATATTATTTATTTCTTTCTGAGTTCTATAGTGACAACCTGACTCTTTTCCGCAGTAAAATATCTTGCAGTTTTTATCCAGATATTTAAGCAGTCCCTCTCCCGTCAACCTGTCATATAATACTGAAGTACATTCTCTTAAAACTCTTAAAGCCTTTAAAGTAATCAATTCTTCATTTCCAGGTCCTGCCCCTATCAAATACACTTTTCCCATAGAAACATTTACTTCCTTTCAATTATAATTAACCTCTTAGGACTTTTTTCCCCAAACTTTCTCCTAATCTGATATAGTCCCACTTATTACCACATACATCTTTTTTTACAAGTCTACTGCCAACTTGAAAGATACCTGTCATGTTGAGAATTTCACCTTCAATTACAGAATATGCTCCTACAGGAATATGACAATCTCCTTGAAGTTTCTTTAAAAAACTTCTTTCTGCCTCTACACCTATTCTTACATCTTTATTGTCTATCTTGCTTAAAATACTTGAATATTCACTATTTTTTAGAATCTCTACTCCTATAGCTCCTTGTCCCACTGCAGGAATAAATTTGAGAGGATCGAAATATTCTGTTATAACTTCTGACATGCCAAGCCTTTTAATCCCCGCTGCAGCAAGAACTATACCATCTAATTTTTCTTCTTTCATTTTTCTTATCCTTGTTTCTATATTCCCTCTCATAGGAACTATTTCTATATCATTCCTTAAACTTCTTATCTGCACTGCCCTTCTTATACTGCTGGTGCCTATCAATGCTCCTTTTGGAAGCTGTGAAAAACTTATACCTTCAGGAGATATAAAAACATCCCTTACATCTTCTCTTACAGGCATTGCAATTATTTCAAAGAAATCCAATAGCTCATTTGGCATATCCTTCATACTGTGTACCGCTGCATGGGCATGTTTTTTCATTAATACCTTCTCAATATCCTTTACAAAAACTCCCTTTCCCCCAATTTTGTTTAAAGATACATCCAGCTTTCTATCTCCCTCAGTTTTTATAGAGACTTTTTCGCACTGCATCTTAAACTTTGAAGTCAATAAATTTATTACATAATCTGTTTGTGCCAATGCCAGCTTGCTTTTTCTTGTAGCAATTTTAAAACTCAAAATAATACCTCCATAAGTTCCTCTTTATCAATGGTTTCAAGTTTATATACCTTATAACCCGAGATAAATCCGATACCGCCCCTTGCTTTATCCAAATCTTTTAAACTTTCATAAATTATAGCAAGACAATCTCCTGTATGGGCACCTATAATACCGAGCCCCCCCGTGGAATCCTTAATATTCACAACTTGAGGCAGTATGTTATATTTAAGTCTGTTTTCATTTCTCAATATGCTCTCTGTGGATGCCAAAGCCACCTCCTTTAAACTTTTTCTCATAAAACCCCTTTTAAATATATTTATCAAATCTTCTACATCCTTTAAGGGTTCATCTGCCTTATTGTTGAATTCTACAGTGTCTACCATTTTACTCCCTTCAAATACCAAAAGATAAAATTTAAAATATTCCCCTATACTTTCCTTAAAAGTTCCTTTCTTATAATCAAATAAAGTAATACCGTGAAATATTATACTGTCTGTAGGTTCAATTTCAATACAACAGTCTATTAATTCCTTTTCATTAAATGTTCTGTGAAAAAGCTTTAAAAGTGCATAATAAGTAGCACATAGATCCGCAGTACTGCTGGCAAATCCCTTTCCTTTTGGAATTTCAGAAATTATGGTCATATCCAAATTTTTTTCATAAGAATCATAATTCCATCTTTTCAAAATGATTTTCATAAACTGCATGCTTTTGGGATAATTATATTTAAAAATGGGGAAATATCTTTCAAATAAAGTTACCTTGGTAAAAAAATTTATAGGACAAGATATCAATACGTCTTTTCCTCTAAAATTGCCCTGTATCATTTCACCTATGCTGCCCGGATAACTGGCAGTAGCTTTCATGTTTTCCCTCTCCCCCTTATATATCCAAAAATTATAATTGTGAATTGTTCATCGTGCATTATATATTTCTTTCCCTATACATAAAGTCATTCCTGATAAATTAAGTTTATTAACTAGAATTTTACCTCTTGCCAGTTCCACACAGGGCTCACATACTGCCTTCACTCCTACACGCTCCTCCACAAAATTACTTCCCTTATATTTATGTTCAACAGATTTTATATCTTCTTTAGTGAAAGTTTTGAATTGTGCCTTTAAAAATTTTGCAAGTTCTATAATAGCCTTTTCTTCTCTTTTAATATCATAGGATGTAACTATTTTAACAGCTCTTTCATCTATATTGTATTCTCTAAGCTTTTCTCTTACTGTATTTTTCATATTCTGAACGGAATAATCCTTCCTGCATCCAATCCCAATAATTATATTTTTTCTTATAAGTTTAAGAGAGACTATTTTATCAAAAGACTTAAAATAGTTTAACTTATTTGTCACATATACAACTCCACAGGACTCTTCCAGATTATATCTGTAACCCTTTGGTGTACCAATAATATTTTCCTCATCTTCAAAAGCAATATTCTCTCCTTCTACCATAAGAGCTGAAATACATTTTACATCTCCAATGTTATCTATTATAAGGTCATTTTCCTTTGCAATAATGTCTGGTGCCTTTAAATCCAGATTATCTGTTGCAGTGGTAATCACAGCCTCTGCATTTATTATTTCAGCTATTTTTCTAGAGAGTTCATTGGCACCACCTAAATGGCCGCTCAAAAGACTTATAACATATTTTCCCATTATATCCACTACAATGACTGCCGAATCTTCACATTTATTTTTTATAAAAGGTGAAATGGCCCTAACTGCTATACCTGTAGAACACACAAAAATTATTGCCTCATAAACTTTCATAAGCTTTTGTGAAATTTTTACAATGTTAAAGTTTTCAATTTTACTTTTAGAAAATACATCTATAGGTATACTAGCTTCTATTTTTTTGCCAATTATATCTCCATGTTTATTTAAACTAACGAGTGCTATATCCATATTAAAATCTCCCTTAAAAATCCTTAACTTTAATATTCTATACCTTCCCTTGCAAATATACCTTTATCTATATAATGTTTTATGCTTTTCATTTCTGTTACAAGGTCTGCTTTTTCTACAATTTGCTGTGGTGCATCCCTTCCAGTGAATATAAGCTCCATATTATCTGGTCTTTTATCTATGAGTTCAGTTATTTTCTCTATGGATATAATTCCATTTGAAATTACAGCCATAATCTCATCCATTATTAAAATATCACAGGTATTATTCTCAACGGTTTTCAAACAAAATTTATAAGCCTTTTCCACTTCTTTTTTTAATTCTTCTTTTTTACTATCATTTAATGTCCAGAAAAAACCTTTTTTCTTTTCAAACCTATATATATTAAAATTACTTCCTAATTTTTTTACACTTTCAATTTCCCCTGTTTTAGAAGTCTTGAGAAACTGAACCATATATACCTTATAGTTATTTCCCACAGCCCTTAATGCCAATCCTAAAGCTGCTGTAGTCTTCCCTTTTCCATCTCCTGTATATATCTGGACAAACCCTTTTTTCAACTTACCCATTCCTTATTCCATCCCCTTTTTAAATGGAAATTTTACTTTCATTCTTCCCTGAAAATCTAGCATACAGGATAACTGTTCCTCTGAAAATGTCTTAAAACAGTTAATAGTTTTTCATTGGAGCTTCTGTCTTTTATTGCAAGCCTTATAAACCTTTTATCAAGTCCCCTGAAATTGCTGGCTTTTCTTATGATTATTGCCCTATTTATACAATAATCATACACTTGCTCTTCACTCACATTTCTTATTTTACATAATATAAAATTTGCATGGGTTTCAAATACCTTTTCAATAAAATACAATTTTCCAAGTTCTTCTGTCATAAACTGCCTTTCCTTGTTAGCTACTACCCTAGCTTTATGAATATAATTTAAATCCTTTAAACAATACTTGGCAGCCACTTCCGCAAAACAATTTATATTCCAGGGATTTTGTCTGCTCTTTATCCCCTGTAAAATACTTTTATTTTTAGTTATACCATACCCAAACCTTATACCGGGCAGGGCAAAAAATTTAGTCATTGCCCTTATTATAAAAATGCTTTCATATTGATCTATCTCATCTATAAAACTAAATTCAGTTTTTCCTGTAAACTCAATAAAGGTTTCATCTAAAATAATAACTTTATCATTATTTTCACAGAAATCCAATATAGGTTGAAATTTCACCTTATCAATTACTCCTCCATTTGGATTATTGGGATTTCCAATTATAATTGAATTCAACTCCACCATTTTATCCATTATATCATCATAATCAATTTCCATATTAGAAGATAAATAAGAAAACTCAATTCTGCAGTTCCATCTTTTTGCATCTATCTCATATTCCCCATAGGAAGGAACCACAATAAGTATGCTTTTAAATAAGCCTATGGACAGATCAATAAGTTCAGATGCACCATTTCCTAGTAAAATATCTGCTCCCCTGCATCCAATATACTCTTCTATATATTTTATCAAATTCCTATATTGAATATCAGGATAAACAGCCATATTTTTTATAGCTTCTTTTATATTCTCCAAGAAAACTTCAGGAACTCCCAAGGGATTAATATTGGAACTATAATCCAATAACTTTTTCCCTTTAAGCACTCCCTCCGTGTAAATATCCCCTCCATGAATCATAAACCTATACCTCCTTTTTAGCCAATACTAAACAATCAAACCCTTCTAATCCACTTTGCCGCATCTATTGCATGATAGGTTATTATTATGTCTGCTCCTGCCCTTTTAATAGACGTGAGGGTTTCAAGTACTATAGATTTTTCATCTATACTTCCCACAGCTGATGCAGCTTTAATCATGGCAAATTCTCCGCTTACACTATATGCTGCTATAACATTATTAAATTTTTCTCTTGTCATTTTTATTATATCCAGGTAAGGCAAGGCTGGTTTTATCATAACTATGTCCGCGCCTTCTTCAATATCTTCCTGAATTTCAAGCATAGCTTCTCTGCTATTTCCAGGATCCATCTGATAGCCTTTTCTATCTCCAAATTCAGGACAGCAATCTACAGCTTCCCTGAAAGGTCCATAGAAAGCAGAAGAATACTTGGCACTATAAGCCATAATGCCTACATCTTTGTAGCCATTTTCATCTAAAATATTTCTGATTGCTCCTACTCTTCCATCCATCATATCAGAAGGTGCCACCATATCTGCCCCTGCCTTTACATGGGAAAGTGCTATTTTAGCTATATATTTTAATGTTTCATCATTATCTACAAAGCCATCTACTACTATGCCGCAGTGGCCGTGGCTGGTATACTCGCACATACACACATCTGTAATAACCCAAATATCCGGTGCAATTCTTTTTATTTCACCTACTGCCCTTTGAACTATACCTCTATCATCATATGCCCCACTGCCTACTTCATCCTTATGATCCGGGATTCCAAAAATTATTACCCCTCTTATCCCTGAAGTTACTATATCCTCCATTAATTCGTTAAGTCTATCCAAAGACCAGTGAAAATTTCCTGGAAGAGATTTTATCTCTCTTTTTATATTTTCTCCTTCTACCACAAATAAAGGATAAATCAAATCTTCCCCATTCAATACGGTTTCCCTTACCATACTCCTTATTGCATTATTTTTTCTAAGTCTTCTATATCTTTTGAACATATTTTTCCCTCCATAATCAACATATTACTTCATCACGACATAATTTATCCGAACACTACCATTGCTAACACCCCCAGCTTCTTTAAAGTGGGGGGATAAGCACTGCTACGTGCCTGGATAAGTTCTTCCCCTAAAGAATAACTTATTCTAAGTGCTAAAGACATCAAGAATACTGTTAATAAGGTTCAGATGGAGAATAGTATTTCTCTTAAGCAAACTCCACCTGAACCTAAGAATCACTTGATATTTCATACATAGTAACACAAACTAATATTTTTATACACATATTTATATAACAATTTTACTTTTAGAAGCTAAAATTTCTAAATTTAAAATATGTGTATAAATAATGTTTCACATATTTTTCACATAAACACTTGACATTTACACAACAATTTTGGGTTATAGTTAAGTTAATAAGAAATTAATAGAAGGAGTGAATTATATGAAAACTAAAAGTATTAAGAGTAAAGTTATTGCAGGTCTTGTTGCCGCTGGTATAACACTATCTAGTGGTAACATAGCATTTGCTGCCCATATGACAGGTACAAATAATAATATAAAAACACAATTAGATACCTTAGTAACTGCTGGTACAATAAGCTCTGATGAAGAAACTGCAGTATTAGAAGCTTTAACGCTTTCACATAAAGGTGGCGACAATAATCAAGGCAATGGTGATAAACACAATAATACCAATTTTATAAAATCTGTGCTAGATACTCTAGTAACCGCTGGTGCAATAACTTCTGATCAGGAAACTGCTATAGAAGAAGCTCTTGCTTCAGCAAAAGACCCTTCCACTATAAAAACACAGCTAGATGCCCTGGTAACTGCTGGTACAATAACTTCTGATGAAGAAACTGCTATAGAAGAAGCTTTAACGCCTTCAGATAAAGGTGGCAGCAATAATCGAGGCAATGGTGATAAACAAGATAATACTGATTTTATAAAATCTGCACTGGATGCTCTAGTAACCGCTGGTACAATAACTTCTGATCAGGAAACTGCTATAGAAGAAGCTCTTGCTTCAGCAAAAGACCCTTCCACTATAAAAACACAGCTAGATGCCCTAGTAACTGCTGGTACAATAACCTCTGATGAAGAAACTGCTATAGAAAAAGCTTTAACACCTTCAGGCAATAAAGATAGTGGCGATAATAAAGGTAATGGTGATAACCACAATAATAATGATTTCATAAAATCTAATTTAGATACTCTAGTAACTGCTGGTACAATAACTTCTGATCAGGAAACTGCTATATTAGAAGTTTTAAAACCTTCAGGTAAATAATTTTTACTTAAATTATATAATTTTTTTCATTTCCATAATAAAGGAACAACCTTTATTATGGAAATAATTAGTAATATAATATTTTAATACTTATAAATATACCAATTCACCTTAATTCTATTACAATGTCATTCGAAAACAAATATGTAAAAGGGGTATACGAAAATGAACTCGAAAAAGTATTCAGTTTTTATATTAACACCGTCTACCTGGTATTAGATTTTTTACTTCTTCCCAAAACTCATCTGTTATCTCCCATGATTGCTTTTATATCATTTGCAGAACTCTCCCTATCCCTTTTTCTTTATTATTGTATCATACCAAAAACTATTTAGGGATAAGCTCTTAATAATTTCAATGCAGCCACAGTCGAAATGACATCCCAGGATATATCAAAACTAAAAAAGGATTCAGCTGTAGATTATGTAGAAGAAGATCAAATAGTTAAAATATCAAAAGTTTCTTCATCTTCTGTAACTAAATCCTCCACTTCAGTTACCAACTGAGGTATTGATGATATAAACGCATCCCAGGCATGGGCAGCCGGATTAACAGGTGAAGGTATAAAAATAGCAATTATAGATAGTGGAGTAGCATCACATTCTGATTTAACCATTGCAGGTGGAAAAAATGTTATAAGCGATTCATCCTCCTCATCTTATGTTGATGAAAATGGACACGGTACACATGTGGCAGGTATTATTACAGCACAAAACGGAGGCGTTAAAAAAGGAATAGCTCCATATGCTTCAATATATGCTGTAAAAACCTTGGATTCTGATGGTGAAGGATATACTTCAGATATAATATCTGGAATAGATTGGGCAATACAAAATGATACGGACATAATATCAATGAGTCTTGGCTCCTATGAATCTTCTACTGTATTTAAAAATGCTATAGACACAGTCTATAATGACAGTAGCCACTCCAACAGTAAATGTAATAGTTTGAACTTATACTTCAAGTGAAACTGTTTCTTTAAGTGATAGTACCAGTGGATTTTCCATATATTACACATTGAATGGAACTACACCTACAACGTCCAGCAACTTATACTCATCACCTATAACTATAAGTTCAACTACAACATTAAAAGCTATTACAGTGGATGGTTCAGGAAATTCTTCATCAGTTCTAACTTTAGTATACACCATATCAGAGACAACCACTTCTCCAACTCCTTCGCTTCCTACTGCACCACCATCTACTACAATACCTTATCCACATACTCCAGTACTAATCCTCTAACTTCTTTAAGATAGGGGATTAGTACTCTATACCATTGAATGAGTTATACTCACTGTTCTTTAAAAAATAAAAATCACTATAGCAATTCCCCATAGTAATTTTTATCACATCTATTCTATTTTACACAAGTCTGTGGATATTCTTCTGATATTTTTTACCCAGATATTCATGTTCTCAAAGCCACCACATATATTGCAGTTATTTATTAATTTGCCCGTAAATCTATAATCATGTTTACTTAATACAAAATTAATGCCTGGATATATTGCCCTAGATAAACTATATAAAGTCATAAACCCCATATTTTTAAGTTCTGATTCTAAAGAGTAAATAATATTTGATAGTAAGCCTTTACTTCTATATTGTGGATAAGTAGCACAATCAGTTATCTCTGCATTTAAATTTCCTTTATCCATATCTGCTGAAGCTACACTAACTATTTTTCCATTATCTACAGCAACTTTGTATAAAACTTTTTCATTCATAGTCTGCTTTAAATATTCTTCATCGAAAACCGGAGAAGGATATGTGAAAAATATATAAGAAAACAGTGCTGCTATTTCTTTTGAATCACTCTTTACTGCATTTCTTATATGATATTTAAAGTTATTATCATGTATAAAAGTATTTTTTATATTCAAACTCTGTCTTAAAATCAGGTCTTCCTTATCAGAATTACTATAAAGCTTTCTTTGATCCTCAATAAAGTAAGACATACAATATGCATCTTTTCCCTTAAAATAGCCTTCTATTTTCCCTTCTAATTGAAATCCTGCTTTAAGAAAACTTTCAAAGAAATCAGTATTACAGTTGCAAATAATTTTCCCCAAATATTCTTTTGAAGCAAAAAATATTATTTTTCTTATAATTTGAATTGATATATTATCAAATCTAATTATTTTTACACGACTATTAGTATAGTCCACATATAATTCAACTCCATATAATTCAATATAGTAATTATTTATTTTACATTCACTTCCATTCACTAAATTGTTCCCTCCTTTTTATTCTGACATTACTTTCTGGAGTGAGACAGAGCATTTCATTTCTAAAAAGTTTTTCCAATCCTTTAGATTCATGTTTTTTAAATTTGGCACATATTCCACAATTTTTACATTTATGGACTTTATCTGATGTTTCAGTGTAAGTACATAATACTCCTTCGTAGTTTCTTAATATTAATTTTTCTGGCGATTGTGAAATTAAATACTGAGGGTTTATAGGTATTTTTCCACCACCCCCAGGAGCATCTATTACAAAGGTAGGTACTGCAAAACCAGAAGTATGTCCCCGTAAAAGTTCTATAATTTCTATGCCCGCAGAAACTGGAGTTCTAAAATGTTCAATTCCTTCTGACAAATCACACTGATATATATAGTAAGGTCTTACCCTATTTTTCACTAATTCATGCACAAGGCTTTTCATAATATAAGGGCAATCGTTAATATTTTTTAGCAGTACAGATTGATTCCCTAGTGGAATTCCCGAATCAACAAGCATTTTACACGCAAGCATTGACTCTTTGGTCATTTCATTTGGATGATTGAAATGTGTATTAATCCAAACTGGATGATATTTTTTTATAATATTACATAAATTAGCAGTTATTCGCTGTGGCATAACAACAGGTACCCTAGTTCCTATCCTTATAACTTCAACATGATTAATTTGACTTAGTTTTTGTAATATAAATTCAAGTTTTTCATCAGAAACACATAATGCATCGCCACCTGATATTAATACATCTCGCACTTCTTCATGTTTTTTTATATATTCAATAGACTTTAATATATCGTTTTTTGATAAAGAACAATCTTTGTGTCCTGCAAAACGTCTTCTTGTACAATGACGACAATACATGGAACATTGTTCAGTAATAAGAAGTAGTACTCTATCTGGATATCTGTGGGTTAATCCTCTGACTGGAGAATCACTAGTTTCATGAAGAGGATCTTTACTATCATACTTAGATACTTTTGTTTCATAAATAGTAGGTATTGCTTGACTCCTAATTGGACAATTATAATCATCTGGATCCATTAATGTGGCATAGTAAGGTGTTATTCCCATTTTTAGTTTTTTAAGACTAGCTTTCACTCCTTTTTTTTCTTCCAAAGTAAGGTTTACCACCTGTTCTAATTCTTCTAATGTGGTAATTCTATTAGACATTTGCCATTTCCAACTATTCCATTGTTCTTCTGAAACCTCTTTCCACAATGATATATTATTATATTCTCTTTTCAATCCAAACTCTCCTTCCTAAAATTTACAATATTATAATAAGATTATTTATATTCAGTTGTATTTATTTTCAAATGCTCACGTAATTTGATTTATGGCTATTATGCTTTTTATTAACTAAATCTTAGGTTGAGATGAAATCTGCTGTAGAAAAGTCTTATCTCCAGCTTAAAGCTTAAAATAACTTATAAAGAATCACTAGTGGTGTTTATCTCCTATTTTAAGAGAATGGGTATGAAAATGGTAACCTTTAGATGAAATTCTGAAAAAATAATAAGCCATAGAGAAGTTACTACAGCTTATTAAGCTTTGTTATTTAAATATATATTAATTTAAATGACAAGTTACAATTTAAATATACCAAAAAACTTCTCTTCAACGCTTACGAGATTAGCTGACGGATTTGGATCGAAGAAATTAACCCTACCTGCCATATTGGCAAGATTCACCCCAAAAAATTGGTTCTCCCGTTCAAATTGATTTAGCGTTATTAATATTTAATTACTTTTTCATTCACGATAGCCGATAACAACTAATTACAAATAATATGACTTACATATAACCATATCATTTTAATATATATATGTCAATATATATATCCATATATATATATTGACACATATATATATTGGTATAAAAATGTAAAATTATACATAATTAAAAATTATACATAATATATTGTTATTAAATTATTATTTCAATATAATTATATTTATTAAGCTAAAGATTATATGGAGGTTCATTATGAATAATATATTTGTTTCAAAGGAAAAGATAATATCTAAAATGGAGGAGCTAATATCTAAAAATGAAGGGCCCTTTAGCGTGGCAATTGCTGATATTGATGATTTTAAAAATTTGAATTATTTATATGGTGACTCTATAGGTGATGAAGTGATAAAAAAACTTATTTCAATTTTAAATAATAATTTATCTGCTACTGATTTCTTTTGTAGAAATGGTGATGAATTTAATATACTACTTATAAAAAAAGGTGCTGAAAGAAGTTTTATGGAATTGGAAGAAATAAGAAGATACCTATCAGACAACACATTTAGTGTAAGTAATAATACTAAAACAGAAAACATTTATTTCACCTTAAGCTTTGGAGTATCAAGCTATCCTAGAGATGCAAAGAATGTAGTTGAACTTTTTAGAGTAGCAGATAGTGCTTTATTTAGGGCAAAAGAATTGGGCAAAAATAAAATATGTCTTTCAGAAGCAGAAAGTATGGTTTTAAAATCAAATTATTTTACTAAAACTCAACTTGACAGACTTGCCAAACTTTCTAAAGCAACTGTTAGAACTGAAGCATTTCTTCTAAGAGAAGCTCTTGATGATTTGTTTAAAAAATATAGTAGATAATTATTTATATTTAATAAAGGCGAATTCGACCAACTATAGAAGATGGGAGAATTCCGCCTTTTTACGTTAAATCAAGTCTCCAAATGATAGAATCTTTCACTATTTCATTACTGCAATTTATACAATTATGACCCAAAACCTTAATATTTTTTTCGTCTAATACACTACAAATAGCTTCTCCATATGTAATGTCTTTTTTAATTTCCACAGGAGTTGACCTGCAAAAACCCGATTTTTCAAAAGGCAGAGAAGTTCTTGCACAAAGATGTATTATAGAGTTATCAATATAATCCTCTAAACTCTTTATAAGTCCATAGGACATATAACCACTGAATTTTTTATAAATTTCAGGACCTATAATATTTATATCACCACTGGGATCTGCATAAGATATTATTCTGGCACCTTTTTCCAAGGATCTAATAATATATTTTCTAATACTATTTTGTATAGTTAAAAGTGCATTGTAGATAATATCACTTTGCCGGATCAGTCCCCTATAAATAGTTAAATTGTCTATTAGTAAAGTTAATATGGTAAAAGGTGCTTCTATATTAAGTGCTACAATATTTCCCCTTTTATTTAATATTTCAATACAATCTAATACCTCTTTTATCCTACCTTTATCAAGATCAAATTCATAGAGTTCTGAAAGTTCTTCAATTTTAGAATACTTAAAGCCATCTATTAGAATGCCATTGCTATATTCATCTAACCTTACTCCAGCACCAAAAGCTTCTGCTTCTACAGTCACAGAAAAAGGCACATGGCAGATGCATTTCTTATCAAACTCTTTTATTTTTTCAGAAACAACAGCCATATATTCTTTTTTGAAATGCGCATCTCCAAAATATATACCTGTTTCATTTAAAACTGATGCTGGAATTTGCTCCATTCTTTCACCCTTACATATGGAATCAATATGTAAATTCATTATCTATCCCATCCTTTTCACTTTAAGCAGCCTCTTGCCCTTTAGATATAATATCACTTTGAAATACCATCAAGAATATGCTTGATATGTGGAAATTCATCCTCGCTGTGTGGAAAATTCATAGCATTATAAAACTCCATTTCAAAGTCCTTTTCTGCTGCGCACTCAATAAACTGTACATCTTTAGCCACTTCCTCAGCTTCAGTTCTTTTGTCTGTACTTAAAAGAGCTATTTTAGCTCCTTCACCTGCAGCATTTCCTACAACTACTACATTATTTAAATCACAATCTGGAAACAACCCTATAACAAGAGCATTTTCTTTATTAATATAACTGCCAAAGGCACCTGCCAATATAACCCCTTCTACAGAGTCCACATTCCTTTTTTTCATAAGCATTTTTGCCCCTGCATATAATGCTGATTTAGCAAGTTGAACGGATCTTACATCTTTTTGTGTTATAGAAATATCCTTTCCTATGGAAGTATGCTGTTTCCATGCCAATACATACTCCATTTTTCCATTTTCATCCCTGCGGATTCTAGAGCATACTATTTTTTTATCGAAAGTTCCATCTTTTCCTATTATCCCGCTTTTATACATCTCTGCCACAGCATCTATTATTCCAGAGCCGCATATCCCTTTTACACCACCTACATTAATTGCATTATTCCATTTATCCTCTCCAATCACCTTAAAATCAGCTTCTAAAGACATGGAATTTATTTTCACTCTCTCAATAGCTCCCGAGGCTGCTCTCATGCCATACTTTATCTGTGCCCCTTCTAATGCAGGACCCGTTGCACAGGAAGTGGAAAACACCCCTTCTCTATTTCCAAAATTTATTTCACCATTTGTTCCAATATCAATTATCATAAGCATTTTATCTTGTTTGTAGATTTCCTGAGAAATTAATACAGAAACATTATCTGAACCTACAAAACCTCCTTCAATGGGAAGACTGCAAATATAAGCCCCCTTACATATATTTATGCCTAATTCCCTGGATTTAATATTTAACCCCTTGGATGTAACAGGTGTGAAAGGAGATTGTCCAAGATATTCAGGATTTATGTTTAAAGCTATATGATGCATAACAGTGTTAAATACCATTACTACGTCATAAATCTGACTTATATCCCCATTTATTGAATCAGCTAATTCCCTTATTAATCTATTTATCTCTTTGATAATTAAATTATGCATATTTTCAAGACCATTTTCGTTAACACTGCAATAAGAAATTCTAGATAGTATATCTTCTCCATATATAACTTGAGGATTTAAACCCGAAGCCCTATTTATTACCTTGCCACTGGATAAATCACATAAAGCAGCTACAATAGTTGTGGTGCCTATATCCACGGCTACTCCATATATATCTTCATTGAATCCAGGTTCTACAGATATAATTTCCTTATCCATCCACAACGTCACAGTTATCTTATACTTGTCTTTCCTCAATAGTAAAGATAAATTCTGCATTACTTTATAATCCATAAAAATATGTTCTTTTAGATTTCTGTATTTGTGCAGCAGCTCATCTTTAACCCGAGTAAAATCATCTCTACAGTCCTCCAATGTTGGTTCTTTCAATTCTATATAATATTTTTTCACTCCAGGATTTAAAGGTACTGATTTTGATGATGCAGTTTCAAGAACTCTTTGCTCTTCCCTATTACTTTTCTCAGGTACAAAAACTACTATGTCTTCGGTTATTCTGGTACAACAAGCTAACCTAAAATTCTCCAATTGTTCTTTTTCTGTTAAAAGTTCTCTTTCTTTTTCTGTAATTTTGAAACTGCTGCTCCCGCCCAAACTACTATGTTCATTATATGATATTTTCTCCAATTTAACCTTACATTTTCCACAGGTTCCATTCCCCCCGCAGGGAGACTCTAAATTAACGCCAAATTTTTGACAGGCTGCTAAAATAGTTTCTCCCGAAGATATTTTGCCTCTGAGGCCTGTAGGTTGAAAAATAAGATTTACCTCCATTAGCTCCCACCTCTTTTAATTTAAAAGCTAAAATAACTTTACCATGATTTTTACTTAAATTTCTTGTTTTTAAATTTATACAACACTATGGATATTACAATAAAAAATATGAATAATCCCATAAATATCATAAAACCTTTAGCAGAACTTCCTATATCTTTAAATTTGTCATATATGGATTCTGTATTCTGCTTTTTAAATTTAAAAGTACTTATGTTCCCAAAGTTATCTATTATTACACAATCTCCAGAGAGTTTTGCAATTTGTTTTTCATAAGATAAGAACATGAGGGAATTTAAAAGCAAATCCTGCTTAGGTGATGTTACTAATAAAACAGCTTTATTTTTATTGTAGGGTGATACATCAAACTGAAAAATTGATATATTTGAATTGTAAGGTTCTGTTAAGTATAATTTTTCATTTCTTGTAAAAGAGTTATAACTATCATTATATTTAAACCACATATTAGAATTCATGTTTTTTACTAGTTTATTTCTCTCAGGAGTACCATATACTATGAGATTCATGTTATTATATTTATCAGAAAAATTATCTTCTTTTATCACCTTTAAAGTACCTGTATTATAATTTATATACCTTCCCATATAGGAAAAAATTTTGCTTATTCCTTCAATTTCATTTTCAGATAAATCTTTTGGTACTACAAGTGCCACATCATTAAATTGTCCTTCTGAAATAAAAGGTTGGGGGTAGGTAGAAAACTCATAAAAGTTTAATTTATTGGTGGGCACATATATATAGGATTCCCCTGTTACAAGAGCCCAAGGTGTTTCTTCCTCCCTAAATTCACAGTTGGAATTAACTTGTTCAAGATCAAATACAATCTTTATATCCATAAAATTGGATACATTAATATCTGTGGGAATTGCTAATTCCAACTCATCTCCATTACATCTATCCTTATCCAATTTCTTACTGCCTATTGGAGTATTATTCACATATATAGTTGCTAGAGAGCGATTAAAATCTAAATTTTGAGAGTATCGCATAAAAACATTTATCTTAGCTCCTTTAGACAGCTTTCTATTTACAGGAAGACTATAACTTAAAGAGGCACTTTGAGTAAAAGGTCCTTTTAAATCCAATTGCTTAATCCCCATGTCTTTAAATGTAATCTTTGACTTTTGTTGTGACAGATTATTATCTACTTCTATATTTTTGTCTACTTTAAAAGTATCCTCATTTAACTGAGCTGTCAAATCTTTGTTCATTAATAATTTTGCAGATTTTACTAGCATATCTGAACTTTCACTTATTACAGTCATTATTTTATTATTAGAATTAAATGGCGAATCATTTTTCTTTATTACAGCACAATTGTTGTAATCTTCTTTTGATAAGTCCTTGTATAAAGGTTTCAGTTTTTCAGGTAAATCATTAATTCCTCCCAAATATATAATATCCTTATCCTCCGGTATATTGGAGTATTTAACAATTATGCCATCATAGTTTTTATCTTCATTTCCTTTTCCCAAATAAGTCTGAAGCATAAGTGCAGCTGTCAATTCCCCCTCCTTATAATTATCGGGAATTGCTATTACAGAATTATATTGGGATTCTTCATTAACTTTAATAAAAGAATATGTAAATTCAGATATACTATTTGTACTTTCTTTATCTGTAAATGCCATTACTACATTGGATTCACCTTTTAATGTTATCCAATTTCCATTGTTCACGTCATCTGTACAGGGCTTATCAGATATTCTTTTGTAAATCTCCATATTCAATACATTTGAACCGTACTTTACCATTTCAGTAGGTATAGTTACTTTAAAAGTTTGAATGTCCTGTGAATCATTGCAGCTTAATCCAACTGAATAAAAATAATTTCCATTTATGGACAACGTAAGTGTAGACTTTTCTTCATTAGTAATCAATTCACTTAATGAAAAAAATATATTTGCTTCTAAAGAATCCACCTGCATATATTTATCTACTGTAAAATATAAAGAATGAGAAGAAAATACCCCTTTTAGATTAACATCATTTTTTAAAGCAAAAGTTTTATACTTCAGGTTGTAAGGAGCGGCATCAACTGTAAAACAAAATAAATTTATATTTATAATTCCTATTATCAGCACTATTAATATATACTTCAAATATCTATATACTCCCATTTTTCCCCCTTAATTAAAACCTTTCAGTTTTATACCATTTTACTTCCCTTTTAAAAATAATATCCTTAATAAAATTATACAACCCAAGGCCTGCCACAATTCCCCAAAGCTTACAATAAGTAAAATACATAATAAATATATTCATACAATTATTTAAATTTAATTCTCCTTTTTCTGTAGATATGGCAATAAATATAGACAAGCAAAAAACAAAATAGGCCATAATCCATAATATAAAGCTGTACCCTATTATATTCAGCTTTATAACTTCAGTTAAGCCTAGTATAAGCAGTCCATCTGAAATTATAACTGAAGATAAAAAAAAGAAATATATCATAACATAGTATAATACATCAAATCTACTGCTGCCACCTTCTTTGGTGAATATATATTTAAAATTTTTAACTACTACATATACATTCCCCTTGGCCCATCTGCTTCTTTGCTTAAACCAGACTTTTAGTGTTTGTGGTTCCTGTTCCCATGTTACTGAAAGGGGTATAAATTTTATTTTATATCCCATTCTATACAATCTAAAACTTATTTCCGTATCCTCTGTTATGGCTTTTGTATCCCACCCTCCCATTTTTTCTATAATACTTCTTCTAATAACAAAATTAGTACCTGGTATGGTGCAAAGATTTAACAACTGCCATCTGCCTGCCTGTGCCATCCATTGAAAAGTAAGGGTTTCTATGTTTATAAACTTTGTGAGAATATTTTTTTGTTTATTTATACATCTGAATTTACCTATTACCGCCCCTAATTTTCCATCCTGTAAAATAGTATGGATCAAATACTTCAAAGCCATCTTTTCAGGAGTATTGTCTCCATCATAAACGGCTAAAAATGTTCCCTTACTTTTGTTAAACCCAATATTTAAGGCATTTGATTTTCCTTTTCCTCCTATAATATTATCTGTATTTATCACGTTCAAATTTCTGGAGGGATTCTCATGTTGTATCTTTTTTAATATTTCTGCAGAGTTATCGCTGGAATTGTCATTTATAATTATAATTTCATACTTATCCTCCGGGTACTCCAGATTAAGCAGGGATCTTACAGTTTTTTCTATAACCAGAGCTTCATTATGAGCAGGAACCATAACCGATACAAAAGGGTACTCTTCCGGCTCTTTTTCTACGTTCATTTTTAAAGTCTTCAGATAATAAATATATCCCGCTATAACTAATACCACATTCAAAAATATTGTTATCCATATGACAATTAGAGAATATAGCATTAACCCATCAAATATGTTCATTTTAAACAACACCTTTATTTGAAAAATTTCTTTATATCTATTTTTCTACTTATCAGAATAATTATTATAAAAACAATACATATTACCCCTGTAACTTTCATAATATGTGTATATAAAATTCCTATATCCACAGCTTTCACTTTGTCTTCTGCCTTTTTTGTATTCTCATCATTATTCAATTTGCCTGTAGATTCATTATTTAACAATATATCAGACTCTGTATGTTTTAATTCCATTCCACCCAATTTAATTACAGAATCCAGATGTGATGCATCACTAAAATAAAATCCCTTATTTATAATATACTGTACTTTCTCTTCAAAATCCCCTATACTTAAATCTGAATTCAGTACAAAGGCAATATTATGTACATCTTCAAGATTATTATGAATATACTTCTCTGATATATCCACTTTATTGATTATTCTATAAAATGGCTCTATGGAATATTCATTAAAATTCAAAACCCCTATATCTTTATCTTTTTCTATAAATAAATTATCAGAAGAATAATTTATTTCTTTATAATCCTTCTTATATAAAAATCCCTCTGGTATATCCAAAGCAATAGGATAAACTCCGTGATTTATATAAACTTGCTGGGCCAAATCCATTTTAGCTTTTACATCTTTTCCTGGTATATTTTCACCATAAAGTACGGAAGAATGTAATATTATCTCTCCTCCCTTGTCTTTGGCGTATCTTAGTACCTGACAAAAGTTCTTCATGGCATCAAAATTATAATTTTCATAAACCGGCATAACACTGCATATAAAAGAAATTCCCTGATCGTATAAAAAATCTATCTTTTTCACAAAATCATTTAAATCCACAAAAGGATATACTTTATCAATTAATATATATACATTACTTTCTTTCCAACCTGTACCTTTAATAAATACATATATTTTTTTTCTAAAATCAGCGTAACCTATACTTTCTGAAGAAAAGTCAGCGATATATTGAATTTTTCCCGAAGAATTCAATGAAGTATTAAAATTTTTCCCTATCCACATTATCTTCCTCTTAAATGTAAATAAACTTTTACTAAAATCAGAAGGTACTGCCTGTAAACAATTATTAAAAAGTATAATTAGGAATTTATATTTATCAAGTATATTTTCAGAATAAGCAGTTATATTTACTATATCGACTCCTTCTCCTGCATCTAATACTGATTGAACCAGGGAATTCAATTTATTTTCTTTATAGCCAAATTCATTATAAGAATCATATATAATCAACACATTGTTATCCTGTGCTTTAACTTTTCCAGCTAAAAGTACTATTAATACTATTACCCATATTAAAAACTGTACTCTATTTGCTTTAAACATCATAATGTGTTTCCATTTCTGCCTTGTTTATAAAATCCATCACATCTTTTACATTTTCATTATACACCTGATATCCTATTTCCACTTCCACCTTTAAACCTTTAAATACACTATCCTTTTCCAGATTTATTTTCTCTATGTTTTCCTTAAATCTTTTTTTCACTATTTCACATCCCTTTTTATCACAAATGAGTAGAAAAGCAAATGCATCTTCGTCATTGAGTATATATTTTCTATCTTCTAATCTTAAAGAATTACCAAATATTTCAGAACTCTTCACAATTATATCCTTAAAAAAATGCTTACCTATAATGCTTTTAAGCTTTCTACTGTATTTAAATTTTACCAACATAAGTGAAACAGGTATATTATATCTTTTTCCCATGCTCATATAAATGGGAATTTCATTAAAAAGAGCTGAATAGTTCCTTATTCCTGTAAGTTCATCTATCATTACTAAATTCTTGTTACTCTCATAAATATTTTTTGACTGAATTTGAAGTTCTAGTATATATTTTGCCATAGCACTTACTACTACTGCAATTATAGGTATTATAATAATCCAATAGTATACTTTACCATCTATTGAAATTCCCTTTGCAATATTTTTATAAAGATTGTAACTTGAATATACAAAATCTACAACTAAAACCGATATTAAAGAAATAGTTATATTGGTATAATAACTTATAAGTGCTACTATCATAGCTAATGTTAGCATAATGTAATTTTCAAAACTTTCTTTAATCCCAATATATTGAAATGACATGCATATAACAAAAAAGCAGGCAATAAATACCGTTATAACTATATCTATCCTTTTTCTATAACTTTCAATATCCATAGCTATTCCTGTCCCCCTTCTTAACCTCATTTCAACACTATCTTCTAAAATACTCTCATATTGTTCAAAACAGAAAAATATATTTATTATAAGCACAGTTTCAACTAAACCTTAAAATTAGTTACTGTTTACTTTTTTCTGTTTTTAACATTAATAATTGTGCAACAAAATGCAAAAGTATAATATCAAATGCAACGTTAAACATAAATACGTGCTTGCCAAGATCCGCATCTCCAGCTCCCAATATAGAAATAAATATCTGCGATACTCCCACTAGAAATACATACACAAATACTTCTTCATATAACTGCAAATCCAAATCCTCCTTTTTTCTTAACAGGATATATCTTTTACCTGCAAGCATAAAATATATCCCAAAAAATAACAAAGTTAAAAATAAATTATGTGGAATATACTTTTCTTTCAATGTACTCCACAGGGAAAAAAAATAGGATTTGCTGCCAGGAGTTTTTCCCTCTCTCTTTTCATAGTTTCCTATTACCTTAGGCCTAATAGAATATCCATTAATTACAGCAAAGTTTATCATTTTTATAAATACTTTTGGGTTGTTCAAATAAAAGCCAAGTATGCTAAAAAAAGAATACTTACTGTAAAACTCTTTTTTTAATTTATCATCACTGGGATTAATTACAGGTATTTGATTAAAATATATTGTTTCCTGTAACAAGGAGTACTGGGAATTAATATTAAACTCTTTTAGTATCTTATCTGAATCCCACTGATACAAAAGCACTCCCCTAGTCATAGCATGATATCTGTTTATATAATCAAAATCTCCAGATATGGCCCTGTAAAAATAAAAAGAAGAAAGTAGAGTAATCATTGATAATCCCAGGGCAATATAACGAAAACTTTTTGCCTTATTTATCATAAACAACCTAAAAAGTATAACTGCCGTTAAAATTCCTACAGGTGCCAACTGTTGTTTGGAACCTATAAAGATAAAAGATGATAAAAAAAATATAAATAAATTTAAAATACTGTACTTTTTAAATTTACACATATAAAATAGTATTCCTAAACTAAATAAAAAAAAACTTAAACTTGTAGCTTCCCCATAGAAAGAATTAAAATAAGCTATATATCCAGTATCACAAAATATAAAAATATATAAAATGGTTATAAAAATCTTGTATTTAACAGAATGTATATTGAAAGTTAATGTTTTTACAATAAAATATGCTCCAAAAATATATATTAAGATATACAAAAATGCCAAAATTCTTATATCAAATATATAATTTTTAGTAAAAATTTTACTTATAAAAACAACTGTCTTTGTGACTATCAACTGGGTGGAAACTATAAATTTGGGATTTTCATTGTTATATTTGTAAATACCATAATCTTTAGTAAAATATTTCAAAAACTTTTCATCTTTATCCTTATTTTGTAGATAATATAAATCACTCTGACTGATTATTCGATTGAAGTCTCCATTATCTGACATGCCAATTATAGGTCTTACAAATAAAGTTACAATACATATAAATGCCACCAATACAGCAGTTAAAATTTCAAATTTTATTTTTTTTATAGGAAATCTAAATTTTATCATTACAAACTACCTTTTATAATTAGTTTTTACTATTAATTTTATAATAACATTTTTTATTTTTCAATAAGGAAAATCAATTAATAAATAATTTTATATGGTAATTAATATATAAATTTGAGCACTTGGAAAATATATGTTATAATTCATTTAGATCATCTATCAAATCATTCTTAGTTTCAAAAGGAGCTTGTTTATTAAAAAATGCTTTTCTCCATACAGATTCCAAAAAACATACCAAAAGTAGACTTTTAATATATTATAATTTTTTTACCTTAAAAAATTATTAAATTAGACAAAAAGTCAAATAATATTTATATAAGAATATAAGGGGGACATACGTAATGAAAATATTTTTCAAAAAAATCACTGCTTTAGTGGTAATTTCTTTTATGTTATTTTCTTCGTCTAATATGGTACTTTCCAATAAAGTCGTCTATGCATCAAATACAAATATTTCAGCTTGTGATGAAATAGGAAAAACCTACTATGGATTTGAACTTACTTCAATAAAAGAAATACCAAAAATCAACTCTTCTGTTATGCTATTTACTCATGTAAAAACTGGTGCAAAACTTATGTACGTTAGCAATGAAGACATTCAAAGGGTATTTGATATAAGTTTCCGCACTCCCACTTTAGATAATACCGGAGTAAATCACATTATTGAACACTCAGTTTTAGATGGCTCTAAAAACTATCCTGTTAAATCTCCATTTACAGAGCTTTTAAAAAGTTCTTTAGGTTCTTTTATCAATGCCATGACCAGCAGTGATTATACCACATATCCTGTGGCAAGTACAAATGAAAAAGATCTTAAAAATTTAATGAGTGTATATTTAGACGGGGTATTTTATCCAAATTTTACTACAAATTTTAATATATTTAAACAGGAAGGATGGAGATATGAACTTCCATCAGCAGATTCTAACCTGTCAATTAACGGTATAGTATACAACGAGATGAAAGGTAATTATTCAAATCCAGATTACATTTTACATAACGCAAAAATGCAATCACTTTTTCCTGATACTTCTCACAGATGGGATGCAGGTGGGAATCCTGAAGAAATTCCAAACCTTACAATAGAACAATTAGTGTCAACATACAAAAAAAATTATTCACCCTCCAACAGCTATATATATCTATACGGTAAATTAAATATAGAAGAGTATCTTGAATTTATTGACCAGAATTATTTAAGTAAATTTGATAAGGTAGAAACAAATACCTCCATAAAACCACAGGAACCTCTCTCCAACATACCTGTAAAGACAGTTTACTACTCTATACCAGAGGACAGTGATACAAAAAATAAAACTTATCTTTCCTTAAACTTTGTTACAGGAACTATAGATAACAGAGAAGAAAATATATCCCTAAGCTTTTTGAATTATCTGCTTATGGGTACAGATAATGCTCCACTTAAAAAAGCTCTTGCAGCCAAAGGCATTGCAGTAAATGTAACCTCCTCCTTTAATATGGAAGGTATTCAGCCTACATTTTCCATTGATGCCTCTAATTCAAACGAGTCTTCCAGTGAAGTTTTTAAACAAACCATTTTTAGTACATTACAGGATATCTATAAAAATGGTTTTGATGAGAATTTTCTTAAGTCTGCACTGGCATCTTATGATATAAGTGCTAACTCTGAGGAACTTATATTGCCTTCTCTTGGCGGAACAGGTCTTCTGCTGTCACAAACCACACTAGCTACATGGATATATGATAAAGATCCTACCATGTACTTTGACACAGATGATATAATGGAAAAAATCAAAAAAACAGATGAAAATGAGTACTTCAAAAACCTAATTAATAAGTATTTTCTTACAAATAACTATTATTCACTAGTTATAATGAAACCTGAAGTAGGTCTTGATAGTACATCTTCCAAAACTCTTGCAGAAAAGCTTCAGACTTATAAAAACAGCTTAGATGAAACAACAATTAATTCTCTGGTAAAAGATACTGAAGATTTTACATCATGGCAAGAAAGTGAAGATTCTAAAGAAGCACTGGACACTTTACCAAAACTTTCTTTAGATGACATTGAATTTGAACTTCCTAATTTAAGCTATAGAGTTGAAAATCAATCTGGTGTAAAAGTTCTTAGTCATGTACAAGATTTAAATGGTCTATCCACCTTGAATTTTTACTTTGATACATCCAGCGTTCCACAGGATGAATTACACTACTTAAGTTTATTATCCTCCTTACTGGGAAGTGTAGATACCAAAAAACATACTTCTGAGGAGCTTTCAAATAAAATGATGGAAAATGCCGGAGGACCTATAAGCTTTATACCTTCTGCAATAACAGATAGTAAAAATCTTACTAAATATTCTCCTAAAATTATAGTATCTATGTTACTACCTGAGGATACTATTGATGAATCTCTCGATATAATCAAGGAAATTGTAAATGAAAGCAGTTTTGAAAATAAAGATAAAATAAAACAAATCATAGAACAAAACAAAGCAGCTCTTCAGTCAATTTTTACCTCTGGTTCCGGAAGTGCTGCACTTATGGCTATGAACTCTTATATGAGCGAAGGCGGAAAATATAATGAAGAACTTTCTGGTGTTTCATATTATAAATTCTTACAGAATTTAGATGATAATTTTGATTCAAAATGGGGGGATATCCGTAAAAACCTAAATAGTACCTATAAGCTTGCTTTTAATAAAAACAATCTCATAGCAAGCTGCAGCGGAAGTAATTCATCCATTAACAAATTTAAAACTGAATTAAATCGCATAAGTTCTGAAATTACATCTAAAAATATTCCACAACAAGATTATACTTTTACAGAAACCAATAAAAACATAGCATTTTCTTCTTCTGCCAAAGTACAAACAATACTACAAGGTGGAACTTTAAAAGGTACAGGATATAGTTACAGTGGAAAGATGATGGTACTTCAAAATATATTAAATACGGAATATCTATGGAATGAGTTAAGGACATCCGGCGGTGCCTATGGAGGACAAATCTCCATTTCATCAGATGGAAAAGTTATACTTGCATCCATAAGAGATCCAAACATAAAAGAAACCTTTGAAACTTTTAAAAATACTGTAGATTATCTTAAAAATTTTCAAGCATCAGAGGATGAAATGACAAAATATATCATAGGTGCCATTAAAGAATTTGTAAATTTAAAGATCAGTGGCCCACTGGTGGAAAGTGCCCTCTGTGACTCAATATATCTTACAGGTTTTTCGCCTAACGATCTTTTAAAATACGAAAAAGAAGCTCTTTCCACTACACCGGAAGACATAAGAGATTATGGAAATATGTTAGATAAAGTTTTGAATCAGAATATATATTTCTTAGAAGGCTCCAGTGATAAAATCCAAGAAAACAAAGAATTATTCAATGAAATTGTAGACACAGGAAAATAAAGATTAAATATTCCCTTAAAGTAATTTACACTTTTTCTATACTTTAAGGGTTTTTCCTTTTTTATATATTTTTCTATGAATTACTTCATTATCATTGCTTATCTGATAATTTATTGGTTTACAAATTTAATACAGTAAATTATAATGTTTAGTGTAATTAGAATTCATACAAATAGGGGGATATATAAAATAATGAAGAAAAAATTTGGAATTTTAACTATAGTAATATTCCTGATGGGAATATTACTTACAGGATGTGGACAAACTCAAAAGTCAAAGGATACATCCTGGGATGATATAAAATCAAAAGGTAAATTTATAGTAGGACTAGATGACAGCTTCCCTCCAATGGGATTTAGAGACGAAAAAGGTCAAATAGTAGGATTTGACATAGATATGGCAAAAGCAGTAGCTGAAAAACTGGGAGTTAAAGTTGAGTTCAAACCTGTTGACTGGGATGGAGTAATACTTAGTTTAAATAATAAAGATATAGATGTCATATGGAATGGTTTAAGCATATCTGAAGAGAGGAAAAAGCAAATAGATTTTTCAGAGGTATATCTTCAAAACAAACAGATAATAGTAGTACAAAAAGATTCCACTATAAACAATAAAAAGGATTTATCAAGTAAAACAGTAGGATTACAAATGGGAAGCACCAGTGAAAAAGCATTAAAAGCAGATACTTCTACCTCTAAATCTTTAAAAGAAGTTAGAAAATATTCAAACAACACAGAAGCACTCTTAGATTTAAGTCAGGGGCGTACAGATGCAGTAATAGTAGATGAAGTTGTAGGAAGATATTACATAGAAAAGAAACCTGGTTTATATAAAATACTGGATGATAATTTTGGCGTAGAAGATTACGGTGTAGGTATCAGAAAAACAGATACAAGTTTTAAAGAAAAACTAAACGAAGCATTAAATACTATAAAAAGTGACGGAACCGCAGATAAAATATCTCAAAAGTGGTTTGGTAAAAATATAGTTACAAAATAATTTGATTAGGATGTGATTTGCGTGTCTGAACTTATGGACATTACAGGATTTATACTTAAGGGAAGCTTAATAACTATAGAATTGTTTTTCATAACGGCTATTTTTTCTATACCTCTTGGAGGTATAGTTGCTGTAGGAAAAATATCTAAGATCAAGCCTTTAAAAGCTATATTAAGCTTATATACCTGGGCTTTTAGAGGAACACCTCTGTTATTACAGCTATTTTTTACATACTTTGGTCTTCCTGTAATTGGCATAAGATTATCGCCACTAGCTGCTGCAAGTTTAGCCTTTACCATAAATTATGCTGCATATTTGGCAGAAATATTCAGAGCAGGCATTGAATCCATAGATAAAGGACAATTTGAAGCTGCAAAAGCTTTAGGAATGAATTACTATGAAACCATAACAAGAATAATCATTCCCCAGGCTATTAGAAATGTACTTCCTGCCGTGTGTAACGAAAGTATAAACTTAGTAAAAGATTCAGCCCTAGTAGCTACTATCGGAGTTGGTGATCTTTTAAGGGCGGCAAAAGAAGTGGTAACTCGTGATTTTACAATTACTCCTTTCTTCATAGCTGCAGCCCTATATCTTCTCATAACTTCAGTTTTGGTTATAGGTTTTAGACAATTAGAAAAGAAATATTCTGTAAAATAACTTATTGCATATTTTTGCAAGATCAATTTTTAGGAAGTTAAATTTCGTTATCTGGTACTAACGAAATTTGGCTTTTCTTTATTTTTATATATATTATCATTTTCCAGACACTCTTCTAAACATTCTTCTATTACTTCCATGGTTATTTTGAATTTTTTAGTATCTTTCATTTTATACCTCCTTACTAACAATTTACTTTAATCTTTTTAAGTTCTAAATCTATTAAATCAAATTTAAGAAAACGTATACAACGCATAACTGTTAACGTGAATGAATCACTAACTCTACAATCAAGTGATTAAGAGGTTCAGATGGAGTTTGCTATGAATAAATACTTATCCTCCATCGGAACCTTTCATATTTATATACTATTAAAAATCCTCAAAAAAGTTACTAAAAATTACATTTTAAGATAAATCTAATATATAATCCTTACAAAACAAATATAAATACTTATTTTTAACTTTCTTCCCTGTTAGTTTTTCAAGTGCCCTTCCATAATAATAAATTTGAATTTGATATTTTTCTCTGATTAAATCTACATCTTCCACATAATCTGTTTTATAATCCAGTAATATTAATTTATTATCTTCTTCAAAATAACAATCTACTATTCCTTGAATTAATACTTTTTCATCTTTATATATTTGCCGGGGCAGTTGTTTATATAATTCCGTACTCTCCACTTCCATGTAAAAAGGAACTTCTCTATATAAATTATTTGATTTTTTCATTCTTACTCCAATTTCAGAACTAAAAAACTTCAGTATTTTATATATTGATATGGATTTAGCTTCTGCTTCAGTTATAAATTCCCTAAATACTAATTCATCTATTTGTTCTTTTATATCATTGTAAGAATCAGCTCTATAAATATCAATGTGCTGCATAACAAGATGCATGATAATTCCTTTCTCAGAGGCAGTAAATCCTTTCTTATCTCTTAAAAAGGCGGGTTTTTTTAAATATATTGGCTCCATAAACTCAACACCATTTTCTGTGTCTATTAGCTTAAATCTCCTTTTTAATTCAGATACTGAAAATTTGGCAGCTATTTTGGAAGATTGTTCATATTTATAAGTCCAATTAAGTCTTCTATTCACTTCATTTTTGTATATTTCTTTATTATCATCTAATTCTAAACTTTTAATCTGTCCTATAATATCTTCGTCTATATTATCCTTCTCTGTATTCTTAAAATCATCTCTATTATATACAAATACCTTCCATTTAGAATCATCTTCTTTTATAGAAGTTAAATCATACTTAAAAGGACACATTTCTCTGATAAGCTCTCCACAGGGATGCCTCGCTACTGCAGGTCCTATCCAGTCCAGAAAATTCCTGGCATTTGCAAGTGAATATTCAGACAATTTATCTCCTTTACAATGGGATGCTTCACACCATCTTTGAAAGGTATTTTCAATATTATCTACTGTTCCTGTTATTATAAGTTTTTCTTTAGCCCTAGTAAAAGCTACATAAAGTATTCTCATCTCTTCTGAAAGGGTTTCTATCTTTAATTTTCTTTTTAACACCTGTTTAAAAATAGTAGGATAGGAAATATTTCTTTTAGAATTTACATACTCTGGTCCAAGACCCAGTTCTTTGTGAAACAATATGCTCTTGTTTATATCCGTGAAGTTAAATCTCTTTCCTGCTCCAGAAAGTATTATTACAGGAAATTCTAATCCTTTACTCTTATGTATGCTCATTATTCTAACTACATTATCATTTTCCCCAAGTATCTTGGCATTTCCCATATCAGTACTGCTGCTTTTAAGCCTATTTATAAAGTTTATAAAATTAAACAGACCTTTATAACTAATATTTTTGTACTGTTTAGCTCTTTCAAACAACATTCTCAAATTTGCCTGTCTTTGAATGCCTCCAGGCATAGCACCTACAAATCCATAATATCCTGTTTCTATATAAATATTCCATATAAATTCATCTATAGGCATGTGTATAACTTTTTTTCTCCAAACACAAAGTTTATTAAAAAATTGTTCCACCTTGTATTCCAATCTATCATCTATATGTTCTAAAGAGTACTTTGACTCCTGACTGTGATTATCTATGGCTTTTAATATCTCATAAAAAGATATCTCTCTATTAACCACCCTTAAATCTATAAGATCCTCTGGAGAAAATCCTCCTATAGGAGAACGTAGTACTGCTATAAAAGGAACATCCTGCAGCGGATTGTCTATTATCTGAAGAAGAGATATTATGGTTTTTATTTCTATAGTCTGAAAATACCCTACAGAAGTATCTGCAAATACAGGTATTCCTGAATTATTTAGTTCCTCCACAAACACAGGTGCCCAATTCTGTGTGGCACGCATCAATATCACTATATCTTTATACATTACCTCTCTATAGCTGTTACTCTCCTTGTCATAAACCCTAAAACCATATTGTCTTAATGGAGGATTTACCAATTCATTTATTTTAGAAGCCACCAATCGTGCTTCCACTGAAATAGCATCCAATGGCTCTTCCTCATTTTCATTTTCTTCCATTTTACTCTGATTTTCCTTTTTATCTACTATATGAAGGTCTATATATCCCTCACACTCTCTTTCAAAAGGCTTATATCTTGCAGAACTTTTTAAACATTCTCCCGAACCATAATCAAGTTCCCCTACTTCCCTGCACATTATTTGTTTAAATATATAATTTATGCCATCTATTACTTCTCTTCTGCTTCTAAAATTTTCAGATAATTTTATTTTTCTGTTCTTACTACCCTCCTTTTCATCATAACTATTATACTTTTCTAAGAATAATTCCGGTCTTGCCTGTCTAAATCTATATATACTCTGTTTTACATCTCCTACCATAAATAAATTAGCACGAATATCCTTTTTACTTATCATATTCATTATAACTTCCTGAACCTCATTACTATCTTGATACTCATCTATAAATATTTCTTCAAAATATTTTCTGTATTCTAAGGCAGCTTCTGAGGGAACTATATATCCATTTTTATCTTTATCCGTTAATATTTCAAGACATAAATGTTCTATATCATTAAAGTCTATCATATTTCTCTCATTCTTTTTAACTTGGTACTTATCATAAAAATCCATAACAAGGGAAATCAGAGATTTCATCAAAGGATATATTTCTTTTAAATCCTGATATATATTATCTGTGCACAAAATTATATCTTCTCTTATACCAATTAACTTCTTTTTTACCTCATCTCTTGTATTTCTTGCTTTATCTTTATAAACTTTAATCATAGGATCTGTTTTCTTAGAGGAAAGCTTTTTAAAATTCAGTTTAATAAATCCATTTATTATTTCATCCCAGGTAGTAACACCTATAAGCTTATCTATATTTTCAATATCACTTTTAAAGTATTCCAAATAATGTTCCAATCCTTCTATGCTTTCAATTATATTTAGCATATTTTCCATCTTATTTTTACAACCTTTAAGTTCTACAGTTATATTGTGCATAAGCACTTTAGCCCACTTGGTATCTCCAAAGTTAAAATCACTACTTAAATTAAAGTCTTTCAGTATATCCCCAAGCCATCTTTTAGGCCATGGGTTACCTTGTGAAAATTCATATAAGGAAAGCACAATATCTTGAAGCTTATTATCATTTTTCCCTCCATATCCATCCACCAAATTTAAAAATCCAAGATTTTCTTCTTCATACTTTTGTTCGAATACTTCTAAAAGGGCATCCTGCTTTAATAACTTGGATTCTGTACCATCACATATCCTGAAATTAGGATCTAACTCTATTCTATGAAAATTATTCTTTATAACTTTAAGACAAAAAGAATGTATTGTCATTATATTGGATTGGTTTAACAAGGCAAGCTGTCTTTGAAGATTTTTAGAAGTACACTCTACTTCAAGCAGTTTAGAAAGTGCCTCTCCCACTCTCTCTTTCATCTCAGAAGCTGCTGCATTTGTAAATGTAACTACTAATAATTTATCTATATCAACTTCTTCACTATCATTTATTACTTTCTTTAATATTCTCTCTACCAATACTGCAGTTTTACCGGTTCCAGCTCCTGCTGCCACCAATAGATTGCAATTTGGAGTAAATATGGCATTTTTTTGAGCTTCTGTCCACTTCGTATTCATATTTATCACCTTATTCAATTCTATCAAAATATACTCCCATTAACATACTACTTTATTTTTCCCTGTATTTTTTGCCTTGTACAAATTTACATCAGCTTTTCTTATCATGTCTTCAATATTTTCTTCACTATTAGAGGATATACTTATTCCCATGGAAACTGTTACATGAGATGTACTATCATTATATTCTATTAGTTCATTTTCTATACGTTTCCTTATTGCAGTCATCCTGTTATATACATCTAAAGTTCCTTTAATATCATACATATATATTATAATTTCTTCCCCGCCATATCTAGCTACCAGGTCTTCCTTTCTAAGACTGCTTTTTATTATATTACTTACAGTTTTAAGCACTTCATCACCGTACTGATGTCCAAAATTGTCATTAAACATTTTAAAATTATCTATATCCACCATTATTATAGCAAATCCGCAGCCACAATTCTTTATTTTTTCCTTTATGATAGAAAAAAAGTAATTTCTGGTAAAAAGTCCTGTTAAAAAATCTTTTTGGGAATTTTCTTTTATCTTATTATAAAGCCTGTTATTTTCTATACATATGGCAATTTGATTACTAAGTGCAGTCAAAAGTTTAATATGCTGTTCATTTAAATAGTTATATATTTTATGTTCTACTATAATTGCACCAAGAAGACTTTGTTTTAAATATATTGGCATGAATATTGAAGAGTGGATTTGAATATTATCATCTTTACATATATTATCAAGAGAATTGTGTAATTTAGTATCTAAATCGCGTACTAATCTGCCATTGTATTCATTTATACTATAGTGATGTTTAGTGCTGCTTAAATTAGTACACTTCAATCTCAATTTTCTATTTTCCAAAATATACACAGTAGAATAGGTTACTCCTAAAATTCCTATCATTATATCCTGTATTTTAGAAATTATCTCCACACTTCCAAGACATTTATTTATATACTCACTTGTCTCAACTATTAGAGACAACATATCCAGCTTTTTATCTAACTCTACAATTTTTATATTTTGTCTTTGTATGGTTTCTTCAGCCATTTTTTGATAACCTTCATAATCAAGCTTTAGTTTATTATATTTCTCCAATAATGATGCTAACATAAGCCTCTCCTCTATTTAAAACTATTAATCAAGTTCCTCTTAGTTTCAATGAAGTTTCATTATAAAAACACTTCTTTCCCTAAATTCTAGAAGAACTTATCCAAATACATATTAGTGCTTATCTCCAACTTTTAAAAAGATGAAAGTTTAGCTACCTACAGTGTCGGGATAAATTAAAAAATTAAATAACTAATACAACACGGTTATAAAAATTATTATATATTATATAATTATACTTTTAAAAGTGTATATTCACAAGAAAATTTTTCCTTATAAATATATATACTTTTATGTAAATTATTTTCACTGCTTTACATATCCTAAGTGCCTTATTTAAAATAATATATAATAAAATTAAAAATTATATTACAATTATAACTCTTAATTTCACATTATACTACTCATAATAAATACTTATTATATTTTTTATATCAAATTAACAAGGCAATTATAAGCTTATTCTGCAAAATTCTACTTAAATCTCACCGTATTTTTATGCTACATGCTTGCTGACAATACAACCATAATTGAGTAAAAATCATAACATAATTTTACATATCATTAGTAAAAAAAGAATTTACCAAATAAAATATAAGATTATCTGGTAAATTAAATGTTATTTTATTATGATATAGACTACAATAAAAACTTTCTAATCTCCTCCTTCATATCTTCCCTGTTACATACAGTATCATGTACTACTTCACTGTTTTCCAATTTTTTTATAGGTGCTGGAATTTCAATTGATGCAATTTTGCTCATAACTTCTACAAGCTCCAAATCTTCTTTAAAAGCGTATTTAGTATCTAAGGCACTCATTACAGACTTTGTGAATTTAAATGGACTTGCTGTTGAAACTACTATAGTTTTTGTCTTATCACAAGTATCCTTCAAGTAATTTTCATAAACAGAATAAGCTACAGAAGTATGGGTATCCATAAGGTATTGATATGTATTAAAAGTTTCTTTTATACACTTTAGGGTTTCTTCTTCACTTGCAAATCCTCCATAAAACCCTTTCAATTCCTCTTTCATATCTTCACTAACTGTATACTTACTATGTTTACTTAAATTTGTCATTAATTTATTTACAACAGATGAATCCCTACCGCTTATATCATATATAAGTCTCTCAAGATTACTTGATATAAGTATATCCATGGAAGGAGATATAGTTAAAATAAATTCTCTTTCTGCATCGTAGGTTCCACTCTGAAAAAAATCATAGAGTACTTTATTTTCATTTGACGCACATATAAGCTTGTTAATTGGAAGTCCCATTTTTTTAGCATAATAAGCTGCAAGTATATTACCAAAGTTTCCAGTTGGAACAGAAAAATTTATTTTATCCCCAAAGTTTATTTCTCCTGTTTTCAAAAGTTTCATATATCCATAAAAATAATAAACTACTTGAGGAACAAGTCTTCCAATATTTATGGAATTAGCAGAGGAAAATCTATAGGAGTTTTGATCCAACTCTTTCCTTAGTTTATCATCATTGAAGATTTTCTTTACCTCACTTTGGGCATCATCAAAATTTCCTTTTATGCCTATAACTTTTGTATTTTCCCCTTTTTGGGTTACCATCTGCTTTTTTTGGATCTTGCTAACCCCTTCTTCCGGGAAAAACACTACTATTTTAGTTCCTTCCACATTTGCAAAACCCTCCAAAGCAGCCTTACCTGTATCCCCTGATGTAGCTGTAAGTATTACTATTTCTTTATTCAACTTCTGTTTTTTTGCAGCCCTTTTCATTAAATGGGGAAGAAGACATAACGCCATGTCCTTAAAAGCTAAAGTAGGACCATGAAACAGCTCTAAATAAAACACATTCCCAACTTTTTTTAAGGGAACTATTTCCTCGGATTCAAATTTATTATCATAAGCTAAATCTATACATTCTTTTAATTCCTCTTTACTAAAATCTGTAAAAAATCCCCCCATTATATAAAGAGCCAATTCCTTATAGGTCATATCTTTAAGTTTTTTTAGTTCCTTTTCATCTATAAAAGGCAGGGTATCTGGAACAAACAATCCCCCATCCTCAGATATTCCATTTAATATGGCTTTAGATGCAGTAAAATTTTTATTTAAACCTCTGGTGCTATTGTAATAAATCTCCTTCAAATATATCACTCCTTATAAAATTATAATATCATGCAGTTAACACATATTAATATATATAATAACATATGACATATGACTTGAAAATTATAATTAAAGCATATCTTTACCCTATACAAATTTTATGGTAATTATATGATCAATCCCTGGGTTTTTATAAAATTTATTTTGATTATATCATACGTCCAGTGTATAATGTTTTTACTAAATAACAATAATAGAAATAAATACTTTAAAATATGTTGTTAATTTTATTTCTTTATGATATACTAATATAATCAATAATTAATAAACACCGATATACAAAATTAAGATATATCAATTATAAGTGTTTTATCTTAGGAGGATAATAAATGAAAACAGGAACAGTAAAATGGTTTAACTCTGAGAAAGGATTTGGATTTATAGAAGTCCCTGGTGAAAATGACGTTTTCGTACATTTCACTGCAATTCAGAGTAATGAAGCAAGAAAAAACTTAGAAGAAGGTCAGAAAGTTCAATTTGATGTTGAAGAAGGACCAAAAGGTCTTCAAGCTGCTAATGTTGTAAAATTATAATACAATTTTATAGCATAATAAAACATCTTAACATAAATGAACAGAATGTTTTAACCACCTTTAGTTTAAAAGGTGGTTTTTCATTATATGTTGCTTCCTAAGACTTTTTCCTTTAATTTAAGTCCTGTATCTGTAACTGCAACCCCTCCAAGGGCTGTTTCTCTTAATTCACAAGGCATTTGCCTCCCCACTTTGTACATAGCCAAAACTGTATCGTCAAAAGGAATTTTACTGCAGACCCCTGCCATAACCATATCAGCTGTAGTCAACGCACTTACAGTTCCGCTTACATTTCTCTTGGCACAAGGAATTTCTACAAGGCCTGCTACCGGATCACACACCAACCCCATTATATTTTTTATGACTATGGCTGCAGCATCTAATGCCTGTGTAGGAGTACCCTCCATAATTTCAACTATTCCAGCCGCTGCCATAGCTGCTGCAGAGCCGCATTCTGCCTGACATCCCCCTTCTGCTCCAGACATACTGGCATTTTTAGCTATTATTATTCCTATACCAGAAGCAGTAAACAATGCCTTAATCATATCCTCATCTTTCTTACCCAGTATTTCTCCTGCAGTTATTATGGCCCCCGGAATTATTCCACAGGAACCTGCTGTAGGTGCTGCCACAACCTTTCCCATAGCAGCATTTACTTCTGAACAAGACAGAGCTCTTGCCATAGCTTTTACCATGTATTTCCCCGTAAGAGTCTTTCCTTCTTCATGATATTTGTTTAACCTATAGGCGTCTCCCCCTATAAGTCCACTTATAGATTTTATTTTATGGGTTAATCCATATTCTGCAGAATCTCTCATTACACAAAAATTTTTTGTCATAGTTTTAAATACTTCTTCCCTACTTATATCCTGTGATTTCATTTCTTCTTCAACTACATATTCCCATATTTTCATTTTCTTTTTACTGCATATATCTATCAATTCACTACCAGTATCAACCATTATTATTCCTCCTCATTTATAGGATTTATAGCCCTTGCCTTATATATATTGGGTATACTCTCTATTTCCTCCACTATATCTTTTATAATAAAATCATCCACTTCAAGTACCATGACTGCCCTAGAACCTTTTATACTTTTCCTATATACCTTCATAAAGGCTATATTTATTTTATATTCATAGAGAACCTCAGATACTCTTGCCACCATACCTGGCATATCTAGATGATTTACAAGTATGGTAGGATAAACTCCTGTAAATTCTATTTTATCCTTATCCACTTCATTTATCACTATATTACCTCCGCCTATGGAGGATCCCATTATTTCTGACACTTCACCATTTTTCTTAGTTATAATAAATTTAACTGTATTTGGGTGTACAGCTCCTAAATCCTCTTCTGTAAATTTTACTGAAATCCCTCTTTCCTTAGCCACTTCCATAGAATTTTTTAAATTCTTATCCCATGGATTCATACCCAATATTCCAGCAACCAACGCCCTATCCGTACCGTGTCCTTTATAAGTTTTTGCAAAAGAACCATGAAGTAAAAACTCAACTTTTGAAATATTTCCTCCTGCAATAATTTCTGCAATTTTAGCCAATCTTGCCGCCCCTGCTGTATGGGAACTTGAAGGCCCTATCATAATAGGTCCTAAAATATCAAAAGCACTATACTCTCTCACTTTAACACTAACCTCCCAACAATTCTATATCATAAAAATCTATACATAAAAGTAAATACTATTATTATACCTAAAATTAGAATATTCCATCATAAATCTGCATAATATAAACTTTGTAATTATACCATAATTGTAAAAAAAATTATATGAGGATGATTAACTATGGATAATAAAAATATTCAATTATTAGAATTAGAACGTATTTATGGAAGAATTAGTCCTTTTGAACTAAAGGATAAACTAATTAATCTTGCTAAAAATCAAAAGAAAAACAGTGTTCGAACTCTTTTAGATGCGGGAAGAGGTAACCCCAATTGGGTAGCAATTACTCCTCGGGAAGCCTTTTTTACCTTTGGACAATTCGCTGCAGAAGAATGTAGAAGAACCTGGAATGAAGATAGCCTAGCTGGAATGCCACAGAAAAAAGGCATTGATAAAAGATTTTATACATATGTGGAAGATCACAAAAATTCTCCTGGAATAGAACTACTTAAAAATATTATAAATTATGGTATTAATTTTCAAGGATTTAATGCTGAAGATTGGATTTATGAACTAACAGATGGAATTATTGGTGACAATTATCCTACTCCGACTAGAATGTTAAGCCATGTGGAAAAAATAGTTCATCAATATTTAATTGAACGAATATACAATGTTAAAGATTCTTCCCTAGAGTTTAAATTATTTTCAGTAGAAGGTGCTACTGCAGCAATATGTTACATATTTGACTCCTTAATAGCAAATGAGTTATTACATAGAAAAGATAAAATCGCAATTATGACTCCAATTTTCACCCCTTATCTTGAAATTCCTGTTATACCCAGATATGATTTTGACCTAATCAGGATTATGGCATCTGAATCTCTGGAAGATGGTACTCATACTTGGCAATATCCTGAATCAGAACTTGAAAAATTACAGGATCCAAGTATTAAGGCTTTATTTTTAGTCAATCCCAGTAATCCCCCTTCAGTAGCTATAAGGCCTGAATCCATAGCATATTTAGTAAAAATAGTTAAGAACAAAAACCCCCATTTAATGATAATCTCTGATGATGTGTATGGAACTTTTTCAGATAATTTTCATTCTATAGTATCAGCTTTACCTTTTAACTCCATAGGAGTATATTCCTTTTCAAAATACTTTGGAGTAACTGGTTGGCGTTTAGGAACAATTGCTCTTCATAAAAATAATATATTTGATAAGCTTTTAAAAGCGTTATCCAAAAATAAAAAAGAATTTATTAAAAAACGTTATGAGGCTCTTTCAGTTAATCCCGGAGAAATTAGTTTTATAGATAGAATTGTGGCAGATAGCCGCCAGGTGGCACTTCAACATACTGCAGGGCTTTCTACCCCCCAACAAGTACAGATGGCTTTTTTTACCGCCTTTGATCTGATAGATAAAGAAAAAAAATATAGAAACTTAACAAATAGCATCTGTAGAAAACGAAAAAAATTATTATTTGAGGGCTTGGGAATAAATTTACAAGAAGATAAATATGATGCCTCTTATTATGCTGAATTTGATTTACTTCAATGGTCAGAGTATCATTATGGTAAAGAATTCGGGGCATACTTAAAGAAAAATTTTAAACCAATAGATATTCTTTTTAAATTGGCCAAAAAATCTTCCATAGTATTATTAAGTGGTGCTGGATTTTATGCGCCAGAATGGTCTATAAGAATCTCCCTTGCAAACTTAAATGATGAATCCTACTCCAAAATAGGCCATATACTCCATGATATTTTAAAAGATTATCTGAGACATTGGAAAAATAATTAAAATTATATAATGCCTTAATATAAAACAGAAAATAGATTCCTATGACAGTAATATTATCATAGGAATCCATTGAAATGGTATTATATCAAATAAATTAGAACACCACCTTGTTATTATTAAATACATAATTATTTTCCAATTTTACAAAGGCATTTTATCTATACACATACATTCTAAATGCTCCTTTATTTCTTCTATACTCTTGCCTATACTGGAATCCACCACAGCTATAAGAGCTGATTCTACCAATGCCCCATTTATTATTTGAACCTTGGGTTGCATACTCTTATCCAAGAATTCGATTGCCATTTCTGCATTCATATATGCACTCCCCAAATCAAATAATATCAGTACTCCATCTTCATTATAAACCTTTTCTATAGCACTTTTTATTTTACACGCATCAGTGCCTAGCCTGCCATCTTTTGTACCCCCAGCAGATGCCACATTACTATCTGGAGAAATCTGTTCAACCAAATTTTTCACTCCTCTGGCAATTTCATTGCTATGAGATACGATTACAACGCCAACCATTAAAATAACCTCCTGATAAATTAGTTAACTTAAATCAAATCTTTTCTACTACACATAGTTCTTTAACTTTTTTATAAATTGCCTTTAACATAAGGTAACTTGATACAGCCCCAGGGTCTGGATACCCTATACTTTTTTCTCCCAGATAACTGGCTTTTCCATTTTTGCAAATTATACTTTCAGTACTTTTTACTCCTATAAAAGCAGCATTTTTTACATTTTCAAGAGAGTGTATACTATCTAATCCCTTGCTTATAGAATACCTTAAGGCGTTCACCGCAGGTTCTATAGCATCTATCATGGTTTTACCTCCCAGCCTTCCTCTCCCTCTCATTTTAATCCCAGCTAAAGCTTGTTCAAGCATTTTTAAAAAATCCTTTATGTCCACAGTCTGTTTTCCATCTACCGTTATTCCTGCCCTTATAAAGGCAGTACCATAAAGAGAACCTGATGCCCCTCCTGTATTTGATACTAAGATCATGCCAACTTTTTTAAGGACATGACCTATGTCTTTTAGGTCATTATCCTTTAATTTTCTCCTCACAGCCGTAAATCCCTTGTCCAAATTCAACCCATGATCTCCGTCACCTATAGCTGCATCAAGTTCAGTTAAATAATCTACATTCTCATTTATTAATATGGCCATACTATTTAATATTTCTCTTACCTGTACTCCATTTATGCTCATATATATGTATCTCCTTCTACATTTATATTTTATATAAATAGATATTTTTAGCAACTACGTTATCGTTTACAGCTATACTATTCATCACCATGCTATCCTCTTTATATTTGTTACATATAATATATAAGAAATATAGAAAATGTGCAATGTTTTATTCATAAAATAAAAAAAATAATTTGGTACATTTATAATCACAGCTACATAATATAAATAGGAGTAAAGGTATGCAATTGTGCTTTTTAAATACTTTTACTTATATAATAAAGCTAACAGGAAGTGATTTCAATTGTCCTATGGTGAAATAAATTACAGCTACAGAGAACTTATAGCAGGTGTAAATACAAAAATTCACTTAAAAAACAATAATCCTGTAACTGCTATAAATTTTGATAACGCAGCTACTACTCCCCCTTTTAACTATGTCTTAAAAAAAATACATGATTTTTCACCATACTACTCCTCCATTCATAGAGGAACTGGTTTTAAATCTCAATTTTCCTCTGAAGCTTATGAACTTTCAAGAAATACTATATGCAATTTTGTCCACTGTGACAATACAAAAAATACAGTAATTTATGTAAAAAACACTACAGAGGCCATAAACAAACTATCTTATATTTTTAATAATCTGTATAAAGATTCTGTCATATTGACCACTAGAATGGAACATCATTCTAATGATCTTCCCTGGAGAGATAAATTTAAAGTAGACTATGTAGAATTGGACGAGCTTGGAAAATTAAATTTATCAGATTTAAAATATAAATTGAAAAAGCATGAAGGTAAAATTAAATTGGTATGTGTAGCAGCAGCTTCCAATGTAACAGGATACAAAAATCCCATATACAAAATAGCAAAAATTGCCCACAGTTTTGGAGCAGAAATTCTTGTAGACGGTGCACAGGCAGTAGCTCATTACCCTATATATATGAACCGTTCCCTAAAAGAAGAGTGCATTGACTATTTGGCATTCTCCGCCCACAAAATGTATTCTCCTTTTGGTATAGGTGTACTAATAGGCCCCAGAAAAACCTTTTGCCATGCAAATCCCGAATACAGTGGAGGTGGTACTATAAACCTTGTAACAGACGACTATGTTATCTGGGCTGACCCTCCTGAAAAAAATGAAGCTGGAACCCCTAATGTAATAGGAGTGGTAGCCCTTACAGCTGCAATAAAAGTATTAAACAAGCTGGGTATGAATGCTATAGACACTAAAGAAATAGCTCTTTATAAATACGCTCTAAATAAAATGTCAAAACTTCCTGACATTATTTTTTATGGTGATACAAAACCCGATTGCAATAAGGTTGCCATACTTCCTTTTAATATAAAAGGAGTTCACCACGAAACCACTGCAAAACTTCTTTCAGAACTTGGCGGCATTGCAGTAAGAAATGGATGTTTTTGTGCCCACCCTTATGTACAGAGACTTTTAAAACTTTCTCCAGAGGAAATAAATTATTTTAAATATAATTATAATGATTTCCGTCCCGGCATGGTCAGATTAAGTTTTGGATTATATAATACTTATAGTGAAGTTGACATTTTAATCAATACTTTGAAAAAGATAATTAAAGGCAAAAACACCATATAATAAATTCACTTCTATAATACAACATAAATTTTAATGAATTATGTTGTATTATAATTTTTTGTATTATCTGCATAATCCAGCTGATAATCTTACCAGATACGCTAAAAATACCTTCCATCCAGGATTATTTACCTGAAAGTCCTGCAGACAATATAAAAAGCATAATTATTGGTGTGCTGTCACATATAATCCACCCCAAAATTATAAACATCAGATTTATTTTACTATACCTTTTATAAAAGTATAATATAAGATTATATATAAAAAATAAATTGGTCATAATAAATATAAGTATTATTGGAACAGGATTCGATACTCCATAAACTACTACAGTGTGAATCATAAAAACTAATGTCAAAACAGTAATTATTATAAAAAATATCCTAAGTCCTTCTCTATTTTTAACTTTAAAAAATATATACCCTGCATCATACAGGCATATTGCTAAAGGAATTAAAGCAATAATTTCTAATTTATCCACATAAAAATAAGCCGTGACTAAAGCTGCCACAAAAAACAAGACTTTAATATTGAAATTCAGACTTTTGTCATTCATTATAAACACTATCCCTTATCTTCATATATTTTAAATATTTTTATGCTTTCGAATATATCCCTTACATATTCCTTGTTATAATAATACTTGAAAAACAAAATTTATTCAACATAGGAGATGATATATTGTCACTTTTAATATCACAAATTTTTATTATATCTATAGTGGCCGGTATAGTTGGATCCATATTAGGCTTAGGTGGCGGAACCATAATTACTCCCGCTCTTACAATCTTATTTGGTATAGATATAAAATATGCCATAGGCGCCAGCTTGATATCAGTAATAGCTACTTCCAGCGGTTCCGCTGTAGCTTACATAAGAGATAAACTAACTAATATAAGAATTGGAATGTTTCTTGAAATAGCCACTACCCTAGGTGCTATAACAGGAGCTTTTCTAGGCGGACTTATAAATCCATATTACCTTTATTTTTTATTTGGTATACTTCTTTTATATTCTGCCTTTGCCATGTTTAAAAAAGGAAACACAGATTCCACTAAAATTACTGAGGCTCATCCTCTTGCAGAAAAGCTTAATTTAAATGGACAATATCATGATAAACTCTCAAATGAATATATACCATACAAAGTATCTGGGGTTCCCTCAGGATTTGGAGTGATGTATGGTGCTGGAATTATTTCAGGACTCCTTGGCATTGGAAGTGGCAGTTTTAAAGTTATGGCAATGGATTTATTCATGAAACTGCCTTTAAAAGTTTCTAGTGCCACCAGTAATTTTATGATGGGTGTCACTGCCACTGCCAGTGCAGGAATATATCTTTTAAGAGGAGATATAGATCCTAAAATTTCTGCTCCTGTTGCTCTTGGGGTTTTATTGGGTGCTACCCTAGGGGCCAAAATTATGGAAAATATGAAAAGCAAGACCATAAGAAAAATATTTGTACCTTTTCTTATTTATATATCAATACAAATGATATTAAAAGGCTTAGGAGGAAAATAATGAAAGAATATATCAATAATAAAAAAAATTCATACCATATAGAATTAATAATAGGAATATTTTTAAGAACAGGAATAATACTAAGTTCAATTATAATCCTCACAGGTCTTATAATGTTTTTATCATCAGGCTATACAGGATATCCTCTTAACTACTATCCTACTTCTCCTATGGAAATATTAAAAGGAAGTCTTTCTTTAAAGCCCTATGCTATTATAATGCTGGGATTATTAGCCCTGATACTCATACCTATGCTCAGGGTAGCTATATCAATAATAGTGTTTTTTAAAGAAAAAGATTTTTTATATGTAAAGATTACCTCACTAGTACTTTTTATACTTATACTGAGTTTTTTTATAGAAAAATAATTCAAATTAAAACTTCAGATGATTATCCTTCGGTGAGAAAAGCCGGAGGATATCATATCCTATACCTATAGTCCCTTTTCCCTCATAATCATATTTACCTACTTATCCCAAACAACTTCTAAATTATGTTTTTTGCAAATGAAATTATTTGACATAAAATATACTTGCATCTAAAATACAATTGTGAAACACATAAAGAACTAATACACCCTATTTTCAAACACTCTACTTAAAATGAGGTATAAAGATGAAAATACAAAAAATTATAAATAAAACTATGATAGCAGATTTATCCTTATTATTTGCAGCAATGTTATGGGGAGGAGGGTATACTGCCACTAAAAATGCTTTAAACAGTATAACTCCTTTTTATATGATGACTATAAGATTTCTGTGTGCTGGTATATTGCTTTCAGCTGTATTTTTTAAAACAGTAATAAAAACATCCATAGAAGACATTGTCCGCGGTTTTGTAATAGGCATATTTTTATTTCTAGCCTTTGCCACCCAAACTGTGGGTCTTAATTACACCACTGCAAGCAAACAATCTTTTTTAACTTCTGTTTATGTAATTATACTTCCATTTATATACTGGAAGGTATTTAAAACAAAACCCAAGTTAAATACCCTTGTTTCTGCTGTAGTTTCCCTTATAGGAATATTTATACTAAGTTTAAAACCCGGTATGCATTTAGATATGAATATAGGTGACTGGCTTACCCTTTTAAGTGCGGTACTATTTGCATCACATATAATTTCCATAGCCTGTTTCGCCAGAAAATCAAACCCTATAATATTATCTGTATTACAAATGTTTTCTGCAGGTATTTTTTCAATTATATTTGCCTTTATATTTGAGCCTAATTTAAATATAATACCTAAAAGTGCCATATTATCTCTTTCATATTTAATAATTTTCAGTACTATGGTAGGATTTTTAATACAAAATATAGCTCAAAAGTATACCAATCCCAATCATGTAGGCATATTATTATCCCTTGAATCTGTATTTGGTGCTATTTTTTCAATAATATTCCTAAAAGAAATATTTACCTTAAATATGATACTAGGGGCAAGTATCATATTTCTAGCTGTAGTCATTGCAGAAATAGATCTCAGTACTCCTTCAAATAAATAAATATAAACTTATAAGTTCCTGCTTACTTACTTAGAGGATGTTATTTAACTTTTTCCTTTGTTTTTACTTATTTTAGAGATTATTTCAGGTACTAATTCCACAAGCTTATCAATATTAGCTTTATTTTTTATAGGCAGTATTTTAACTGTATCATCTTTTATTACAAGTACGGCATCTGGAGTTATCTTTGCACCTGCTCCAAGTCCTGATCCTCCCCCTTCCTGCTTATTTCCAGAATCAGAGCCTTCTCCTCCTCCTGTTCCACATCCAAAGGTTACTGTGATAAAAGGTACTAAAATGATACCTTCCACATTTATAGGCTTGCCTACAACTGTTTCTGTTTTAAAAAAAGTTTCTAATTTTGAAAATAATACTTCTGCATTTTCCCTTATATCCATCAATTTTACCTCTCTCTCATTAATCATTTTATTATTAATTATAGTCAAATACATATAAATTTAAAATATATATTTTTGATTTTCGTAATTTCTAATGCAACTTTACTTTATGTAACTTTTTGCTTTTGAATCTAGTTCTCCTCATACTTAATCTTTTATCTTTTAACTTAACCATAATATTTTCATAAACATTATATATAAGAAATTTACATACTAAAACAATTAAAAGTATAATTCTTGTTCTTCCCTGAATCTTTACTTTTAAATTAAAGACTTTATTGAAAAAATCAGACTTTAATTTTACAGAGTGTGCAGGTAAAAGTAAAGAAACAGCTGCTATAAATCCACTTAATATTCCTGTTATATAAGGATCTTCAAATCCATAAATCCCCTCTATCTTTATGGATTCAGGTTTAATTATAGATATAAATTTGCCCAAATAGTTTCTATTCCTGTAAATCATTTTAACTGTATTTACTATATGAAAAGGCGTATCATCCACTTTCTCTCCTACATCCACATTATTTTGTCCTTGTTTTTTAAAATCCGTTTTTAACTTCTTTTTAAAAAACATTACCTTTACAAAAATTCTCACATTCTCATTAGTGCCTTCTGCCATTATAGCTATAATATTGAAGAAAAAGCTTATCCTTATACTATAGTTCATTTTACAATCCCTATAGATTAGTTTAATTTTATACTTTAACTTATTTGATATTACAGTTATGAAAAAAATCACCATTAAAAATAATATAATTCCCATTATTTTAAAAAAGATCAAGTGAAATACACCTCCCGTTTAATATAACCTGAAACCTTTACCTGATTTCATTTCAGGATAAATCAACTTAACATTAATATCTTTAAAAAATAGTATATCATATATATTTTTAATGTGGTTTCTGATAAACTTTATATAAAGTCAACTTTAAAGCACCCCTAGTGTCATTAGGCACAAAGAATGCTTTTTTCAGGAGGCAGGTACCTTCTGAATCCATA
>ENA-UOOI01000044-UOOI01000044.1-fermentation-metagenome-genome-assembly--contig:-NODE-44-length-155126-cov-7.550051_pt1 | contig 155126 bp, 156 predicted proteins | sample MGYA00245779_ERZ724027 | MGnify/ENA primary metagenome ERZ724027 (study PRJEB28704, sample SAMN03018318) | fermentation metagenome | biome: anthropogenic terrestrial biome; feature: soil...
GGTACTGACATGCTATTACCTCCTGATATTTTTTTGTTCTCCCGTATGACTGGATGAGTTTTACTTTATCATGGTCAATAGGGTTCATTCAGTATTTCGAATTTGCCCGGGTCGGATATGAAGCTGTCATAAAGCGGGCCCTCAATAGTAAATGCCTGTTTGTAGGGCAGGGTGTTTACATCGCACACGCTGATCTTTTCTATCGGCGGGTAGTTTTTATTCCAATCATATCTGATGCCTCCGGCGTTATCCTTGAATACCAGTAGGGGAGCTCCTCGTTTCTGTTTCAGCAGGCTGTAATCCCCGCCTGTCGATTGTGATATGATATCGCTGAAGATGAAGGGTTCGTCTCCGACGTTTATCGTGAGATGATAATATTGTTTTGGAACTATGAATCTATCTCCCCGCTTTACTTTGACTATTGTAACGTCAAATCCGTTATCTCCAGGCAAAAAGAGCAGGAAATAGCCTTTCCCATGGATCACCTCCATCATCTCCATCATGCCCTTATCGGGACAGGCCTTCACATAGTGTATATGACCGTGAGCCTTGAGGTATTCGCCTGCTATCAATTTAGGCAGCAAGACCGTGTATTCGTATTTTAGATTGCTTTTATCAAAGATCTCTTTATGCTCCGGGTAACATACGCCGTTTATCATATAGTACAGCGGTTCGTCTTTAAAATCCGGTTTAAGGTCCCTAAAGAGGGTGTCCATATCCGAAAGCATTCTGACGGCGTTTTCTTGAATCAACAGGTCCTTCTCACTGACAAGCCTGTTGCTTTTTGTATCATATCTAACTTTAAAAGCTGAATCAGTAAAGGATAAGTCTACTATCATGATCTGCCTCCTCTTTGTAAGCGGCGGGTGACGGCTGATTGCCCGCTGCTCATTTACTTTTTAATGATCTATTCTTATTAATGGCTTCCACAAACCTTGTCGTAATCAATTGAGGCGCCGTTATTGCCGATCCGATCACTACCGCGTAGGCACCCAATTCAAAGGCTTTCACGGCATCTTCTCTGGTCCATATCCTTCCTTCGCAGATTACCGGGATACTGACCCGCTCCGTGAGGTCGGCAAGCAATGCAAAGTCCGGGCCGTCGGCAGCCGGCATGGTATAGGGTGTATATCCCGCCATAGTTGTCGATATTATATCCGCGCCCGCACTTTCAGCCTTTATACCCTCTTCGGAAGTGGATATATCGGCCATTACCGGCACATTCAGCCGGCGCTTAACATCGCCGATCAGATCATAGGTATACCTTCCGTCAGTCAGCTTTCTGTCGGTTGCGTCCATGGCAATTATATCGGCCCCAGCCTCCACTATCATCCTGGCGCTGTCCAGTGTGGGCGTTATATATACCTCCGTATTGGGATCATGTATCTTATATAAGCCGATTATAGGCAGCGTCACTGCTTTTCTGATTGCCGATATATCATCCGGGCCATTGGCACGGATCCCAACGGCTCCCGATTGATAAGCAGCTACGGCCATTCTTTCCATATATATTGCTCCATGCAGCGGCTCGCCGGGATAGGCCTGGCAAGAGACCACTAAGCCGCCTTCAAGTCTTTTTAATGATTCCATATATATTTTCACCTCTCTTTTAACCAAGAAAGCCTATATATACCGCGGCAAAGGCAAATACAAAGATCCCGGCAATTATATAATTTACTTTAGCATTTTTAGAGAAGAGCCAAACTACCAGCATAGTCAGTGCTAACGGCATCAATCCAGGTAAAATACTGTCCAATACGTCCTGCAGCATTAGAGGCTCAGCATTCCCCATACTGACTGCAATTGGCGTAGACATAGAAATCCAGCTGGCAACCAATACTCCAAGAACCGTAAAGCCAATCACGCCCGCTCCCTTTGTTACTTTATTCAATATGTCAGATCCCTTTATGTCCTTTAATATTCCAAGACCAGCTTTGTAACCGTAAAGTGTCCCCCAATACCTGAAAGGCAGCTGAATGCCATTCCATGCTAATAGAAAGAAAATAGGTCCAAAGATACTCCCTTTAATTGCAAAGCCCGCGCCTATAGCTTGAAGAATATTGCGGATAGTACCGTCGAACAGGGAATCGCCGATACCGGCAAACGGTCCCATCAAGGCTACCTTCATACCATTTATAGCCTCGTCCATATCCTCGCCCGAAGCGTTTATTTCTTCCAATGCTACTGAAACGCCAAGTATTGGATTCGCCATATAAGGGTTTGTATTAAACATCCTCATATGCCTCTGCAATGCCTTCGCCATGTCTTCTTTTTCAGGGTATAATTTGCGAAGCGCAGGTATCATAGCGTAAGCGAAACTCATAGATTGAAAGCGTTCATAATTGATCGAAGACTGAATAAACAGCGAACGCCACCATACGCTTATAAGCTCTTTTTTCCCAATTTTTTTACCTGTATCAGTCCGGTTAATATCCATTACTATTTCCTCCTTTGCTAAATTTAAATTATGCAGCTTTATTATCGTCTGCTCTTACAAACTGCACATAGAGCAACGCCCCTGCAAGGCCGAACAATGCCGCCGCAATAAGACTGATCTTTAAAAATGCCGCCATTGCAAAACCTATTATGAAAAATGGCAACAATTTTTTGTCATACATCATGCTAAACAGCATTGCAAACCCTACTGCCGGAAGCATGCCGCTGGCCACCTGCAACGACAGCATTACTTTCTCCGGTATCAAAGCAACCAATCCTTTAACTGCATCTACGCCAAAATAAACAGCTAAAAATGCAGGTATAAAACCTATGAGAAAGAAACCAAACGAGCATAGATAAATCATTTTTTCGATAGACCTATAATTACCGGCCGCAGCCGCCTTATCCCCTTTATGCATAATGCCGATATAAATTGTCCACATCAGCATCGACAAAAAACCTCCGGCTACGGCAACAGGTACTGCCATGGCCGATGCGACTTTTGCATCCATCCCAGACATAATGGCAAGTGCCGTAGATATAGCAGCTCCAGTCGTAGCATCGGGAGGTATGGCAGCCCCCACATAAGTCACGCCTAAATACATAAACTCTATAGTGCCTCCCACAATAAGGCCGGTTTTAATATCACCTAAAACTATTCCGATCAAAAATCCTACTACAAGAGGCCGTTCTGTCATAAGTTCTCCCCAACCAAAGATGTCCCATTCGCATAAGCCTGTTACAAGACCAACAAGTAAAGCTTTGATCAAGAGACCATTTCCCATAAATATAACCTCCTACTTTCTTATTTTTAATAAATGCCATACATCTTCTTTAGGATCTTGGAACGCCATTTGATAATACATCCTGACTCCCTTTTCTTTGAACTTCTGCATTGTTAATATGTCACTGTCGTCGACAAACAGCGCTTTCGCGTATTGCTTTTTATTGGGTTCATGATACATCCCGCCAATGTTTACTTCATTGATGTTCACCCCCTTTTCTATCAACCTCAACATATCCTGAGGATTCTTTACAACGACGATAGCTCTGTCCAGCTTCTCCTCAAGAATGTATTGGGCCGTCTCTTCAACTTTCAAGATATATAGCCTGATATTGGGCGGTGCTGCGAACTCCAGCAAGGTCCTCTGAAACTCATCTTGAGCCGCTTCGTCATTAGCTACCACTATCTCCGTAGGATGATAGTTCCTGACACATGAAACCACGACTTGTCCATGAAGAAGACGGCCATCAACTCTGTACAGTAAAATCTCCATTTTGATTACCTCTTTTTTATGTTTTATTCATTAATAGAAAATTTACGTTTTCTTACGCTTGTCTTTAAATCCGCGACTCCGTCGATCCCAGCATTCACACAACATTTTGCCACATCCCGTGCGGTCTTTTCATTCTTTGAGAATATAGCTTCAAGCAGCATAGGCAGATTAAGGCCGGTTACTATTTCTACGTTCTGTTTACGCAATAGTTGTCGTAATGCTTGGTTGGAAGGAGTTCCTCCCATGAAATCGGTAATTACCAGCGCCTCATCATTTACTCCAAATTGGCTGACGGCATCCTTTATCAGTTGGCCAAATTGTTCGGCACTCATACCCGGTTGCAAGGATAAGACCGTTATATCTCTCTGTTTGCCGCAGATCATCTCTGCGGCTGAAAGCATGCCGGAAGCTGCGTCTCCATGACATGCTATAATGATATTGACCATTAGAAACTACTCCTTTTATAAGCTTACATTTCGCTTATCTCATTTAATATTTATTCGAACCGACTCATACTAATATATAGCAAAAAGGATGCCAAGCAGTGTGACATCACTCGGCATCCTTTATAACATCAGGCATTTTGGCGCTCAGTATCTCATATACAAAATATATCTCGGCTAGTGGGATATTCACACTGTACAGTTGCTCTATGGGGCTGAAGCTTTTTTTTACGGCATTTATAAATTCTTGGTGATGTTCAATAAAGGACTTCATTACATCGTTGTTATATTTATCGATTTGGTTATGGGTGACCAGCCGCTCTATAAGACAACCCAGGTGCACATAGAGAGATATTTTAACGCCGTTGGTAAAATGGACCTTCATTTCATATTCCAGCGCCTCTATGGCTACTTCGATCTGGTCTATGATCTTTTTGGGATTAAGTATGGTAATATAATTCAATACGCTCTCCAAGGAAAAGTATTTGAGTATAGATTGATTTATCTGTTGGATCCCTTCTTCATTGATTATGTCTTCCAATACTTTGCTGAACATTCCCTCTCCTTCCCCCGAAATGATCTCCTCCAGTGAAAAGAAGGGAATTCCTTTAATAAGCGGATCCTTAGTTCCTATAATGGCAACCACATTATAGTTTTCAAAGACGCTGTCATAATGTCCATTATTTTTTAATTTATGATAGTCATATGCTATTATCTCTAAATCATTTTCATAAGGTGCAAGACTCTTAAGCAATAGATCCTTTATCCTTATGGCGGTGCCGATACCTGTTATACACGTGGTTATTAGCGCATTTTTCTTCTTCTCCGTCGGTTTGATTATTTTATAACGCGAATGATTGGCTACGGTGACTTCTTCTACTATATCTTCTACGGCAAGCCCTCTCATTATTTTATTCCCCGTATCAAGAGCCAATTGTGTGGTTATATTGTTTACCACGCCTATAACTCCATGATTAATGCCCTCAAGACCTTCATAGATTTCTTCCAGCGAGCCCATATCGACCAATATGATGATGCCTTTGGACGTATCTATTTCCTCAAGGTATTGCCTCAATTTCCCCAATATCTCTTGAGTCATGACATCCACAGGCATGTCAAAAGACTCGAATATATGCTCGCCCAGCAGATAATTCGCTACATTGGCAATACTGCTGGCTGTGTAGTAACCGTGAGCTATAATGACCGCTTTGATCTTTTTGTTATCCTTTAGTTTGTTCATGTTTTTCAGGTAGAGCATCAGTACCAAAAGATTAACCGCGTTGAGGCTTATATCATAATTTGATTTTAAAAGCCCGGCAAGCTTATTTGTAATAATATATTCCTGCTTTAATTTGTCTTTCAATATATCGTAGTATTTTTTAAATTCCCTGTCATAGCCGTTTGCATCTAAAAAATACCGCTGTTCTATAGATATCATAATGTAGCAGGATATCTTATAACCCATGCTGTCATAGTACTTCAGGTCGAATCTGTTCTTTAAAATTCCGAAGGTGTCATGGAGCATCGTGTAGATCATATTGAATCTTTCCTTGGCAAATATATCGTTATTTGAAACATTTCCACTTAGAATGAGATTGTCAAATAAATCATCTATGATACTTGCTATGGTGTCCATCCGGGCAAAGTTTTCATTTTGACTTTCTTTCAATTGTACTAGTAATTTATCATAGAGCTTATATGCTCCTGAAGCAGATTTAGTTAATAAATCGGCGTCATAGATTTCCATGGGCTTTTCCAAATCAATAATCATATCCTTGACAACATCATTTATTACATTAAAATTCTTTGACGCCTCCGTCTTGCTTGTGGATAGATAATCCGGCAGATCCAGCAGGGTTATCTTCATGCATTCCCCTTTCAAATTTTTATTGCAGTGATCGTTGTAGACACTTGCGCAGGATAGCTTGATGACATTTCTCAGCTGGCCCACATTTCCCTTATATTCCGAATATAGGAGAGCCTTTACCGCCGGCTTCGTTATGATCAGATTTTCTCTTATAGCCTTTGCCTCATCGTAGAAAAATTTATAAATGAGGCTGAGCTTTTCATTTAAGGGCCTTTCATTTAAGGATGGCAAACTTATTACGATAGGAATTCTCCGCAGAAAAGTATCAATCAAAAAATTTTCTATTATCTCGGTAGTGGCAAATACAAGGCGCACCTTTGAGGTCCTGAGGTCCTTGCTCTCCCCCAGCCTTCTGAAAATGCCCTTGTCCATAAATAAAAATAATCTTTCCTGTCCTTTGGGAGAAAGCCTGTGGATCTCATCCAGAAACAAGAAACCGCCGTCCGCTTCCTCAATGACTCCCTTAGTGTCCCTTTCCGCACCGGTAAACGACCCCTTTGTATATCCAAATAGGTTTGCCGAAAGCAGTTCGGGGTTATCGGCGTATTCGGCACAGTTGAAAATGATAAGAGGCGCTTCCCTTTCTATAATATTCCTTTCCTTTGCATATTTGACCATAAGACCGGCCAAAAAGCTTTTCCCAGAACCTGTGGGACCGGTTATCAAAATGGGCAGTCCTTCGGGCGGATATCTAACCGCCGCCTTACAGTGCTCCACCTGATAGTGAAGGCTCCCGTCATATCCGATAAGCTCTTCAAAAGGATCTGTGCATTTATCCTCGCTTTTAGCAGCCTTATCCTGCTTTCCTTTATAAGCCGCTGCCTTATCCTGTCTTCCCTCATGTGCAGTTGCCATATACTCCTGCAGTTCGTAATAGCTCTTAAACAAATTTTTATCGGAAAACGATAAATCCGCTTTACTTCCCAATGTCTCTTTGGCAATAAACACTACCGGTCTCGTGTTTATTTTAATGAGTTTATTATCTTCAAAGAGCTCATTCAATATCCGGCTGGCAAAATTGCGTTTAAGGCCGGTCTTCTGCGCCACATATTGCGTAGTAATGCCCAAATTTTCCAATCGTTCCTTTCCCCCCTTGGAAAAGTTCATGACAATGTTGTATACACTTTCTTTGTTGTTCATAATCATTCACCTCTTTGCACATTAAGCATCAAATATTATTTAGACCAAAACTACATTTATACGTGAATCACCATATAAAAAACATCTAATATTAATATTATTGCAAAAAGCATGCCATTAGTGTGAGTCACATTGAAAGTCCATTTCCATTTTGTTTTCCTTATAATAGCCCAATCTGGGCATTTTATTACATGATATATTATTTCTACAACAAAATCCCTATGGTATTTTTATAAAACCGATTAAATATTATTTTAACGATAATATTCTCTGCAGAGGGCAGACGGCTAATTTTTGCAAATAAAAAAAGCCGGCCAAACCGGCTCTGTGCTTTAAATCCCATATTATATAATACATGACACGAGGCAGGTTACACTGCCCTTAATGGTATTATCCCCATAAAGCGCAAACAATATTCGGCGGAAGATATCCCCAACCCGTTCGAGCTCATCTTCCGCCTTAATATCGTCTACTGCATATGCCGGAGTCCAAACCGAATTTCATAAGCGCATAAATATCCTTGACGCATATCTGCGAGAATCTCCGGCACATTACCTGTGAAATGCCCAGCACCATACGTTCTTGCCAGACACATGCACGTCATATTACGCTCCGCTTAAATCAGTCCTGACAAATCATCCGCACAGTTCACATATCTTTGCTTTAAGCTCGCCGATATCAAACGGCTTCTTCATGTAATATACCCCTGTTTCCGGGGGCGTATATTGGGTATCAGGATATTCGGATGCCGACACTACGATAGGTACCATTCCTGGATTTCTCTTCCTTATATCCGCAAGCAGATCAAGTCCGTTACAGCCGTCCAGATTGATATCAAATATTCCTATCCTCGGCCTGCACTGCTCTGCAATGCACCGTGCTTCCGCATCGTTTCCGGTACACCTGACGTCAAAGCCGGCGCTTCTGAAAACCTCGCTCATGAGCATCCTGATACCCGAATGATCGTCTACTACCAGAATGCTTTTATCCATTCACCCTATCCTCCATAGCTTAGCATGCCGCTATGCTACGCTTCTGGAGTAATAATTCTACAAATTTTTTATTATTCCTTCTTTTTTCAATAATTCTTTAAGACTATATTATTACTTAATTTAAGCAGGCAGCTATTCTACCGATATAAATACGGCGTTTAATATACCGCCCTCATTCTGTACCTTTGCGGTGACGTCGTCTCCCTCGTCCAGATCTCTCAGCCTCAGCAGATCTCCGTCTTCATCGTATATTTTTGTATCCGACGTTATGAGTATCACCATATCCGAAGTCTTCTTTGTGGTTTCATCATATACGGAAAGTGAGATCAAATTGGAATCCGTATCTATCCTCTTTATCGTGCCCGAAACCAGGCGGTTTTGCTTTTCCGATGAGGCGTTCAGCTTAACTATTTCGTCGGACTCGACGTCGGTATCGACCTGATATCCCAGGCGCAGGTCATATATGCCGTTTACGGCGGTCCTGCCGTCGATCTTTATCCTCGCATCCTCAGAGATCGCATAGGTCGCGTCTCCGTCTTCATTGGTTATGGTTATTTCGGGGTCCGAGGATATATTTATACCGGTTATGCTGCCGCTCACGCTGCTGTCCGTGCTTGTAGCGGTAAGTGATGCCATCACACCGCTCTCGGTAGTTACCGTGAGCTTATCGCCTTTTTTAAGATCAGTCCATACGGCAGATTTTTTGTTTCTCTTTATGTTTGCGTCATCAGCTACCTCAAGGCTCACGCTGCCATTATCGGTGTCCATGGTAAGCATGATCTTAGCGCCGCTCATCTTAATATTGGCAAGAGTACCCGTATACTCGTTTTCACCTGCGGTCACTTCAATGCTCAGTATGGTGTCCCCCGATACGACCGCAGTTACGGTATCGTTAGGTTCGATGTCGCTTGCCGCCGCGGTTTTGCCGTCTTTCTTCACCGATGCGTCCGCCATATGATAGGATACCCTGTCACCATATTTATCCTCAATTGTAACTATGGGGTCGCTGCCGTAAAAGATCGAATATACCGTGCCGCTTATCTCGTCACTGGTTGAAGTGGCTGCGATCTTCGTTATCACATTATTCTTCAGTTCTATGTTTGCAGACATGCCGCTCTTTATGTCGGTGAGTTTGGCAGTCTTGCCGTCCAGCGTTACCAAAGCAGTCAAATCAACGTCTAAGATCTGAGACTTCCCATCTGAATCCTTGCAGCTCATATAATTTACACTGCTGCCCTGAGTCACGCTGCTTATGGTCACTTTTTCGCTCGTGGTGGTCCCCGGGGTCGTGTCCGTACCCGAAGTTTTATTTATTTTATCGTAAGAAACCGACAGTATTTTGGCTATCTCAGATCTCTTGACCTGGTCAGTTGGATTGAATCTGCCTCTGGTGTCTCCGTTCTTATCGAATACGCCTTGGTCTACCGCCACCTTGATATAGGGGAGCGAGGCCTCCGGTATGCTGAAATAGTCGGTGAAACTGACGGTAGGATATTTTGTGTCCTGCGCGGTACTTTCAAGACCCATGGCCTTTACTATGAAGACCGCGGCCTCATGCCTCAAGAGCTTTGTCTGACTACCGCTGCCGTCTACAAACGCCTTTATGTCGTCCTGGGTGACAACGCCCCTGTCCATGGCATAGGCCACCTCTTTTGCCGCCCAGTCGGGTATCTTCGCCTGATCCAGCGCCGATTTATACTTCGTATAGGCTGCGGCGGCGGCGGCCGTATTGCTGCCTGAGCCCATCATCCTCGCTATAAGGCTTATTACCTCTACCTTGCTTATGCTTTCTTCCGGCTTGAACAGTTTTGTACTGCCCTGTGACGATCCCAAAATTATCCCTTTGCCGTACATGTCGAGTATATACTGTATTGCCCAGTAATCATTGGGCACGTCGGAAAATGGGTTGCTATTCGATACTTGCAGCGGTGCGGCGTATGCTGCCGAAAGGATCATCATAAACGACAGCAGAAATACGAAAAATCTCTTGATATTTTTTCTCATGGGTGTTATCCCTCCTTATGTTATATTACTTGTGCCTTGATATGCTTAAAGCTTTGCCACAAGGGTATTATTTAAGGAAAACGGCGGGACAGACGCCTGTATTTTCCAAGAATCCTTGCCGCGCACATTTCATGTATATATATTTCTGTATAAATTAAGGAAATCCTTCTGATTAACCAAAGTTTAACCTAATTGTAATATCGTCGTAATATTACCCAGATTGTAGACAAACCGGCAGACCGTGACAAATCGTGCAAGGCAAGGCGGCAAACTTGCAAATAAAGGAGCATACTTAACCGTATGTGACTGCAATTTGCAGGCACAGCCAACAAAGCTAAGCAAAATTGCTGTGCAATTTCGCGGCCTAAGCGATAATGTCACGGTCTGATATTACCTTGATATGCCATGAAGGATAACATCCACGACTTCATCCACATTCCACCGCTCGTTTTCGATAAGGCCGGTGGAGAAGAGAGTTCCGCTTATGCCCCAGATCATCTCCGCCGTCATTCGCTTGTCCGCATCCCGTATCTCCCCCCGGCTTTCCGCCAAGTCCAGCATCTTTACCGTCGCATCGATCACATCCGCCCTGAGCAACTGAAAGTATTTCCGGGTATCCCTGCTGATATTCTGCGGCTGCATAAGCACAAGATCGGCAAGATCCCTGTGTTTTTCCAAGAACTCATTATATATGAATATATACTCCCTTAGTTTTTCCTCAAACGGCCGGTCTTCGCCGTCTATACCCTGTATGAGCATTATATAGACTTTGCAGGCATGTTTTACTACCGACTGAAAGAGGTCTTTCTTGCTTTTGAAGTATTCGTATATCGTGCCCTTCCCTATACCGGCCCGGCCTGAAATATCCTCCATCCTCGCTCTGTCGTATCCTTCCCTTGCAAATACGAAAGCGGCCGCATCGATTATGACTTCCCTTTTATCGCCCCTCATTCTACCACCATCTCGCCGAGGCTACATCGCGCTTCCCGAGCTTGCCGTCTGAGTAAGCTTGGGCAGGCCGATGCCGGTGGACACTTCATAGTTTATCTTGGCAAGATTGAGCATGTGCTGCGTCTTTACCTGGTCCAGCTGATTCGTAAGCAGCGTGTTCTGAGCGTTCAGGACGTCCACCACCGTACCTAGGCCGTTTTCCTGCCTAAGCTGCGCGATCCTCAGGGACTCCTGCGCCTTGTCCACATTCATCTGCAGGACGGGCAGGGCGCTCGACGCGCTCATGAGGTCGAGATAATTTTTCCTTACGTCCAGTTCCACATCCTGTCTGTCCGATTTTGCAGCCGCCTTGCTGTTGTTGAGCTTTAGCAGGCCGTCCTTGTACTGGAACGTGATATCGGAATAATAGGACTTTATCAGATCAAAATCCTGCTGCTTTATATCCAGGTCCTTATCGTCTTCAAGAATTTCCATACGGTTTTGCAGTGCGGACTCGACGCCTGCTTCTACGTCTATGCCGGACGCATCGGGCACCTTGAAGGCGGTCTCCAGCTTCAGCTGTGCATCCAAAGGAAGCCCAAGCTGTCTTTTCAGGCTGAGCATATCCTTATCGAGAGTGTTCTGGGCCTGGCCCATCTGCATCTCCACGCCCGATACCCCTATCTGTGATTGAAGCAATTGATCCTTTGTGATCATCCCGTTGTCAAACTGTACATTTGCTATGCCGTCGGCCTTCTTCGCCAGCTCGAGGCTTTTTTTCAGCACATCCAGATTCTGCTGATCCTCAAGCACGGAATAATATGCCTTTTCCACCGCTATCTTTATGCCCTCCGCAGCCTGAGCCTTTGTATTTTTCAGCGTGTCCACCCCGTTTCTCAGCTCCTTAGGGGCGATCAATATTGACCTGTCCGAGGTATACGTCCCAGTCTCGGTGGTCGGCGCTTTTCCCATATTCTTAAAGACTTCGCTGTCCGCTATCTTGTCTATATCCTTTACACCGAACTGCCTCTTGAGTTTATACTCCACCTGGTCATAATTATTCTGCAGTATATCTGTCTGCTGGTCAAGATTTTTAAGGTTGTCGTTGTTTTCCAGCGCATAATCCACGGCTTCCTCCAATGTAAAACTCTTTGCATCGCTTGTCTGCACAGCCTCCGCGGCCAGGCCTGCACCCGGCGCGAGGAAGGAAAACATCATGACCATGCTCACAATTGCGGCCAACCACTTATTGTTCTTTCTGTCACAAATCATATTATACCGCCTCTTCCTTTGCCTTTTTTCCGTGCAGTTTTCTTAAAACAAAACTTTCCGCATCGTCAAAGTAGGAATATATCGCCGGGAGTACCAGCAGAGTCACCAGCGTGGAGAAGGTGAGCCCAAAGATGACGGTTATAGCCATGGGCTGCTCCATCTCGGCGCCCTCTCCTATACCCATTGCCAGCGGCACCAATCCCAGTATGGTGGTCAGGGTCGTCATGAGTATAGGCCGCAGCCTTGTAGGCCCGCCCTTTATGATGGCCTCGTTCCTTTCCATACCGTCCCTTCTTCTCAGAATATTTATATAGTCTATCAGCACTATGCCGTTGTTTACCACTATGCCGCCCAGCATGATAAGGCCGATATAAGCCGGAATGCTCAGCGCCTTTCCCGAAAGTACCAGGCCCAGTATGCCCGTCGACAACGATATGGGCACCGACATGAGTATGGTAAACGGATGCAGCAGCGATTCGAACTGAGACGCCATTATCATGTAGACCAGGATTAGAGCCAGCACGAGGGCCAGGCCGAGGCTGGAAAACGCCTCGTTCAGCTGAGTCGCGCTGCTACCGAGCTCTGCCGAATAGCCGCTGGGAAGCTGCAGTCCTTTTATCAGCTTCTCCGCGTCCTTGTTCACGCTTCCCTGATCCCTTCCGACGACCGACGCCGTAACATGGGCGACCCTCGACTGATCCTGCCTGTCTATCTCGGACGGCCCGATGCCAGCGGAAACGTCGGCCACCGTTGACAGGGGAACCTGTACGCCGATAGGCGTCTGTATATACATCGATTTTAGATCTTCGATACCGCTGTTCTTATCATGCGAAAGCCGGACGACCACATCCACATCATTGCCCGCCAGTTTATACCTGGTCGCCGTAGCTCCCTTGACTGCGTTCTGAACGGCTTGAGCCACCTGAGCCGTAGTGAGGCCGTAACCCGTCGCCGTATCGTCTCTCAGTCTGATGACGTACTCCGGCTCTCCTTCGCTGAAGCTGGTCTGTATATCCCTCGTGCCTGTGATCGACTTGGCTCTCTCCGCGACCTGCCCGCTTATATCTCTCAATACATCGAGATCGTCTCCCTTGATATCGATGCTTATCCCGGTACCCGTCAAGTCGTCTGCAGATCCTCCCGCCATTGCCATCAGGCCCGTCGATACGGTTATCTTAACGCCCGGCACCGGAGAGAGCCTGTTTCTTATCTCGTCAGCCACCTCGTCGGTGGATCGCTTCCTTTCGCTCAAAGGTTTAAGGTTTACATTAAAACTGCCCGAATTGCTGCTTCCCCCAACCGATAGACTGGCGGTACCCATGGAGCCTATGCTCAGATAGGTGGTGCCTATCTCGGGTATATCCTTGATCCTACCGTATATATCCTTCATGGTCTTATCCGTAGTCTCTATGTTGGTTCCCTTGGGCAGGGACGCACTGATCGATATCTGTCCCTGATCCATCTCAGGTATGAGTTCAGTACCCACCATAGGCACCGAGATCATCGTAACGGCAAAGGCCAGTACGCCGATCAGCACCGTCACAAACCTGTGTTTCAACGACGTTTGGAGCAGCCTGCCGTATCCCTCGTTCAGCTTATCGATCCCTCTTCCTATCCAATCGGAGATACGGTTAAATATATTCTTCTTTTTCGGTCCGGACGGCTGCGTGCCCAACATTTGATAGGACAGCATGGGCACTATAGTCACGGCCACTGCCAAAGAAGACAGCAGAGAAAATGTGACCGTAAGCGCCAGCTCCTTGAATATCTGAGACGCTATACCCTGTACATAGATTATCGGAAGGAAAACAGCCACGGTGGTCAAGGTGGAGCCGCTTATGGCCATGCCCACCTCTTTTGTGCCCTCGCTGGCAGATTCATACCGGCCGTGTCCTTCCTGCCGGTACCTGTATATGTTGTCCAGCACCACTATGGAGTTATCGACCAGCATACCGACGCCTAAGGCCAGGCCGCCCAAGGATATCAGGTTGAGCGACATGCCCGAAAAATACATCATGACAAAGGTCGCCACTATGGACACGGGTATGGATATAGCTATGACCAGGGTCGACCTTATATCCCTCAGGAAAAGGTACAAAATGATGATCGCCAGAATACCGCCCAGGACTGCGCTGCTGGCGACGTTGCTTATCGAGCTGTTTATAAACTGGGAGCTATCCATTACCTTTATCAGTTTCACATCGGGATACTGCCGCGATATGCCGTCCAAAGCCTTATTGATCTCTCTCGCCACGACGACTGTATTGGCATCCGATGCCTTCTGTACTACTATGCCCATGCCCGGCTTGCCGTTCATGTAGGCCAGAGAACTCACGTCGGCATACCCGTCCGTCACACTGCCCAGATCCTTCAGCAGCACCATGCCACCGGTAGGCGTCATTATGGAAGTATTCTTTATCTGTTCCACCGAAGTAAACTCTCCCTGGGTCCTCACAGTTATCTCCTGATCGCCGCTCTTTATGGAACCACCCGGCATATTCAGATTCTGTGCAGTCAGCACATTGGAAACCTGACTCACGGAAAGGCCGAGAGCATTCAGCTTATCCTGATCCAGCTCCACATTTATCTGTCTGGTTTTACCTCCCGACACAGTGACGCTGGCTACTCCGGCTACTTTTTCCAGCGCCGGTTTTATATCGTTCTCCGCTCTGTCTTTAAGGCTGATATCGTCCATATCCCCCGAGACGCTCAGCATCATGACCGGCATCATGGAGGGGTCCAGCTTCATCACCATAGGGGTGCCCACCTCGCCGGGAAGCATGCCCTTTATCATGTCCAGCCTTTCCCTCATCTGCGCCGTCGCCGTATCCATATCGGTACCTTCGTTGAAACTCATGACGATTATGGACGTACCCTCCTGCGATATAGACTGAACGTTATCCACATTGTTGACACTGGAAAGCGCGCTCTCCAGGCTTTTGGTCACCATGCTTTCGACCTCTTCAGGTCCCGCTCCGCTGTAAGTGGTGATCACCGCAGCCACGGGCAGGTTGATATTGGGAAGCAGATCCAGCGGTATCATGGTAACCGACACTACCCCGAGCAAAATGACTACGAGGATGCACATCCACGTGGTCACGGGGTGCTTTATTGATAAGTCGACTATGCCCATCAGTTGCTCCCTCCGTTTTCGATACGGAGTTTTTCTCCGCCGCTCAAAAGATTCTGTCCCTTGACTATGATCTCGTCTCCCGCCTTTATTCCGGAAACGATCTCTACGTTTTTGTCGCCGCTTATGCCCGTTTCCACAACATTTCGTACGGCCTTGCCGTCCTTCACGGTAAATACCACGCTGACGGTGCTCTGAACGGCCACGGCCTCTTTGGGCACGGTCACCACGTTCTTATGGATCTCATTGGACAGCATTACATTGGCGGACATGCCCGCTTTAAACTGCCCATCCTTATTGGCTATACGTATATTCACGGGAAATAATCCCGTCTGCTGGCTTGCCGCCGGCGCCACAGTGTCGACCACGCCGTCAACGGCCTGGCCGGGATCGCCCACCTCAACGCTCATCTTATCGCCGGCTCTCACCTTATTTACCAATGCCTCCGTGAGATCCACCTCCGCAAGCATGCTGGAATTATCCATAATGATGAACGGCGGCATCGCAGCTCCGACCATCTCGCCGGCATTCACATTTCTCGCCGCCACCACTCCGCTCATGGGCGATGTAACGACCGTATTATTCAGCATTGATTTTGCGGAATCATAAGACGCCTGAGCCTGAGCAAGCTGCGCCTGATAGAGCTTCACCATGTCGGGTGATACCGAAAGCTTCGCCTGCTCATACTGCTGCTGTGTTATGGCGCCCTCCTTAAAAAGCGCATCATATCTGGCAAAATCCGCCTGCGACTGCTCATACTTCTGCTTGTTGAGCGTATAGTTGGCCTGCGCCATGTTCAAACCGGCGCCGGCAGTCTTTACCTGAGTCTGTATATCGCTGTCGTCTATCTTCAAAAGTACGTCTCCCGCATTCACATGGTCTCCCACGTCAAAATTGACCGCTGCCGCCTTGCCCTGCATCTTAGGCACAACGTTCACAGTTTTGTTTGGTTTGAGCTTGCCCACAAGGCTGCTCACCTCGGTTATGTCCCCGGTAACGGCCTTTGCGGTCGACACCGTGACCGCCTGCTCTTCGGGCGGTGCCGCAGTATCTTTTGCCGTACCGCACCCTCCCAGCAGAACGGTCAGCCCCAGAATAATCAGTGTAATAATTGCAGTATGCTTTTTAAACACGTCAGTCCCCCCTGTTTTTTTGACCGAACGGTCAGTCTGAAATAAAGTATAATTCCTAATAGGTATGAAGTCAATAAACAAGAAAAACTATATGTAAATCTTTTTGCCAGGAAAAATTGATATACATTTCATATAACGACAAGAATACTTGCACATGATTTAAAAGCAGTTTATCGGAGTAAAGAATCCCAGGCTTTTCGGAAAGTGTAGAAAGGAAGTATGGAGGTGGCAGCGTTATAAAACAACACTTGGCCAATATTCAGTTTTTCAAACCTCCAAGCCCATCAGAGCAAGGCGGTCAAGCGCACCCACTTTGTTATCAGGTTAAAAAGCGGCGGCTTTGATTTTGTTTCAAAGCCGCCGTCCCACATTTTATTATATATAATGACTAGTCACCGAAGCTTCGGTTTTTTCTATAGTTTATACAGTTCCAGCTCCTTGTCGCCATAATGCCTATACCCGTTCTCCGCGGCTTGTTCCGGCATAAGCAATTCAATTTTTTGATAATAATATAAGGTTTTTATTGTCACGCCGGATAATTCTGCCACCTCATGCACCGTGTATGTCATGCAAATTTGCCTCCCAAAAATAACTATAAGGCCTGCCCTAAGGTTGGAGTCAAGAACTTTTTAAAAAAGCATACGAATATTAGATTTATATATCAGGCAGCATGAAATTATTCCAAATTGATTTCTCGGTCCTCACGCAAATACCCGGTCAACGCCGATGATAAAAGGCAGAGGGCTTTATAAGCGGCGAAACCTACGCGGAGGGTACCTCCGACACCCGGCTTATACCGCTGTTTATGGATACCATATAGCTTTTGCCCGCCGCCTGCGCAAGATGCTGATTGTGGCTCACCATTATCACCTGAAAATCGCCCTGGCCGGTGAGATAGCTTAAAAAGTTGGCTACGTTGGGGGCGAACTCCTCGGATACCTGTTTTGCCGGTTCATCCAGTATGAGCACGCCGTGTCCCTGCATCATGGCGATCCTCAGGGCCAAGGATATGACGTCCACCACGCCGCCGCCCCTGGCGTCCTGCGGCCTGGTCTTCACCGACTCCTGCCCGCCGTACTTGGATTCCACATAGAATTCCGCCTGCGGTCCCGACGCGTTGTCCTCCAGCTCTATTATGAACTTGAGGTCGTTTTCAAAGACGTACTGAAGGGCCTGGGTCACTATGTATTCCATATCGCCCTTTGCCTGTTCCCGGGCATACTCCGCGGCCATTTCCAGAAGCTGTTTCACATTTTCCTGCAGCTCCTTGGTCTTTACTATATCGTTCAGACTGTCCGTATCCTTTTTCAGCGTATCCTCCAGCTGATCCTTCTGTCCCCTGCGCCTGTTATATATTCCCTCCAGTGCGGATATGCTGCGTCCCAGATCATCCATACCCTATCCCTCCAGTATATCCCACGGTATCATCGAGTTTATCTCATCCAGCTGTGATTTGAGCTGGGCCTCCAGCTTCGCGATCTCATCCTCCAGGTTGTCCGGGTCCACGCCCAGCGAGGTTATCTCAGACAGTATCTCTTCCTTTTGCTTAGTGAGCATCTCTATTTCCGTCTGAGCCTTTACCCGCTTGTTCTCAGCATCCTTGACGGCCTTCTGCAGCCTCGCTATCTCATTTTCATAATTCTCCATGCTGTTTTCCCCCTTCTATCTGAGTTCGGCAATGATCGTCTCCGCCGTGTGTTCGTCTATGCGGCTGCCGCATACCGGGCACCTGCCTATGTCTTTCAAAACCTTCCCATAATCCGTCAGATATCTTTCCTTTTCGTCCCGCGCCCTTTGCTCTCTCAGCCGGGCGGTCCTTATGTTGTTTTCGATACCGGACAATTTAGCGAAGCGGCTCTTCAGGACGGCCAGATTTGAAACCGCCGCTCCCGTTTGCTGCAAATGCTCATGGCAATCCTCGCACGCTTTTAATTTCTTAAGACTGGCCTCGCATCTTTCGGCTGTGGCATTGAGAGCTTTGAGTTTTACATCACAGTCCCTCATGCGGCCCAGCCTGCGGCTCAAATCATTCAGACTGCTCACTCCCTTGGATATATCCGCCGTATCCCGGGTATTTTGCAGCACGGCGGACGAAATACCGGTCCGCTTTTGTATATCCTTCAAGCGGGCATAGTCACGGCTCAAAGTTACAAACTTTGAGTATACGGCAGCCAGTTCCGCTATGCCCTTTTCTGGGAGGTCAGCCAACCTGTTTTCCGTGCGCCTGTCCACTTCTATACGGGCTTCCAGCTTGTCCAGTTTATCATAGGATACCCTGAGTTTGCCGAGCTTGTCCTTCAGTATCTCCGTTTCATTGTATTCCGTTTTGATCTTTGGAAGGAGCTGTTCGAGCATGTCCAGATCGCCGAAGTCTTTAAGCTCGCCGGTGATTCTCGATATGCTTTCATTCTTGCTCCTCTCCTCGGCCGACTTCTGCTTTATTTCCAGAGAGACGTCCCTTATGGCCTTGTCTATTATGTTGACCCCGCTCAAATAGCCTATGGTCTTTGCCTTGGTGGGCTTGCTCTCCGAGAGCAGGAAGGGGCCGTCCAGCTGCTCGCTCAACGGCAGCCGGAGCGACAGGTTCTCATCCAGCTTTACGGACGTTATGCCGTGGGCATTCAATATCTCCTTGGGGACGCCCCTGCCGAAGGATTCAAAGACATACTCGTCCTCCCCCTGCCTTAGTACGTATCTGTTCTTCTTTCCCCTCTCCCTTATGATGACGGTGCCGTCGTCCAAGGTGAGGGTGACCCTTACCTCGGAGGCACCCACCCTTATAAACTCGTCTCCCTGAGGCTCATTGAAAAGCACCCATTTGAGCGCCCTTATTATGGCCGACTTGCCCTGATCCGACGCGCCCACGATCACGGTGAAATTTTCGTCGAAGTCTATGGTGGTGTGTTCATGGGACTGAAAGTTCTCCAGGGTAAGGCTTTTAAACTTCTTCATCTGCCGCACCTCCCGATTCGTCCGCCAGCGCTATCCTTCTCAGGGCTTCTTCCTTAACGCCGCTCTCTATATCCTCATTGGCGGCTATCTCGTCTATTATATCCCTTATGTTGACGGCCCGGCCTATGCCGGAGGTCCTTATCTGCCTCGCGAATTCCTCCAGCTTTTCCCGGTGCATGCGGGTCGCCTCCAGCGCCGTCCTGTCCAAGACCTCCTCGCCCTTCTTTGCGGTCTTGAGCCTGCGCTTTTTTACATTGATTTCCCCGTCTATATCGATGATCACGACCTGCGGCATTCTCTGTATCTCGGACAGGTGATTGGTGATCCTGGCCAGGCCTCCGGGATTGATGATATACCTGCCGCTTTGTATAACGTCCTTAAAGCCGGCATGATTATGCCCGGCCAGGGTTATGTCCGCCTTAGTGTCCATTATCGCGTCTATGGTGGTATATCTTACCCCCTCGAACATCCTGACGTCGGTGAGAAAGCCGTGGACCATGTGTATGGCGACGTCCGCCTGCTTGTCCTTCACTATATATCCATCGCCCGAGCCGTCGTCCAGGCTGTATATGAATTCCTGACCGGTGAGCTGCACCCTTGTACCGTCTTCCTCCAGCATGACCCTTTGGCCCGGCCTTATCAGGCTGACGATGCCGATGGAGTTTAAAAACCCTATCATCGTCCTGTCTAAGGTGTCGGGATTGTGTCCATACATGTCATGATTTCCCGCCACCGCATAAATTGGTACGTTCATTCCTTTCAGTATCTTCACAAAGCGCGTTGCCACCGATATGGAGGGCATGGGGCTGTCAAAGAGATCGCCGCCGCACAGGGCGTAGTCTATGCTCTCCTCGCCTATGATATCGCCTATCTCGCAAAGCTTAGCCTCTAAGGTGTCGGGAAAGTTATCCTTCCTGTTGGCCGGGGAGTTTCCCCTTATATGTGTATCGGTAAAAAACAGAAACTTCATGACCTCGCCTCCGTTATCATCTCGCCCAGCGGCGTCCTCTCCCTTTTGGCCCGGCCGCTTGCCACCAGGTCATCGACCGCCTGCAGTATGTCCTCCCTTGTAAAGACCATGCCGGTCTCTTCCTTGGCCGCTTCCATGACCGATTTCAGGTTGCCCAGATATACCGGTGTCTCCTTCAGGATCACCTGCTTTAGCCGGCTGTCCTCCGTCTCGTAGTCCCTCTCCAGCTCCTCGAAGGGATTTACCGCATGGGGGCTTACCGTCTTGGCCGCCCTTATCCTCACCGCCGTCGTACGGCCGGTGACGGCCGAGGAGATAAAGGCGCTGCCCGAGGCCATATAGGGAAGCCGGTTCGCCTCGTCGGGGCTGATATCCGTCTCCTCCTTTATGGTGGCTATATCCACCGATCTTACCGTCCTGAATATGATCTTGGTGTTCAGCTGGGCGGTCACCGTATCGTCCAGCAGGGCCGGACGCTGTGTGGCCAGGATGAGGAATACCCCGTACTTCCTTCCCTCCTGCGCTATCTCCCTTATCACGTCCTTTGCGGGAGACTGGGAAGCGCGCGGCGCGAAGTTATGGGCCTCGTCGGTCGCCACCACGAAGGGAGGGAATTTCTCCGCCTTTTCACCTGAGAATTCGCTGTCCCTGTACTTCCTCCGCCTGCCGTAGAGGTTCTTTATGAGATAGGAGGCAAATACGGTAAGCACCCACAGGGATGAGCCCCTTACCACGCATGTCTTTCTGCTGCCTATGGCCTTGAGTATGGGCTGTATATTATATTGGAACATATTCTCCCGCGCCACATTGTTGAGTCTCCAGAGTATGGCCTTGACCGTCCCGGAATAGGGCACGGCGTTGCCGTAAGCGTCGATGAGCCCGAGGTATCCGGCAAGCTTGGCGCGGTCCTCCGTGTCATCCTTCATGCCGCGGAAGATCCTGTCCCTGCCCATGTCCAGGGCATCGGCCAGGTCTATCAGCCTGTCCCTGAATGTGGTAAAGGTGTCCTTGTTCTTATAAAGGGTCCTCGCGGCGTTCTCCATGGACTCAGAAATGCTGCCTCCCGAAGCCCTGAGGATGTTCACCAGATCCTCCTGCGTAAGCTCGGTAAAGTCTATTCCCACATCCTTGCCCGCCGTGAATATCTCATAGCAGCCGCCGAAGTCTTCCGCAAAGCCGTCCGGTATCCCATCCATGGCATTGCCGAACTCCATCTCAAAGTGCGGGTCGAACACCACTGTAGGTATCTTCTTCTTCATAAGCTCCTCCAGTATCACCCTGAGGCCAAAGGACTTGCCCGATCCCGACCCGCCGAATATGCCGATATGCGGATACTCGCTCATGGCCTTGTAGTCGAATATGAAGGGAACTCCGCTCTGCGGCAGTATGCCTCTGTCCCTCTCATAGAGGTATGCGATATTTTCCAGCTCTTCCGGCATACCCTTGGAGACCTCTTCCGTCCCCATGATGGCGCCCAGGGTAAGGCCCTCGGAAGGACCCCGTTTTACCAACAGCTCCCTTATCTCCGCGAATTCCGGCAGCCTTACGCTGCTTCCTACCTCCGCCGGGGAGGTCAGCATGTCCAGTATCCTGACCTTGGCTAAGTGGGTGGATTCGTCCTCTATGGAAAAACCCACCTGCTTCATAAACTCTAAGGTATCCCTGTCCACAAACCCGTTTTTCTCCCCAGCCATGGGTATGTATCTGTTGAAGGAGGCGGTCGCCACCACCTCGCCCTTTATATCCCCGTGCTTGCCGCCCTGTATGATAAGCAGCTCGTTTATGTTGAACCTCCTGTCTTTGGAAGCCACATATACAAACTGTTCCGTCGTCGAACCCACTAACTGCATCAAAACGCAAACCTCCTGTCCCTCTGGGGCCGGAAAAGCCCCTCCTTTATATCCCTGTCCAGAAAGGAATCCACCATGGCCTCCACCTCCCCGGACCTTATCTTGGCCTCGCCGTCCACTATGTCCAATATCAGCGGTATACCGCGGCTGGACGGCGGAGTCAGCGACATCAGGAAACTTACGGCATCACCGGCCGTGCCGCCGTCCTCCTCAAAAAAATCGTATGCCACGGGATTGGGGTGCAGAGACGGCCGGGCAAAGACCGTATACAGCCCCTTCTTGAACTGCGCCTCATCTCTCACCCGGAGCACCTCATAGGGCTGCAGGATGCCGAACAGCAGCTCCCTGTCATCCTCCACGGGAAAACCGAGGCCGTCCCGCAGTCTTCTCGCCATATCAAAGGTACCTATCTCCTCTATGACGCCCACGCTGACTATGCCCTTCTCTCTGCAAAGCCGCCTGTATTCCCCGAATATATCTCCAGCCTTGTCCATATACCTCAAAAAGCCGCCGTCGAAGATCACCAGCGACGGAGAGAACCGCTTTACGCCCTCCATGGCCGCCCTTACCTCCATCTCAGCCATCCTTCCGTCCCTTATATCCTTCATTATATCCTCGTTGTCCTCATCGCCGTAGCTTTGCATATCCAGAATGGGCGTGTAGATGTCGTTTAAAGTGATGCGCTCATTGCCGCAGGAATAAATAGCTAATGATCTGAAAAAGTTGATTATATAGGGAAATGATGACCCATAAGAATTGAATGAACCGTCCACTGCAAGAACGCTGCGTATCCAGTCCGGCTTGCGCCCGCGTTCCGCCATTATGATGCTTCCCAGCTTATCCTCTATGGCAGCCCTCATCACATCACGGGAAGCGCCCGCGTCCCTCTTCTCCCGCAGCACGCCGTTTACCTTTTTGAGGCTCTCTCTGAGGTCGTTCTCCATAAATCATCACACCTCACAAAATGTATTCTAATACAGATTATATCAATAGATACTTTCATATAAAGAAAAAGCTAAAAATATTGTATTTTTCAGCCTAAGGGTTTAATTTTTATTTTTTGTTTTGGTATAATATAAGTTAAAGGTGGCAACCGTACCGCATAAGTGCGGCTGCCGCAAGGTAATTAAATTATATGATCACCCTGTGCCGGCAGGGTGATTTTTCACTTTTTATCGCACCACACCCTGCCTACGATTGCAATTTACATTATATCATAAATATAGTAGCAAATATTCCGGATCATATACAAACCGGCCTAAAATTATTTCTCTTTATTCTTAAGCATCTGGATCGCCGTCTCCAGAACTACGTCCTTGGGCTGGGGATGAGCCAGTTTGTCCATGGCGTCCGCCATATTGAGATATGTATAGCCGTCGAACACCCCCGTCTGCGAAAGACCGTGCCTCTTCTGAAACTGCTTCAAAGCCGTCTCCGTATCCCTGCCGAACGTCCCGTCGGGTTCATATGCAGTGTACCCCAAGAGTTTGAGCCTCTGCTGTACGGCGAATACCTGCAGATTTGCGCTGTCTCTCTTGACCGCCGTGTTCCTGAGCGGCGCGAGATTGGAAAGATCGGGAACGGCAGGCGTATCGTTGGCGAGCTTAATGTCCGGGATAATGCCTATGCCGTCTATAAACCGCCCGTTGGGAGTGGCATACTTGGCCACAGTCAGCTTAAAACCGCTGCCGTCCTCTAACGGCACCAGCGTCTGAACGGAACCCTTCCCATAGGACTGGCTGCCGATAATTATACCCGCCCCCGTGTCTTGTATCGCTCCGGCCAGTATTTCCGCTGCACTGGCTGTGTTTTCGTCTATCAGGACGGCCAAATTGAACTCCGGCTTTTCCAGGTTGGAATTATATATATCGGGCGGGGAGTTTTTATACTGTATCTTCACGATAGGTCCCTTGGGCACAAAGTGCTGGGCGACCTCGATGGTTTCGGGTATAAGTCCGCCGGGATTGCCCCTCAGGTCCAATACGAGGGACTTTATACCGTTTTGCCGCATGAAGTCCAGAACGGGCTCAAGGTTTTCCTCGGTGTACTCCGTAAACTGGATTATCCTTATGTAGCCGATGCCGTCTTTGACACTGTATCTGATGGGGTTTAGCCTTATCTCGCCCCTTATCACGTCGACGAGAGACACTTCATCAGTACCGCCGCGCATTATGCCTATCCTCACCGTGGTGCCCTTGTCGCCTCTGAGAAGAGCGGACACCTTGTCCCCGGCCAGGCCGCCTATATCGGTGCCGTCCACGGATATTATCCTGTCCCCCGCTTTGATGCCTGCGACGTCCGCCGGCCCGCCTTTAAGCACTGCGGACACCTCCTTATACCCGCCGCTGTCGGACACGCTGATCCCCACGCCGTCATATCCTCCGCTGGTCTGCTCCTCAAACTCCTTGATCTCCTCGGGAGTAAAATACTCGCTGTACGGGTCCACGGCCTGAAACATACCCTTGAGAGCGCCCTTTACCAACTGATCCTCCGTCACGTTCCTGACGGTGGACGACATGATGAACTGCAGCACGTAGTCCAGCATATCGGCATGGTAGTCCGTTTCTGCAAAGGCGCAGACAGGCATGACGAGCATGGCAATAAGTATAGTTAAAGCTATAATTTTTTTATATTTCAATGGGTCTTCCCCCTTGCACGTACTTTTTTCTTCATTATATCATCAAACACATCCATTTGGTATATATATTATGACATAAAAATAACCGGCTCAGACCGTGCCGAACCCGCCCAATCGCAAAATTGTACAGCTATTTAGCTTGCACGATTTGCCACGGTCTGCCGATTTATCTACAACCTGACGTATGTTTAGCATTTTGCAGGTTTACTTCTTTGCGCTGTATTGCTTGCCGTGGTCTGCCGGTTTGTCTGCAGCCTTAACCGGGACCCGCTGTTTGTTATAACTATCTATTGTAGAAATCCAATACATACAGCTTTGTAGTCTGCGGAAGACTGCCCGCCGTGACCTCCAGCTCGTCGCTTGAGAGTTTCTCTCCCTCCCCGTAAGCCTTTATGAATTGATCCACCGGCTTTATGGGCAGATCGCCTGAGGTGGTCTCCACGGCGTAATGCATCGGGATCAGGATCTTTGGGCCGATCCTGCGTACCTCTTCGGCTATCTGCTCCGGCTCCAGGGTAAAAAATCCGCCCGCCGGGACGAACAGAACGTCGACCCCTGCTATCTTCTCTAAGACGTCGTCCCTCAGCCGTTCTCCCAGGTCGCCGAGATGGCAGAGCCTCACGCCGTCCACGTTATCTATGTCGAATATGATGCTTTTGCCCCTCTGACTGCCGCCTTTGCTGTCATGATTTACCTCATATCCGTTTATCTTCACGCCTTTCACGTTATGTTCGCCGGGAATGTCCACAACGGCCGCTCCCGGCCTTACCGCCTTAAGATAGTTGTGGTCGGAGTGCTGATGCGATACCGTGACTATGTCGGCCTTTAACTGCGGAAGATCATAGCCGACCGACGGATCGTAGGGATCGGTCACGATCGTGATGCCTTCCCCCTTGAACATGAAGCAAGAGTGTCCGTAATACTTGATTTTCATAGTACAACGCCTCCATCCATATTATACCGCTACTCATAATGCAGCGCATCTATGGGGTTTAACTTGGCCGCCCTGTTGGCGGGATATATGCCGAACACTATGCCCACCAGCAGCGCAAATCCGAATGATATCCCCACCGTCAAAGGTGTGGTCTTGGTGGGAAAATTCGCAACGGATGAGAGTATCTTTGACAGGGCAAACCCGACGCCTATGCCTATCACCCCTCCCAGCCCGGAGAGCACGGAGGACTCTATGAGAAACTGGGTCAGTATATCCTTCTTCTTAGCGCCTATGGCCTTCCTTATGCCTATCTCTCTCGTTCGCTCGGTAACGGTGACCAGCATTATATTCATAATGCCTATGCCGCCCACCAGCAGGGATATGCCGGCTATGCCGCCCAGCATCATGGTCATGACGGACGTCGACTGACGCACCGTATCCAAGAGTTCGGTCTGGTCAAATACATTGAATGAGTCCTCATCACCGGTGATGTGCTTTAGCTCGGCCTCCAAGAGCGCCTTGGCAGACTCGACGGAGCCCTCCGACGAGGCCTGTACAGTGATGGATCGTATGGCGCCTGTCCTAAACAACCTCTGCGCCGTGGTTATGGGGACTATCACCATATCGTCCTGCGACCCCATCATGCTGCTGCCCTTTGATGCCAGCAGGCCTATGATGGTAAAGTTATTGCCCTCCAGCTTTATGGTCTCGCCGACCGGATTGAGCATGCCCAGCTCCTTGGCCGTCTCCGTACCCAAAACGGCGACCCTCGCCCTGCTGTCCAGATCAGCCTCAGTAATAGACCTTCCCGACTGCATTTCCCTGTCGTTTATAGTGAAATAATCGGGATTTGTTCCCGTTATGCCGGTACTATAGGTCTTGGCCATAAATTTTACCGTCATGCCGGTATTCACGGTAGGCGCGATAGCCGATATATACGGATTCTTGAGATTCATGGCCTCCTGATAGGTAAAATCAGATTTTGTTCCCCTGCCCATCAGATTTACGTTCAGTATATTGGAGCCCATGCCTTCCAGCTGGCTGGTCACCTGCGACGTGGCCCCCGAGGCAAAGGAGACCAAGGCGATCACCGAGGATACGCCTATTATTATGCCCAGCATAGTTAGAAAAGAACGCATTTTGTTGTCTATTATTCCTCTCAATGCCAGCTTGATCAGCTGCAGCAGATTCATGCGACCACCTCGTCCCTTAATATCTTGCCGTCCAGAATATGCACTATCCTCTTTGCCTCATTGGCTATGCTCATGTCATGGGTTATGAGGATTACCGTCCTTCCCGCTTCGTTGAATTCCTTCAGCATATCCATTATCTCATGGGCAGAGTGGCTGTCTAAGTTGCCCGTTGGCTCATCGGCCAGGATTATATTGGGCTGTCCCACTATGGCTCTGGCTATGGCAACCCTCTGCTGCTGTCCGCCCGACATCTCTATGGGCTTGTGATTTATCCTGTCGGCCAGGCCGACCCTTTCCAGCGCCTCTGCGCACCTTTTCCTGCGCTCGCTCGCCGGCATGCCCCTGTATATCAGCGGCAGCTCCACATTCTCCGCGGCGGTCATCCGCGGCAGCAGATTGAATTCCTGAAACACGAAGCCTATCTCCCTGTTCCTGATCTCCGCAAGTTTATCCTGCTTTAGCTTGGAGATCTCGCCGCCGTTCAGCATATAGGTCCCCGATGTAGGCGTGTCGAGGCAGCCGAGCAGATGCATGAACGTGGACTTGCCTGAGCCGGAGGGCCCGGTTATGGCGACGAACTCTCCTTCGGCTATGTCGATGCTGACGCCGTCTAAGGCCCTCACCTCCACCTTACCCATGCGGTATATCTTGCTCATATCCTCAATGTGTATCATGGTATCGCCCCTCATCGTCTCGACCTGACCTCAGCTTCCCCACCACCGCCGCCGGGACCCATGAACATGCCTCCGCTGTTTCCCGCAGTGACCTCGACCTCGTCGCCCTCTTTAAGACCGGAGGTCACCTCCGCATAATTTTCGTTGGTAAGCCCCGTCTCCACCTTCACCGGCTTGTCGGAACCGACCTTCGTCACAAAAGCATTGCGTCCTTCGTATTTCAGCGCCTCTATAGGCACGAGCAGCACATTATCCTTCTTTTCCAGAATAATGTCCGCATTCGCGGTCATACCGGCCTTCAGCTCCGGCGTTTTGTCCAGCGTTACCTTTACGTCGAAGGTGGATACGCCGTTCTCCGCCTTGCCCTCGTCGGCTATATCCGCGATCACGCCCTTAAAAGTCTTGCCCTCCACGGCGTCGGAGGTGATGATCACGCTCTGGCCCGTCTGCAGCTTGCTCACGTCCATCTCGTCCACCGGTATTATGACGTTCATCGAGCTGTAATCCACTATGCGGGCATCCACCGTATTGGCATCCAGCGATATGCTGGACAGATCGTCGCCGGCGTTTACGTTCTGCGCGACCAGAGTCCCCGAAATGGGAGCGTAGACATACATATCGCTCAGTTCCTTCTGCTTGGAGCTTATATCCGAATTGGCCTGATCGATCTTCAGCTTTTGCAGTTCTATCTGTTCATCTATGTTGTCCGAGTGTACGGCCGCTATCAGCTGACCCTTTTTGACTATATCGTTCGCCTTCACATACAGCTTTTTCACATCGCCCGATAAAACGGCCTTTACATTATCCACGTCCGCCCTCTCCAACGCAGTGGTCGTAAACGCCTGCACGTTTCCCGCCGAGGTAATCACCGAAGCGTTTACGCTTTCGCCGCCCTTCAAGCTGCCCGGATTCTTTATCTGTACCTCTATATTATATAAAATACCTCCTCCCGTGGTCGGCTGAGGACTTGCATCCACGCCGGTAACGGTCCCGGTAATATTGGCAATATACGACGGCAGAAATACGTTGACCTTATCGCCCACTTTTACAGAACCTATCTCCGACTGGGTTATGCCTGCCGTAAATTTAAAATTGCCGTCCGACTCGATGGTGGCTATCAGGCCCCCCTCGTTTACCGAATCACCCTCCTTGACGTTGACGGCCGTTATCCTGCCGTTTATCGGCGAGGTGACCTTTTCTCCCGCCTTCTGCTTGTTTAAGTCATTCATTTCCATATTGAGCTGTTTTAGATTGAGTTCCGACTGCTTAAGGGAAAGGGATACGTTATCATCCGTTATAACATACATAAGGTCCCCCTTGTTCAGCAGATCACCTTCTTTATAATTAACCTGCGCCAGTTTCCCGCTTCTCTTCAGTCTGATCGTTTCCTCATCGGCCGCCGCCAAAGTGCCGGAGCCGCTTATCTTATTCTCTATGGACCCCTTGGTCACCTTGACCGTGGCCGTAGCCGCATTATCGCCCTGCGCGTTTTTTACTCCCGCCGAACATCCCGTCAATGACAATATCAATGTCAACACTAAAATTATGTAAGAGAATTTTTTCAATGATCTCCCTCCTCGAATCCATTATAGCAGAAAATAATGGGTATAATTAGTAAATAAATTGTTAACTTTTATTAACTGGACTGCCTTTGCCTATTATGCTAAAATGAGTGTACTTTAAGGAGGTCCAAAATGCGAAATTTGCTCTGTATTCTGCTTATATTTATTATAGCGCTGCCCATGCCCGGATGCGCCGTACGGAACGCCTCGCCAAAACAGCCCGACGGCAGGTTTTACGACGTCATAGTTTTCGGCGCCGGTCCCGAGGGGATAGCCGCCGGCGTATCTGCTTCACGAAACGGCCTCAAGACGCTTCTGGTAGAGCGCAGCGGTAAGATCGGCGGCCTGTATACGCGGGCGGGACTGAACACCATAGATATGAACTTCGGTCCCGATAAGGAACTGCTTACCAAAGGCATATTCGAGAATTTCTACAATGCCCTCGGCAGCGATTCCTTCGACATTGGCAGAGCCGAAGGTATATTCAGCCGCATGCTGACAAATGCGGGCGTGTATCTGATGCTGAATGCGGACGTGGGAAAACCGGAAGTGGAAGACGGAAAGATCACCGGCATCGAGATCAACGGGGCTAAATACAGGGCAAAGAGATATATAGACGCCACGGAGGACGCAGATATAGCGGCGATGTCAGGCGTTCCCTATACCTATGGACAGGAAGATATAGGACATCCCGAAAGGGTGATGGCACCCACAATGGTATTCAAGCTGGAAGGGGTCGACTGGAACAAGGTAAGACGCTATTTGAATACGGACGACAGCAAGGAGACCGGCGCCAACGACCGCTCGGCATGGGGATATCATGAAATGTATAAATATAAGCCGAAAGACCCCGATATACTGATGCGCGGTCTCAATATGGGCAGGCAGGACGATGGCAGCGTGCTGGTAAATTCCATGCTGATCTACAACGTCGACATTATGGATAAGGATTCCCGTGAAAAAGCCGTGGAGAAGGCCACGCGGGAGCTGCCCTATGTAATAGAGTACATGCATAAGCTGCCCGGGCTGGAAGATGTGCGCTTGGCCGGCATTATGGACGAATTCTATTCGAGAGAATCGCGGCATATAATAGGCGAATACAGGCTCAGCTTAGACGACGTGCTGGAAAACAGATACTTCGGCGATGCGGTGGTACTGGGAAGCTATTCCGTCGATATACAGGCGTTCATGCGCGGCAACTTCGGGTGGATCTTGGGAAAGCCCCAGGTATACTCCATACCTTTCCGCTGCCTTGTTCCCAAGAAGATAGACAATCTTCTCGTGGCGGGAAGAAGCGCGTCTTTTGACTCTCTGGCCTCCGGTTCTGCCAGGGTCGTGCCGGTGGGCATGGACGAAGGCCAGGCCGCAGGCGCAGCCGCCAAGATCTCTATAAAGAAGAATATGCCCTTCCGTCAAATGGCATACGACGAGGGCACGGTAGATCAGCTGCAAAAACTGCTGACCAAACAGGGCGCATATATAAAGGATTATGAGGCCACGCCCGATATAGTGAAGTCTCCCTATTACCCATATATAAAGAGGCTGCGCCGGTACGGATATATACAGGGCAGTTATGGCAACGACTACCGGCTGGATGAAGTGATATCCCGCGACGATTTTACCAAGATATTCAACTCCATAATGGCCGACCATATAGCTAACTATGAATGGCTGCCCGGCAAAGTGAGCGGCATGCCGATGACGTACGGCCAGGCCGGAGAAATATTTAAAGACTATGGCATAAACTTTGAGTTATCCAATTCCGACGAAGAGCTGTACTATAAGGACGCATATAAGCTGCTGTGTACGGTGTTGGATCAGATAGAGTGAAGATGAACTAAAATCCGCGTCGGTTAATAATAATTCCCTCCGATACCATATTCTGCTCATTGTATGCATTTGCCCGGCAATGTATAATTGTTTGTTAGTAATACCCTGTTTTATATCAAATATGGAAGGTATGACAACATTATGCACGGAAAACATTATAAGAAAAGAAACTTTTCGGGTAAGGCAATAATAATCCTCATCGTTATAATTGCGGCCTCAATCATCTCGGCCGCCATAGCCTACACGTATGCCGTTAAAAATAATCCGCAGGTACCCGGCCAGAGCGATACGCCCACTGTACCCAGCGAAGGAGGCAATACCGCAGAGAACAAACACCAGCCCACCGCCGAGGAAGAAGCGGATAAGCTTGTCTCCGGCATGTCTCTGGAGGAAAAGATCGGACAGATGGTGATCATAGGATTCAAAGGATATGACGCAGATGCAAATACGGCATCGCTGATAGAGGATAAGCATATCGGCGGCATCATACTGTTCGAGCGGAATATAGAGAACGACAAACAGCTGGTAGACCTCAACAATCAACTGAAATCGCTCAATAAAGACAACAAATTGCCGCTCTTCATATCGGCGGACCATGAGGGAGGCCGAATAGCGCGTCTGCCCGCAAGGGCGACGGACTTCCCGTCCAATCTGACCATAGGCAAAAAGAATTCGTCCGATCTGTCCTACCAAGTAGGCCAGGTCCTTGGAAGCGAAATGGCGGCGTACGGATTCAACCTTGACTTTGCTCCCGTAGCGGACATCTTCAGCAATCCCAAAAATACGGTGATAGGCGACCGTTCCTTCGGCAAGGACCCCGATACGGTGAGCGGCCTGGCCGTTGCCACCATGAAAGGCATAAAATCGCAAGGAGTTGTCCCGGTGGTAAAGCACTTCCCCGGTCACGGCGATACCGCAGTGGATTCCCATGTGGACCTGCCCGTATCCTACAAAAGCATGAAGCAGCTAAAGTCGTTTGAGCTTCTGCCCTTTGAAAGCGCCATAGATCAGGGAGCCGATATGATGATGGTGGCCCACATAAAGCTTCCCGAGATAGATAAAACGGGTCTGCCAGCCTCCCTTTCCCATGCGGTCATAACCGGCCTGCTTCGCGATGATCTGGGTTTTAAGGGCGTTGTAATAACCGACGACCTTGAAATGGGCGCCATAGCCAAGCATTACGGTACCGGCGACGCGGCTGTAAAGGCCGTCGAAGCAGGCGCCGATATGGTGCTTGTCTGCCACACCTATGAAAGCCAGACAGAAGCCATAGATGCCATAGCAAAGGCGGTAAAGAACGGTCAGATAAGCGAGGAGCGCATCGACGAATCGGTAAAACACATAGTCATGTTGAAGCAGAAATACAAGCTCTCCGATAAACCCGTAAACCTGAGCGGAGTCGAGGAAACTGTCGGAAGCGAGAAGCATCAAAGCATAGCTGATAAAGCAAGGGTAAAATGATAAAACAAAATTTGACGTACAAAAACCGGTTCATAGCGGCCGGTTTTTTATATGGGTTTTCAGGCATCTTCAACCTGCGAAAGATGCCGGCAAGAGCATAAAGGCAACAAATTGATGTCAAATCCCGGCATAGAAATTTCCACATCTTATGATATAATCTGATATAGAGGGTAATCGAAAACAAGGTGCGGCCGCCGCCTTTTTACAGAGATGAAGCGGTGCGATATGAACAATACATATGAAATTCTGCATCTTTTGTGTGACTATGGTGTATTTCTAATATTGCTTTTCCTTTATTGTTATCCTGTTAAATAACGATAAAAAGTGAAAAATATAATCACCCTGTCTGGCATAATAACTGCAAAAATACGCAAATTCTATTATCATTTTTACTTGATACTGCCCGGCTATTTTTTGCTGCTTTATTGACCAAATCGGTTATTCATGATATAACGACATGCCGCAGGAAGAAGTCTATGGGGAAATGCTGCGGTATCTTGGATTGCTCAAATCAGCCATGTATAAACCAAAATATACGGGAGGAGCACAATGAAGATATTATATTTTACTGCAACCGGCAACAGCCTTGCCATAGCAAAGAAAATCGGCGGGGAGATGATCTCCATTCCACAGGCACTAAAGAACGATCAGTATGAATTTGAGGACGACGTCATCGGTCTGGTTTTCCCGACCTATTGCTGTTATCCTCCGAAAATCGTCCGCGACTTCATTGCGAAAGCAAAGCTGAAGGCAAACTATCTATTCGCCGTTGCCACCTACGGAAATGTTATGGGTAAAGGCGGCGACGGCGGCGAAATGCTTGAGTTTGACGAGATTGCAAAGGCCGCCGGTTACAATTTCAATTATCTGAATGCCATTCTTATGGTCGATAATTTCATTGACAATTTTGAAATTGGTAAAGAGATCGAGAAGATCCCTTCCAAAAAAATTGATGACAATCTCGCAGTTATTATTGACAATATAAATGCAAAAAAAGACTATGTCAAAGATCCCGGGTTTTTCGGCAAAATGATGACTAGTATGTGTAAGGGGCTTGTCAAGTCACAAGATGAGGGCCTGGCCGCGCAGAAATTCATTGTCAGTGACGCTTGTGTCGGCTGCGGTACCTGCGCTAAAGTCTGTCCATATGGAAATATAACCATTAAAGACGGCAGACCGCAGTTCGGCACAAACTGCCTGAGCTGCTACGGCTGCATACACAGCTGTCCTCAGACTGCCATTCATAAGAAGAGTGAAAAAAGCGATAAGCGTTGGAGAAATTACAACGTCACTCTAAAGGAAATCATCGAAGCAAACAATCAAATTTAGCCAAAAATACTCTCGGCGGAAAGCATCAGAACATATATTAATATAACGGAATCCGGTACACAAAACCGGCCCATTGCGGCTGGTTTTTTGTATGGATTTCCAGCACCCGCCATCTGCGAAAAATGCCGGCAAGAACATATGGACAGCAAGCCTATGTCAAGTCCTTGTTAAATTCCCCATTGCCCTCTTTTGTGATCTCAGTGATCCTGTCTATGAAAAACCGTGCATATTCATTGGGATCATAATTTGTGCGGCAAATCCATCCAATTTCCTGAGTAATGTGAAAGTCCCGCAGTTCAATGGTTTTAAGCTGCGGATAAAAGGGCGTGAAGTGATAGGGCATGCGGGAGAGGGCGCCGATATTTACGGCATCGGTAGCGCTGACGAGCTCCGTCATACCGGCCCTGTTGTCCACACGGATCACAGTATCGGCTTTCAGCGGGATGTTTCTGAGTGAAGTAACCAAGTTGGACTGATAATCTTCCTCATATAAAACCAACGGATAGGGTTCGATATCCCGCAGGGTGACATGATCCAGCTTCTTATGAAACAGGGGATTCCGGGAGCCGACGATGATCCAATAGCCGTCGTCCAGCAGCCTGTGATAAGCTACGCCTTTGCTTTCGAATAATTTCATCATAAAACTTTTCGTACTACTGAGAATGTACAGCACCCCAATATCAGACCGATTGGAGGCAACGTCCTCCAATATCTCCCCGCTGTTGGCTTCTCTGCAAAAGTAATTGGCAGGATCGGTCTTAAAATGGTTCACAAGCTCTATAAATACATTCATGGCGAATTTGATATGGGAGTTTGACATGCTGAACGACATACGGTCAGATTCCCTTCTTGCGGCGAAAAGCTGCGGTATGATGGATATCTGATTATAAAGCGGCTCAAGTACGGCCACCAGCTCCGTCCCAAAGTCTGTCAAGGTCATCCCCTTCGTTCCACGCTCAAAAATAGGACTGCCAAGTTCCTGCTCAAGGTTTCTGATGGACAGGCTGAGACTGGGCTGGGATATATACAAATTTTTAGCGGCCTTGCTCAAGGAACCTGTCTTCGCGATCTCTAATACCTGTTCTACCTGTTCGATCTTCATAAAAACATATCCCTTCTTAAGTTGCCTCTATGAAATATTTTATCATATATCGCAGCAGTAAGTCAGTATATAAAACCCGTTAAATTTACATATAAAAGGGGGCATCCTTATGATGATAAATATTTTAACGGGATGCCCTCTTATGTTCAATTCATATGTTTTTTATTTACGCATGCTATGCTTCAGGCGGCATGACCAGTACGACCGCAAGATCCTGCAGGCTGATGTTTTGCGAGACCTGCATGCCGCAGCCCAGTTTCCAAAGCGGCTTCGAGGTGCCGTGGGTCTGCAGCGGAGTGATCATGTCGACGCCCTTTGCCTGGGCCTCGCCGATGGTGTATCCATCGACGATTCCTCCGCTGAGCACGGTAACACCCTGTGCTGACGCCTCGTCGTCAAAATCTCCTCCCGGTCCGTCCGTACCGTCGGTGTCTACGCTTCCGATCACTATACGCTTCTCGTTTTGGATGACGTTCGCGGCGCTGAAGGCACACTCCTGATTTCGTCCGCCTACGCCCGTGCCGCCGCCTACGGTGACAAGCATCTCTCCCATATAAAACATTGCGCAGGGAGCGGGGAACGGCTGGCCCTCGCTTATGGCAGTCTTGCCCATGAGCCCAAGAAAGCGCCCCGTTACGGCGGCTTCCAGTTCATGCCCGCGGCACATCAGGTGGGCCGGATAGCCAAGCTCTTCGGCACGTTTCATGGCCGTGGGCAGCGGCCCCTTGCTGTCGGGCATAATACCGTAGATCAGGCAGCCAAGCTTTTCGAATTCTTCCTGACGCATGACGTCCCGGCCGATATCCTTATTGCTCAGGTAGTTTCTTATGCTCTCATCCACCTCATCCCATGCGCCCCACTTTTTCAGTATTAGTGTGGCTAATTCACGGGAGCCGCATTCCGGCATGGTATGCAGCCAGACATTGGCGCGCATAAGCCCCGGATACCCGACGATACCCGTATTGCCATAGTTGCAGTCTATTGCCAGCAAATGCACCATTTGTGCGGGCTCAAAGAGCCGGGTCATCCGGCCGCCCTTTACCTGGTCAAGATGATTGCGTACAATGCTGAGCTCCGCCGTCGGCACACCTTTCTCGATCTGCATCAGGTGTACCATATCGCTCACCGCGGAAAGCGAAATGCCTTCCGCGGGAAGGGTGAGCAGCGAACCTACCCCATTGCCTATGCCGGTAAAGACCAGATCCCGCTTGGTGAGCTTGAGTTCGGAAGCCATTTCCACCATACGGCGGCAGGCTGCCACACAGTTCTCATCAGGGATAGGGTGTCCCGCATGATAAACCTCAAACTTGGACGTATCGTCAATATCGCCGTATTTTACTATGCACAAGCCGCCCGTAAGATAATCGCCAAGGACGTCTTCCAAGGCCTTCGCTACTCGCAGCATGCCCTTTCCGGCAGCAAATACAAAGACACGGTCGTAGTCTTTATCCAGGTCAAATACATGGGGACCGGGGTTTGGCGTTCCAATGGGTTCAAAGTCAGGGCAGTCAATGGTAAGCTTACCGCCCTCCAGCTTTAGCATATCCCTTGTTGCATTGTATGGGTCGGCAGCCTGTAAGGCCGTCTCAAGAATATCGCATACCAGCTTGCGTCCCTCGATATTGCCATGGGATGTAAGCGTATCTGAATTTTGTATTCTCAATTACAACCCCCCTATACGAATTTATACCAAATTGAATTTATCGCCTTGAAGCCCGCCTCTGCCATAAAAGCGCGAGCGGGGACCTATCTCATGTTCAATCGCAAGAAGGCCGTTTCCTACTGCGTCGATACCCGATTCGTATATGGTCCCTGCAGAAAAGCCCACGGCATAGTCCGCCGTGTCCATATCCTCGCCGGCAAGATTCTGCGGCATTACATCAACGCCGTGGGTCTTTGCGTACCGGACGACCTCTATGGCATCGCTGACAGTGGCAAAGCTGCATACCGAAAGAAGGACGGAGTTGATGCTTCCATGGTTTATACAGGTCTTAATGCGGTCAAGATCGGTGCCGCAAATGTCCCGTCCGACTATTTGTATGCCCGTTTCCTCCAGAATCTTTGCATATCCGCCAAGATCATTCTCCTCCAACGGATCGTGCAGTATCACAAACGGATATTCTTTAGCCATTTCAATGTACAGCGCGATCAATTCATCGCGCGTCTTATCCTCTGCGCTGAATAATCCCTTATAAAGCCCGGTTTCCGCGTCATAATAGTCGTTGGCGCCGATATCCGCCTGGATGCCGATCTTGCCTGTGTATCCGGCTTTGTCGATACCTTCGGCCATGAGCTCCCAAAGCTTGCGGTCATGATCTATCTTTCCCGCTGGGACTGCCAGGGAAAATCCACGGTGAACGAGCAGAGAATAGCTCTTTGACAGAAGTTTTTCGTAGACGTTGGCGGTTTCCCACAGAGCGTAGTGAGCCTCTTCAAAGGAGTCAAAGCCGTAGCTTGTGAGCAAATAAATCGGGTTTCCTTTAGAGTGCGCGGCAGGATCGTATCGCTTACTGCCTGATGCCGCCACCTGGCCAGCTGCGGGAATCACAAAAGCAGTCTGCCCGCCCACATGGCGGTAAAGCGGCAGACCCTTCGCCTGCGCGCCTGCCTTTAGCGCCGCTATGGACACCGGCGCACTGATGTTGACATAACAAGGTATATTGACTTCCTTAAGCGACCTTTTAATAGCGGCGTCTACCTCGCCCTGACAATCGGCAGGCAGGCCGATAATGGCCGGCGCCACGATGCCGTTGATGATGCCCGCGGCAGTTTTAACGCCGAATCCGTTATACTCACAGGTATTATCATACAGATAGATGGGGTTCCATCTGCCGGCAGGCAGGGCCTGAAATACCGAACCTACTCCAGCCGCCCCGTCTTCGGTCTTTATTATTACCTCGACGGCAGGCTTGTCCTGATCCGTGGAGGCCTGCACGGCCGATACTGATACAATTCTTGAATTATTCATGGCGCACCTCCTTGCCTGCATTTTGAAATCTTTTGCCCTTCAGACCCCTTGTCCCGGCATAGACAGCGCTGGAACCAAGTTCCTTTTCTATTTCCAGGAAACGGTTCCCACCGGGGCCAAGGCCCGATTCACGGATGGTCCCCGCATTGATGCCCACCGAGTAGTCGGCGATCTCAACGCCTTCGCCGCGGCTGGAACAAGGCATCACGCCGTAGCCGTTTTCATAGGCGAATTGAACCATTTCCAGAGCCTGCGTAATAGAGCCGACCTGGTTTACCTTGAGCAATACGCAGTTGGTCGCTCCCGCCTTTACGCCTTCCGCGACTCGCTCTTCGTTTGTGGTGAACAGATCGTCGCCGACGATCTGGATATCGACGGCCTTGGTCAGCAAGGCATGGCCCTCATAATCATTCTCATTGAGTGGGTCCTCCACGCTGACAAAGGAGTATTTGTCCGCCATCTCCTTTACCATCGCAATCACTTCGCCGCGGTCCATCTTGCCCGGCCCGAAGAGATTATCATAGGTCTTTGTCTCTTTGTTGTAGAAGCAATCGGCCGCAAGGTCTACCTGGATGCCTATTTTTCCTTCCTGGCCCGAGCGCGCTATACTCTCGCACATCATCTGCCATAGCTGTTTTTCATTTTCAACGATTCCCGGCGGTACATACACAAAACCGGTCGACGTACCGCTGCCGGACGACGGCAAAGGCAGCAGCCCGTATTTTTTCTGCATAAAGTTCTGCCAGTCGGATACTGCCGACCAAAGTGCGTAGGAAGCCTCCGAAAAAGTCTTATAATCGTGCGCAAGGAATGCATATGTGGGTTTTGCGCCTGCCTCGTGGAAATGATCATAGCGGTTGCTGCCTCCGGCTATGCCATAAGCGGCGACTGGTAAAACGACTGCCGCGCTCCCTCCGATGTGGCGGTACAGCGGTATGCCGGATGCCAAAGCGCCCGCCTTCAGCACTGCTGCGGATACGGCCGCTATTGCATTGCCGCCGACTACCTTGTCGGAATTCTTTTGATGAAGTTCCAACATGGTGTTGTCGACCAAGAACTGATCGGCTGAATCAAGACCAATGATGGCCGGGCCAATAATATCGTTTACCTGATTTACGGCATTCATCACGCCCCGGCCATTCCAACGGCTGCCGCCGTCATAGCTGAATTCCACCTCATGCGTGCCGATGGAAACGCCGGCGGTGCAGCCTGCGGAAGCGACCGTATGATCCTCCGTGACCACGGTCGCCTTTATAGCCGGATAGATACGGCCCATCACCTGCTCGGCATACACCTGCTTAATAGTTGTAGCTCCCATGAGTCTCGCTCCTTTCCGTTTCATATAGATTTTGTATGGTTTATTTAAAATTATATAAGCGCGCATCTCCGTCTGAGGATGTACACCGTTTGCGCTTAGTATTGCCCGAAGCTCTATGCAATACTATAATAAATACTCTATCATTGATTCAATTATTGGTCAATTCATATAATATTTTTATGGCATGGTATTAAACTTTTTCTATGGCCGGTCCTTTATATTAATTCGCATCTTTTTCCACAAGCATCGGAATCTGCGAAAAATGTCGGTAAGATCATAAAGACAGAAGATCGCTGTCAAATCCCGGCGTAGAAACTTCCACATTTTATGAATAATTTGGATCGATATTATAAAACCGGTCACGTCAGGTATTTTGCCTGAATGTGACCGGTTCGTCTTTTCCTATTATATTCTACATCTTTTCGGGTGCATTGACCCCCAGCAGGCTAAGCGCATTGGCCAGCACCTTTCTCGTGCTGTCGGCAAGCACCAGCCTGGCCTTCATGACCTCTTCCTCTTCGCCTATGACCCTGCACTCGGTATAGAAAGAGTGGAAGAGCGAGGCTAAGTCGCTGGCATAGTGGGTTATCCTATAAGGCTCCAGCCGCAAAGCGGCCTGGCCTATTTCCTCGGGATAGCTGGAGAGCTTTTCCATAAGCTGATACTCCGCATCCTTATTGAGGCGCGTCATATCCACGTCCGCCAGAGCGGGCACCTCCGTCCCTATGGACGAGGCGTTCCTGAGTATGCTGCATATGCGGGCATGAGCATACTGCACATAGAACACCGGATTCTCATTGCTCTCCTTTATGGCCAGGTCCATGTCGAACTCGAACTGGGAATCGGCAGACCTCATATTGAACAGAAATCTCACCGCATCCCTTCCCACGGCATCGACTAAGTCCCGCAGGGTCACCATGTTGCCCTTCCTCTTCGACATTCTGGCAAATTCGCCGCCCATCTTGAGCCTCACCAGCTGCATGAGGATCACCACGAGACGGTCGGGGTCTATGCCCAGGGCCGCCATAGCGGCTTTCATCCTGCCGACGTGTCCGGCATGATCGGCTCCCCATATGTCTATTACCGTGTCGAAGCCTCTTTTTATGAATTTATTCTTATGGTAGGCTATATCGGAAGCAAAATATGTGGTCAGTCCGTTTGCCCTCACCAGCACGTCGTCCTTATCGGCTCCGAAGTCGGTCGCCTTGAACCATATGGCGCCGTCGCTCTCATATGTATGGCCCTTATCCTTAAGCTCATTAATAACGTCACGGATCTCGCCGCTCTCATACATGGAGCTCTCCCTGAACCAGACGTCGTAATGAATGCCGTATGCCTCCAGATCATCCTTCATCCTGTCTATATTCTTCTCCAGCGCCCATTCCCTGAGCTTCTTCTGTCTCTCTTCTGAATCCATCTTGAGGCATACGTCGCCGTACTTTTCTATGTATTCCTTCATGAGCTCCACGACGTCCTCGCCGTGATACCCTTCTTCCGGCACCTCCGTATCCTGCCCGAAAAGCTCCAGATACCTCGCCTCCAGGGAAGCGCCGAATTTCTCTATCTGATTGCCGGCGTCGTTTATGTAGAATTCCCTCTCCACATAATAGCCCGCCTTTTGCAGTATGGACGCCAGTACGTCGCCCAAGGCGCCCCCCCTCGCGTTGCCCAGATGCATGGGACCCGTTGGGTTGGCCGAGACGAACTCTATCTGCACCCTGCGCCCCTTGCCTATATCGAGACTGCCAAAATTATCGCCCATACCGTCTATCTCATTCAACACGTTATACAGCCCGGCCCTGTCCAGCTTGAAATTTATAAAGCCGGGGCCCGCTATCTCTATGGAAGACACATACTCGGTATGCGGAAAATTCTCCTTCATCAGCCCGGCCATCTCCCTGGGCTTCTTGCCGAAGAGCTTTGCCGAAGTCATGGCCGCGTTGGTGGCATAATCGCCGAAGCTCCTGTCCTTAGGCACCTCCAGTTCGGCCTCGGGTATCAGCGACGGATCTATCCCGTTATCCGCGGCTATCTTTTTGTAAGACTGCGTAATGCCCTGCTTAATATCATCCTGTATCTTAAAAATACTGTACATCGGTCAGTTAACCTCCCTCACGATCATTTTCAGTTCGTTGGTACCTATATAAGCGTCATCCAGCATGAGATGATAGCGCATATCTATTTCTCCGCCCGTGCCCTGCAGGTCTATATGCAGCTTCTTTCCGACCACGCCGAGGTCGAATATTCCGTCGGCGGTTATGTATGGGCTCACATTCTTTTTATCCCTTTCAAACACGAGCTTGCTGTTATATTTCCCGTTATTGAACACCACTACTCTGTCCCTTTCGACTTTCATGGTGGTGACAGTATCCATGCCGCTCTTATAAACGATATAACAGCTGTTCATATCTTTGTAAATTTCAGCCTCCGTAGTAAGTTCCGCTGTCTCTTCACCACGGGGTGAGATTTGGGTGCTTACGGCCCTTACCCATGCCTTCGCCATTAAACCTCCCCCTCATCATTTTTAATTAAATTATAACACTTATTTATCATGCATGGTAATTGTTTATTTTGACTGTTATTCTATCATTTACTACGCCGGCAAGGCTAATAATCTTTCATTTTTATGTACTAAATATGCATAATTTGTGCTATAATATCATTGGATTATTGATTTTGGAGGTATTTGATCATGTTGTCACATGAATATTATAGTCATTATATAAAATATGAGCAACAGTTCGGAGCGGTAAGAAGGGGCTGCGCATGCGAATACTGCGGATACGCGGCCAGGCCGTCCTCCTCGGGTGACTCCTGCTCATACTGCTTTAGATACAAAAAAGCAGGGCGCAAAGCCCTGCTCAAGACCGGCGGCAAACTCACGAAGCCACAAAACCGTATGGCAATTTAGCCTGCACGGTCTGCCGGTTTGTATACAGCCCTACCTACATTGTAATTACCGTACCCGTCCTTCCCTCTATGGCGTCTTCCGCCCTTTCCAGGGAAGTGATTATCACCCTGCGTCCAGGCCGGGATTTCGCGAACATCATCGCGGCCTGGACCTTGGGAAGCATCGACCCGGGCGCAAACTGTCCCTCGCCTATGTACCGCTCGCACTCCGGGACGGTCATGCTGTCCAGATCCCTTTGATTCGGCTTCTTATAGTTTATCGAAACCTTTTCCACGGTCGTGAGGATCATCAATATATCGCTGTCTACCAGCTCGGCCAGCTTCTCCGAGGCCAGGTCCTTGTCAATGACCGCCGCAACTCCTTTAAGGCCGTCCTCGTCCTGTATCACCGGCACTCCTCCTCCGCCGCATGATATGACCACATGCCCGGCCTGGATAAGCGTCCTTATTATATCGTCCTCAACTATCTTCTTGGGCATCGGCGAGGGTACCACTCTGCGATAGCCCCTTCCCGCATCCTCCTTCATTACATATCCGTAATCCCGTACCAGACCCTCCGCCTCTTCCTTGCTGTAGAAGGACCCTATGGGCTTGGTAGGATTTTTAAATGCGGGATCGCTCCCATCCACGACCACCTGAGTGACGACGGTCGCTATGGATTTATCAATGCCGTTTTTGGCCATCTCGTCACCTATGGCCTGCTGAAGATGATAGCCTATGTATCCCTGGCTCATGCTTCCGCATTCCGGCAGAGGCATGACGGGGTTACCGTCGGACCTGGCCGCAGTCTCATAGGTGGATATGATCTGACCGACCTGCGGCCCGTTTCCGTGGGCTATAATGACCTGATGTCCCTGTTTTATCAGCTTGACTATGGTATGTGCGGTAAGCCTCGCCGAATCATACTGCCCCTGAGCCGATATATCCTTAGGGTCGGCCTGGAGGGCATTGCCCCCCAGAGCCACTACTATTCTTGCCATGATTCTCCCCCTTGTTCTTAAGCCAACGTGGCGACCATGATTGCCTTTATGGTATGCATCCTGTTTTCCGCCTCGTCGAACACCTTGGAGTATTTGCTCTCAAACACCTCGTCGGTGACCTCCATCTCCCCAATGTTCTTGGACATATCGGTGTCATCGTTATGGAAAGCGGGCAGACAATGCAGGAAGATGACGTCCTCCTTGCCTGTGGCCTTTATTAGATCCATATTTACCTGGTATGGCTTCAAAAGATTTATCCTCTCCTGCATCTTGCTCTCTTCGCCCATGGAGGCCCATACGTCGGTATATATGGCATCGGCTCCCTTTACCGCTTTCTTAGGATCGTCGCAGAGCTCTATTATCGAGCCCGTCTCTTTGGCTATCTCCTTGGCCTGGGCCACGACGGACTCTTCCGGCCAAAGCTGCCTCGGCGCACCCGCTGAAAAGTGCATTCCCATAATGGCGCATCCCAGTATGAGGGAATTGCCCATGTTATTTCTGGCATCGCCCATATATGTAAGTTTTATACCCTTAAGATACCCGAAATGCTCTTTTATGGTGAGGAAATCCGCCAATATCTGCGTTGGATGCGAATAATCCGTAAGTCCGTTCCATACGGGCACGCCGGAATACTTCGCCAGGTCATCCACCGTCTTCTGTTTGAATCCCCGGAATTCTATACCGTCAAACATCCTTCCCAATACCCTGGCAGTATCGGCGACGGTCTCCTTTTTGCCCAGCTGTATGTCACCCTTGCCGAGATATTCCGGATGCGCGCCCTCGTCTATGCAGGCAACGGTAAATGCACACCTGGTTCTGGTCGACGGCTTTTCAAACAGCAGCGCCACGTTCTTACCTTCCAGCAAATTACCCTTGATACCCGCTTTCTTTTTGTTCTTTAGAGTGGATGCCAGATCCAAAAGATAATCCATCTCTTCCATCGACAGCTGCTCTATCGTAAGCAGTGATTTGCCCTTCATGTTTATCGGCATTCAAAACCCTCCTTCGAATATTATGACGTTAACAACAATATATCACATAAATTCGTTTGATTAAAGTGTTATTGCACCTATGCCGATCTGATATCCCATAAAGACCGCGATAGCAGTTATGATCACCATGGCGACCATCTCGCCCTTTGCGATCTTCCTTTTCCTCTCTTTCATGGAGATGCAATACGGGATTATGCCTATGGCATACATTATAAAGGTCGCGCCAAGATAGAAAACACCCACGGCATAGATGACGTACACAGAATATACTATTGCCACCAGCGCTATGATCCATGACTTTACGGACAGTTTATCGTCTCTGCAAACCTTTGCCGCATACAGCGCCGAGAAAAAGTAGGGTATCAGGACCAGACTGGTAGCCATATAGTATATCGAATAGTAGGCTGTCTGCAGTTTTTCAGACAGCAATGCCACCAAGAATATCTGCGTCAGAAGGTCTGTCAGGAACAGGGAATTTATCGGCACTCCCTTATCGTTTTCCTTGGCAAACCACGAAGGCATAACGCCGTCTTTAGCCGCAATGTATGGATTCTCAACAGCAAGAAGTATCCAGCTCAGCGTCGCACCAAACAATGAAATTATAATACCGAGTTTGACGATCACGCTGCCTGCTCCCCCGAGCACGGTAGCCTGCAGTACGTCGGCCAGAGGTGTGCTTGCGCCTGCCAGTTTATCCGCCGGTACGACACCCATAGCTATAGTGGAGATCAGCATATACATGACCAGTGTTATCAGTAAGCTGCACAAAGTTGCTCTGCCCACTATCTTTTGAGATTCGGCTCTCTCGGACATCACTGATGCCGCTTCAACGCCGATAAAGCACCACAGTATCGTACCCATGGCCCCGTTTATCTGCCCAAACAGACTGGTGGCGTCCCCCGTTGAAGCAAGAGTGTTTTGCCAGTTGGGCACGCTGAAGGTAGCTCCCTTGAATGCAAACACGCCGAATAAAACTATCAGAATAAGCGGCAGCACCTTTGCGATCGTGACTATGGAGTTTACAATACCGGCGCTCTTTATGCCGTTGGCAATAATAAAGTGTATGACCCACAGAAGTATCGAAGCCGCAATAAATGTCATATACGGTTTTAACGCATACACGCCGAGCAAGCTGTTCAGCGTCTTAAAGAGCAGCGCCAGGAAGGCTACATTGCCCAGCCATGCGCTGACCCAATATCCCCAGGCCGAGTTGAATCCCACATACTCGCCGAAGCCCGCCCTGGCATAGTTATAAATACCATTGGTAAGATCGGGCCGTTTGTCGGCCAGCAGCTGAAATATCAAGGCTAAGGAAATAACGCCTATACCGCCGATTATCCAGGCTATGATCGTTGTCTGTGGATTGGCAACGCCGATAAGGTCCGTAGGACTGTTGAATATTCCTCCCCCTATCATTGACCCTACTCCAAGCGCCACCAGCAATCCAAAACCCAATTTCCTGCTGTCAACAGCTTCCATACGACACATTCCCCCTAATATTAAATTTTAAAAAACTACCATCGTACCGCTTCCCGCAAGAGAGGCATGCTCATGCACCTTGGTCCCCCTCTGCCCCGCGAGAGTTCTGAACTGGGTATTGTGATGACCTTTATCCCGTTCTTCTCCAAAATGCTGTTCGTGATATAATTTCTGTCATAGGTCACAACGACGCCGGGTGCTATTGCCAAGGTATTAGAGCCGTCGTTCCACTGTTCCCTGCCCGCAGCTATCATGTCTCCGTTGCCGCATTTTATAAGCTGTATGGACGGAAGATCCAGTGCCTCCTTTAAAATGTCCACTATCGGCATTGCCTTATGCTCTATGTTTAGTGATCCCCCCTCTCCCCTGGATATCTCGTATATACTCAGCGGTCCTTCCACACCGGGGTGTATGGTGAACTTATCATAATCCACCATAGTAAAAACCGTATCCAGATGCATGAAGGCCCGCGATTTGGGTATTTCGAACACCAGTACCTTTTCAAAATCCGATGACGCAAAAAGACTGTGCGCCGTCATCTCTATGGCCTGCGGCGTCGTCCTCTGACTGCAGCCTATCGCCACCGTGCTGTCGTTTAATACAAGCTCGTCTCCCCCCTCCATACTGAATGGGTTTGAACGATCATACCAAATATTAAGACCATCCGAATTGAATACGGGGTGATACTGCGAAATATATTTTATGAAGAGGCTCTCCCTGCTCCTGGCAGCGGTCGCCATTCTATTTACGGTCAGTCCCCTGCCGATACATGCGGCCGGGTCTCTTGTGAAATAGAGATTGGGCATGGGATCTATGTAGAACGGGTATTCGTCGTCGATGATCTCCGCCAGGGTAAATCCTCTCAATTTGACCTCGTCTTTCCTTACGCCCGACATCAGCTTCAATACCATATCCTTGGGGTCCATTCCCAGGAATAGATGTTTCAATGTCTCCGTCAATTCCGGAGACGTTATGCCGCTCTCATTGAGGAATTCATTCAAAAAGCCGTCGGCTACTTCACGATCTCCAAGTATATCCGCAAGAAGGTCCTCTAGGTATAGTACCTCTGTGCCATTTTCTTCCAGCACAGATGCAAAATAGTCGTGTTCCTTCTGAGCTATTTTAAGGTACGGTATGTCATCAAAAAGCAATTTTATCAAATATTCCGGTATAAGGTTTTCCAATTCCCCATTGGGCCTGTGCAGCATAACCTTTTTAAGTCTGCCTATCTCAGATTTGATCTCAATCACGTTACCCCTCCTAAGACTGTCATATGTCGAATAAATTATACAGCAATTGTATAAACTATTAAAATGCAGTTTGATGCCGTTCTGTCCAAATAGGCTCATATTCATCCCATTATCATGAATTTAGACTGTTTTTCAAAGAAAACTGCTTTGTTCTTATCCATAACCTCATTTTATTCTAATTTGATCTATATTTATACTTCATTTTTATGCAGCTGTATAATATTTATTCATTCATTCAGAGTTAAGTTTGGAACAAGTTAGTTAATTTATAAAATTGCTAAAATCCGCGCCGGCGTGCAGAGCTGTCAAACATCGTTTTATAGAAATCCTCAACTATTCTGCAAATTAAAAAAATACGGCCGCATATAAATACGCCGTAATTTTTTAATTGTCCGCAATCTTATCCAAAAAATTGTTTTTTTATTACTCCGTCGCAGCAGCGGGACAAGGTCTTAATTCTCAATTGTCCTGAAATCTTTCCAATGTGAGGTCTATGAGCTCATCCAACAGCTTCCCATAACTTGTGCCGCAGGCCTCCCAAAGCTTTGGGTACATGCTCACATCGGTGAATCCGGGTATGGTGTTGAGTTCGCTTACGTATATCCTCTGCGTATCCTCCTCATAGAGGAAATCCACCCTGGCCATCCCCTTGCAGTCAAGGGCCTTGTAAGCCCTAACGGCCAGGCCCCTTATCTCCTCTATCTTATCTTCCGGTATTCCCGCGGGTATGAGCAGTCTGGTCGCCTTGTCATAGTACTTGGCCTGGTAGTCATAAAACTCTCTTTCTGGTATTATCTCTCCCACCGTGGAAGCGGCCGGGTCTTCGTTCCCCAGGACCGCGCACTCGACGTCCCTGCAGTTTATGGCCTTCTCCGCTATCAGCTTGCTGTCATAGCGGGACGCAAGATCGACGGCCTCCTTGAGCTCCCTCCTGTCATGCGCCTTGGTGATGCCGACGCTGGAACCCAAATTGGCCGGTTTTATGAAATTGGGATATCCGATATCGGCCTCTATCTCCTCCGTCAACGCATTTTCCTCCGCGTGCCATCTCTTTCTGGTAAATGCGTCATAAGGAGCTATGGGAAGCCCGGCATGCTCAAAGAGCCTTTTTGTGACCACCTTATCCATGCCTGTGGAAGATGCCGTAACTCCGGCGCCGACATAGGGTATATTCGCCAGCTCCAGCAGGCCCTGTATGGTGCCGTCTTCTCCCTTGGGCCCGTGCAGCACGGGGAACACCACATCCAAATGCATAAGTTTCATGTTGCCGTCCGCAAAATACAGCAGCCCCTTGTAGGACGGGTCGGGCGGCAATATGGCCTTATAGGAGTCAGACACCCAGTCCCCCTTGGGAAGATCGTCAATACTGCCTTTATATAGATACCAATGCCCTTTCTTGGTTATACCTATGGGCACTATATCGTATTTTCTTCTGTTTAGATTGTTCATCACGGATACGGCGGACATCAGCGATATTTCGTGTTCTCCCGATTGTCCTCCGAATAAGACCCCCAGTTTTAAAGACAAATAAAACTCCTCCAATCATTTTTGTAGAATTGCATTGTTTTATCTTATTCTATTCTCAAACCGCGGGAAATAGCAACATAACATATTGAAATATCCTTCAAGATTGTTGCTCTTTACTATTTTCTTCGTCGGGTTCGATATGGATGGTGACGTCGGTTATGCCGGGATAGGCAGCTTTCAGTTTATTTTCTATGACGTCGCATATTTCATGGGCCTTTAATACGCTTAAGTCTTCGTCCACCAACACATGCAGGTCCACCTTTATATCATCCTCCCGGCCCCTCGTCCTTACCTTATGGCATGATTTCACTCCTTCTATGCCATTGACGAGCCGTTCGATGCCTTGTTCATCCAGTACAGCCGAATCGACGAGCACGTCGGTACTTTTGGAAAATATCTCAAAAGCGGCCCGGCCTATCATTATCACAATAAATATCGAGACCGCCACGTCGGCGATGCGTATCCCGAATCTGGCAAATATGAGACCGGCGATAACGGAAAGTGAAACGAGAACGTCGCTGGACGTATGGATCGAATCAGACTCCAGAAAGTCGCTTTTGAGTTCCTTGGCTTTTTTCTTTTCAAATCCCGCCACAAATATATTTATCAATATGGTTATTATCATAACCGCAAAGCTGTACACATTGGCGTCCACCTCGACCGGGTGATTGATCCTATCAACTGCCCCCGATACAACTTCAAAGCATACGGCTACCAGCATCACGCCTATTACCAGCGTCACCATGGTCTCAATCTTTTTATGACCGTAGGGATGCTTCTCATCGGAAGGCTTGTATGCAAAGGAGATCCCGACAAGCCCTATGATGTTGCTGCTTGCATCGGCGAGGGAATGATATCCGTCCGCCACCATGCTCATAGAATTTATCATATGCCCCGTCGCTATTTTCAGAGTACACACAAGTATATTGCATAAAAGCACCGTAAGATTGACGCGGGATATACTTTTATAGCTGTCCATCAATAAATCCTCCTCAAAAACACTACCGGCTTCTTTCAATTGAAATTTATTAACCCTATTATATGCATGTTATATGATAATTGCAACAGTTATTTCTTAATATTAATTATTATCAATTGAAAATAAAAACCGTTTGCGGTTATCATTTCCCCTTTGCCGAGTATTTTATTTTGTTTCCGCACTTCTGCGCAGAAAACAAGCGAAAAATCGTTATGCTGCAAACGCCGTATTCACAGTAAAGTCAATAATTGACACCCTTGCATCACGATCATATAATTAAAGTAAGCGGGGCATAGATGATCAAACGGAAAGGAACACTTTTTAATATGAAAAAGTTATTGACCGTATTGCTCAAATCGATCATATTCTTTATAGGATGGACGCTGTGCGTAGGTCTCATACCGGTACCGGAGTCGGATGATCCGGCTGTCTGGCGGTTTTGGGCGGAACTTATACCGTTTTTAAGTATCGCTGCTTTGAGTTATATTTTTTGGCTCGTCGAAAAGAAAAAAATCAGTCTGCACATATTTGATAGGCCACTTTATAGTATTCTTATAGGCATTATAACGGGTGCCCTATGGCTGGGCTTATCCGTTGGCATATTGGCATTGATGGGAGTCATACGTATAGAAGGCGGTAACAGCATTCCGTTGTTTTGGTTGTGGCTGATCTCGGCATTATTAAACACCATAATGCAGGAACTATTAGTCCGCGGCTATCTGTACAGACTGATAAAGTACGGTTATAGCACCGTTGCTGCCGCCGTCGTTACGACCGCCCTGTTTACCCTTATGCATGGGGGAGCCTTTGAGGCAGGCATCATCCCCGTCTTAAACGTCGTGACCATGAGTCTCTTTATGACGGCGGTCATGGAATATACCGGCTCCCTGACGGCGCCCATAGTGATGCACTTTTTGTGGAACGGCGTCGGCTCCATCATACTCGGAGGGGTATCCTTAGCGGATGATTATCCCCATCTGCTCAATATGACCTTTGCCGGAAACCGGCTGCTGTCGGGAGGCATATATAAAATCGAAGGAAGTATCATAGTACTGCTGCTGAACATGCTATTTACGGCAATATTTGTCCTGTCGATCAGGAAACGCCGGCTAAGCAGGTAAAAGCACCGCTACAGAAAAAATAAATAATTTTTGAGATTTTTTCTCAAATATATTGTATTTTACTGTTGAATTTGGACATCTTTGGATATGAAAGCCGGGTCACAGCGGACCCTTGATGAAAATCTTATACTTCAGGATGGGCAGCGTATCTTAGCCTCCGCCGTTATATATGGTGCAAACGCAAGCGGAAAATCTTCTATCATTATGTCCATGGCTCTCATGAGAAATATCATATTACAGGGCTCGCTCGAAGCCGCATCTCCCGCTTTGAATAACCTTGAATTTTATCCTTTTGTTCATAGTTCCAAACAGAGTCCTATGTTATTTGAAACAGAATTCATAGATGAAGGCTGCCATTTCATCTATTCTTTTGAAATTATGATAAAGACCTTTGACATGGAAAAACGGCGTCAGATAACTTCGGAACAGCTTTGGATAAAGAGAGGCAAAAGAATGGTCCCAATTTTTGAACGAGATCTGCAAAAGGTTTCTGTCAACCGTGATAAGCGGGTGCTCTCCCTTATACAATATGATGAAAAGCTCTTGCTCTGCCGACGTCAGAAACGATCAGAATTACCTGATAAATTACTTTAAGGGGAAATACGGCGCGCTTCCTTATATGGATTTTTCCAAACTACTCCATGGAGAACCAGGGGGGAAGGAGTGATGTACCACAAAACATACTTTTGCGTTTGCGAAGGCCGGCAGGAAGAGATAATCCCGATTTTTCCATTCATGAATTTTTAAGAAACGTCTTAAAAGAATGCGGTGAAATATAAGGACCGGGGATCACTCCCCGGCCTCAGACCGATGACAAAGTCGCGCAACCGCGAAATTGCACTGCAATTTTGCTTGCTGGCGTTGGCTGCGCTTGCAAATTGCAGTCACATACGTTTAAGTATGCTCCTTTATTTGCAAGTTTGCCGCCTTGCCTTGCACTATTTGTCACGGTCTGCCAGTTTGTCTACAATCTGGGACCGGGGATCACTCCCCGGCCTTTTTTAAGGGCGGCTTCCGTGTTCTTTTTGAACGCTCTTTTCCGCCCTCTCTATAGCCAGCTTGACCAGATTGCCGCAGTTACGCGAAGATACTCCTCCCCAGCCCTCCCTGGCTACAATGTCGTCCACTCCTAATTCTCTGGCAAGTTCGTACTTCAAATTGTCAGACATAACTCCGTTTTTTCGAGACATATCTGACTCATCTCCCCACCAGAATTTGAGGTTTCCCTCGTCCTCTATTATGCCCTTAAGGGTGATAATTATTGAACTCATCACATGGTAAGTTTGCCCTCATCCGTGTCGATGACCTGCAGTACCTGCTCCTCATTGCCGTTTTGTGCATTTATATATACGTAATAGGTATTGCCGCCGTATTCTCCCATAAACTCGTATGTCAGGACTTCTTTTCCGCCCGGCAAGGGTATAACCGCGAGCCTGGTCTGCTTTATGTCAAGGTTGAGACTGACCTTGTCTTCGGCCTGGCCTTGTGTCAGCTTAGGTGCGGGAATTGCCCTCTCCATATGCGACATATAATAATTCATTGCGTCGAACCCTACCACGCTGCCATTGTCCAGCGCTACCTTGACCTTTATCAAATCTGGATAGTATATGGTGCCGTCCTTGCAGTATGCATAATTTATAACCGCCGTACTGTCGTACTTCATGGAGTAGGTAGGCGTCATTCCCTCGTATCCGTTTGCCTTCAGAAATTTGTCCGCATAATTTTCGGCCTGCTTGACCGGCATGTTGACCTTGCTGACAGTCCTGTTGTCTATCATCCATATGATGTGTCCGCCGATCTTGCTGACATTGAGGAAACAATCCGAAACTCCGTTTTTGACCTCTAATCCCAAACCCTGTATGGGCTGATTTACATAGCTGTATTGACCGATGCTGTCGGCAGACTTTATGCCGAGAAAACTCAGCACCTTCTTTTTTGCGCCGTTCAGGTCAACGCTTTCGCCCGTCACGCCCTTTGGCTGCGTCTTTTCCAGTGCAGATGAAAACGGGCCGTCATATATCAGCGTCGGCATGCTGGCCATGTTTTTTTCAACGCTTTCAAAATTACTGCCCACAAGTTTATCCGAAATATTATCCAGCCGGGTCCCTCCCCTGCTTCTCAGGTCGCTGAACGCCAAGTCCCCCGCAGCTAGCTCATCCTGCAGTTTATGAAGCTCGGTCGAGACCTCACCCGTCATGCTGTGCAGCTGCGATAGATTTTTTCTGTCCTCGTCGGAGAATTCCTCGCCCCTCGCCCTCTTTCTCTCAAGACTGTACGAATAGTCGCCAATCTGATTTAAAAGCTTGGTCGTATTCTCCACCGTACTCGACGGCACCGGCAGCTGCCCCAGCGCCTCTATGGCCGTAAACGCCCTCCTGTGTATATCCGTGAGCGTCAGGATATCCATATCCTCTTCCTCTGCCACTTGAAGCTTAGACAAGCTTATCTGCATGTTTTCCACATTGTCCACAAGCTGATAAAACGCTCTGTCATACTGGCCGTTAAGATAGCGGTAATAAAACGTCTTCTGATTATACTGATATATCCCGAATACGCCCAGACCGATCACCGCAGCAACCATTATTATACTTATTACGTTAGTCTTTTTCAGTTTCACTCTTTTCACCTCGCAAACCTATGCCGGCCAATAACGGTTATTACTTGCCTGGACCATATCCAGCCGCTCGTGGCTTTAGCCGGATTGTAGTAATAGATCGCCCCGCCGGAAGGGTCCCAGCCGCTTAAAGCATCCCGTGCCGCCCTTATCGAATCGCTGTCCGGCTCCAGCCACATCTGACCGTCCGCGACCGCAGTAAAGGCGCCCGGCTGATATATCACCCCGGAAATGGAATTGGGAAACTTAGAACTCTTCACCCTGTTTAAAATCACGGCGCCGACAGCTACCTTCCCGACATACGGCTCGCCCCTCGCCTCACCGTGTATCAGCCTGGCCAGCACCATATAGTCGTCCCTGTTGGATACGCCCCGTGACGGAGACGCGGCGGATGCCGCAGTGATCCTCATTCCCAGAGCGCGTTTTGTCGCGTTGCCCATGATGCCGTCAGGCGTAATTCCATTCTTTTTTTGGAATTTTATAACGGCCTGATACAGTTTTGCCCCATACACCGAGTCCAGAACGCCCTTATAATAACCCCAGTTTTTTAAATTCTTTTGCGCCTGCAATACCTCCCCTCCCTTGGATCCCCATGACAGGGAAGCACAGTAAGCCGCTCCCTCTATACCCATCGTCATTACCAAGATCATTGTCAAAAACAGACTTTTATATCTTCTCTGCATGATATCTCCTCACAGTCTTCGATAATCATCATATTCTCTGTATAATCGCTATTTTTTGTCTAAAGCAGTATTTTTATTCTCAGTAGTTAATTCATATAATATATTAAAAAGACTGAAAATAATTTTACCGCGTCAACGGTATATATAATCAAATAAATATATGGGAGGGATAGCTTTGAAAGGGAAAACAGCGGTTTTAACGGTAGTGCTTCTTGTCTTGAGCATGGCCCTGTCCGCATGCGGAGTCCAAAACACCGGACAGAACAAGCAGCAGTCTTCACCCGGCGATCAGGTAAAACCGGCGGAGATAACGGCAAATCTGCAGACCGAACCTCAAAGTATAGATCCCGCAAAAAACACGGCCATCGACGGAGGTACCGTCATCTATCACGTCTTTGAGGGACTGACCCGCCTGGATAAAAACAACAAAGCCCAGCCCGCCGTGGCAAAGAGCTGGGATATATCGGCGGACAACCTCACCTACACGTTCCATCTGCGGGACGGCGTCAAATGGTCCGACGGCACAGCCGTAACCGCAAAGGATTTTGAATATGCGTGGAAGAGAGTGCTGAACCCAGATACCGGCTCGGAGTATGCGTATCAGCTGTATTACATCAAGAATGGAGAGAAGTACAATACCGGCAAGGCAAAGGCCGAGGATGTCGGCGTTGCGGCCAAGGGCGACGGCACTTTAGTGCTTACCCTGGAGTCGCCCACGCCTTATATACTGGAACTTCTGGCATTCTTTACTTATATGCCCGTAAGGAAGGATATTGTGGAGGCACATCCCGAGGACTGGACACAGTCCCCCAATACTTATATAGGCGACGGGGCCTTTGTCATGGACGCCTGGAACCACAATGACTCTATCATCCTTGGAAAAAATCCTGAGTATTGGGATATTAAGAGGATCAAACCCGACAAAGTCACATTTTTGATGATAAACGACTCCAGCACCGAACTGGCGGAGTTTGAAAACGGCCGCCTTGACTTTGGAAGCAATCCGCCCGCCGATGATTTTCAGCGGCTGAAAGAGAAGGGCGTGCTGAACATAGACCCCAATCTGGCTACCTATGGGTATTTGTTCAATACGAAGGCAGCGCCCTTTGACGACCCCAAGGTCAGAAAGGCATTTTCCCTGGCCATAGACAGAAAGGCCATAGTGGAAACGCCTCCGTCCACCGGCGAAAAACCTGCGGGCGGATGGGTATCCCCCGGTATACCCGATGCGGACCCGACCAAGGACTTCAGGGACGTAGGTGGAAACTATTATGATATAGATAAGGCCGACGCCGAAGAGGCTCAGAAGCTGCTTTCCGAGGCCGGCTACCCCGGAGGCAAGGGCCTGCCTAAGGTAACGCTGCTGTATAATACCAGCGAGGATCATAAGCGGATAGCAGAGATGCTGCAGGAGATGTGGAAGAAAAACCTGGGCGTGGACGTGCAGCTTTCCAATGAGGAGTGGCAGGTATTTTTGCAGGACAGGGCAAACGGCAAATATCAGCTGGCACGGCTGGGATGGTTTGCCGACTATATAGACCCCATGACCTTCCTCGACATGTTCACCACGGGCAGCGGCAACAATGACGCCGATTGGAGTAATGCGGAATACGATAAGCTGATAGCCAAGGCCAAGCAGACAAACGATCCTGCCGAGCGCATGAAATACATGCATCAGGCCGAGGATATCCTCATGGACCAAATGGTGGTATTGCCCATATACTTCTATATAGACGACTACGTCGCGCAGACCAATCTCAAGGGGTATCACGAGGACCCGTTGGGATACAGTTATTTCCACGAGGCATATAAGGAATAGGACATATAAAGATCAGTCTCCCGAAAGTTATGAGAGGCTGATCTTTTATGTTACTTTTCACCGCCGGTGGTCAGCGGAAATGTGACTTTCCAGTTTCCCTTCGTGTTCATCCTATTGGAATAGTAGTCTCCCAGCAGCTTATAGTTTGCTATCTCATCCGGTGAAACATCGAAGATGAATTCCTGATAGTCGGTGCGCTCGCCGGTATTCATATCCTCCGCAAAGGAAATACTGTCATAGAACACATTGTTTCCTCCGGCATCGGTCAGCCGAAGGTCCCCATGGGTATCCAGCGTCAGTTTATCCCGCGTCATTACCTGAATGTGCAATTCATCATTTATATAGCCTATCCCCGTTATATCCATGCCTTCTCCCGCGGAACATATGGGGTCTCCGGGAATCAGCACCGTATATGAGTCGGGTTCCCTTCCATTGACGGAGGAATATCCGACGACCGTATACTTAATTCCATATCCCGAGTTGAGCACATATGTGTCCTCTGCTTTGACGGCCGAGGTTAGATCAAGCGGAATTGGGATATTCTCCTCAGTTACCTTGCGGCTAAGAAATTCCCTCACAGAAAACGTCACCTTACTTTTTCCCGGTGCAATGTCTTTGCCGTTCATTGTGGAGATAGTGATGAGAAAAGCCGCGGTATTGGTCTTTTCATCGAATGCTGCCTGCGTGCAGTTTGCCGCGCTGTCAAAGGGAATATGCAAAGAATAGCTGTCAAACAGATCTGTGGCGGCATCCACCCTGCCTCCGGTGAGGTCGCGCATCGTTACGTAGATCTGCGCCGTGTCGCCGTGAATATGCGTAGATACGACCTCCATGCGGATGCCGTTGTCATCGCAGGATTCCTCTATGGGAATGAAATACTGTGCGGCCGCCGGCGAAACCCCCCTCTCTACAATTAATACCTTTTAAAGATATTAAAATGGCATGGTCTTAATGGCCATGCCTCTATATCATATATTAAATTTCACCGCCGCCTTAATCAAGCGCCTTCTTTTGGAATGCAAGCTTGAATGTATCCGTGACCTTGCTTGCGATGTTCTCTATTATTTCAACGCCCTTCAGCCTGATCTGCGGTTTGTCGGTGGATATCTGCTCGATCTCCTTATCCGTAAGAACCTTGGACAGTTCCTCCTTGGTCTTGGCATCGGCCTGGCCGTGAGCCACGTCTATGAAACAGAGGGGCGGAAACATCACGCACCACCAGTTCTTGCCCTTGCCCTCGCCTATTACCACGCGCAGCGCGTCATAGTCGCCTGCCGGCAGGGTAATGTCTCCATAGGACTTCACCGGAAATTCGTATCTTCCCATGGCCACCGTGACAGGGTAATCATATCCCTCGCGCCTTATTACCTCCTGCGCCCTGCTGGAGATCTCGTCCAGCCGTCCGCTGATTATCCTGCCCGCATCCTCTTTGCTGTCGGCACCGGCAAGGCAGCCGCTGAGATAGCCCGTGACCGCATCCTTCACTTTAAGCTTTAACTGCTGGTCTTGCGGATCATCGCTGTTGGCTATGCAGTGAAACCTGAGCAGCTTGCCGGACAGGTCCTGTTGCAGGCTGTCCTGCGGCATGATATACCCTGTAAGCAATGCGGTCATCATTATTACCGTTAATATCACGGCTGTCCATTTCATACAAAAACCCCACCTTTCTTCGCTATTTAGAATTATTAACAGCAGGCAGGGATTTTATACATTTATAGAAATATTTCTATTCAAGTATACTTTTCGCCATGGCAAGATCTTCCGGCTTATCGACGTCGTTTCCGATCTCGGCATAATCCGAGATTATGGCTTTGGCCGTTATATTGAGCATACCGCATACCTTTTTTTCCACCATCTCTATGGTAAGATTTTTACATAAATAGGCAAATATGAGTCCAGGCCCCAACAGAGTCCCCATTTTCATAGGATTTTTCCTGTTTTCAATGGCATGGCGCATGACCGGCATACACCGTTCTATAATGGACGGATTCAAATAAAAAATATTGCCGCCGGTGAAGGTACCGTCTTTCAAGGTTACATACGTTCTCTTGGCTCCGGGAAATTTCTGCTCGCACACATTTTTAGCAACAATGGGATAGCAAAAGTCCACGCCCACCCCTTCGGACTTTTCTATGAAATCCCTTATGGCATCCGAGGTGATGTAGGGTATATCGCCCGCCATGATAATAATGCGGCTGTCGCCCGCAAATCTCTCTATACCCCTCATGACGTTCTCAAGAATATCCGGATTTCCCTCCGCAAACTCCAGTCCATTCGCGTCGCAAAATCTGCCGACTTCTCCGTTTCCCACGGCAAGGATCCTATCGATCATACCGGAGCCCTCGGCGGCGTCCGCCACATAGGACAGCATCGGTTTGCCGTTTATATCGGCCAGTGCTTTGCCCGGTATCTTTTCCGTTTCGCTGTTTCCCGCTAAGATTACAGCATTTAACATAATTAACCACCTTTATCTAGTATCGGTTTTGTTGAGAGATTTCAAAAAGTCCTCTCTGGTCGACTCCATATGCTTTTCCGCCGCCCTTCTTGCGGCTCCGGGAGCACGTCTCTTTATGGCCTCGAGTACGCTGCCATGCTCGAGTATCAGTTTGCTCGGCCTGCTGTAAGCTTCAAGGTACATCATTCTGAACCGCTTCAGCTGTTCCTGCAGATTGCTGTATACCTGTATCAGCCTGTCATTTCTGGTCGACTGAAATATCAGATTGTGAAACTGCGTATCCGTATCCATTATACCCTTTATATCGCCGTTATCTACATAGACCTTGAAATTTTCCATGACGTCCGAGAGCGAGCGCAGTTCCTCATCCGACATCCTCTCCGCGGCAAGGGACGCGGCCAGGCCCTCCAGCACGGTCCTTACCTCAAAATCATCCATTATATCCTTCTGTGAGAGATCGGATACATAGACGCCCTTCCTCGGCACCATGACGACAAGCCCTTCCATCTCCAGCTTCCTTAAGGCCTCCCTCACGGGCGTACGGCTGACTCCCAATTTTGACGCCAGCTGCACCTCCATGAGCCGCTCGCCGGGTTTATATTTGCCTGACATAATGGCCTCCTTGGTATAATCGAATACCAGATCCCTCAAAGGTTTATAAGATTCGACAGGATTAAAATCATCATCCATACACATCTCACCTAGATCGTTTTAGTATAGTAAACAAAAGGATATTTCCTTTTGAGAACCTCATACGCTCTCATCAAAGTATTCCGGCTGCGGAAAATGCCGAAGACTGCCGAACCGCTCCCTGTCATCATGGCTGCGGCGGCACCGCGTTCCACAAGATCCCTCTTTATATCCCCGATGGAAGGCAGTACCTTGAAGGCGGCTGTCTCCAGTACATTCACCATGTCGCTGGTATCTAAGGAAAGATAATTATCCAGAAAACTGCCGATATCACCGTGACTATATTCCATGCCGTCGAGCATACCGTATATCTTCTTGGTCGAAATGGAGGCCTTGGGCTTTATAATGAGCAGATCCACAGAGATCGGCCGCAGGGCAGTGATCACTTCGCCCCTGCCCTCTGCCAGCGCCATTCCTCCCTCTATGAAGAAGGGAACGTCGCTGCCTACCTCGGCCGCGATGCCCTCGAGCTGCCTACCGGTCTTGCCGAGATGCCATAATCTGTTCAGTCCCACGAGCACCCGTGCCGCGTCGGAGCTGCCGCCTCCCATCCCCGAACCTATCGGGATATGCTTCTTTATACGTATATATGCGCCTAAGCCGGTCCTGTCCCCCCTGAGGAGACAGGCGGCTTTATAAGCTAAGTTTATCTCTTCCGGCATATTCGTCATGTCCACCCGTATGCCCCTCGATGCAGGCCTTATGTATACCGTGTCATGCAGGCCTATGGTATGCATGACCGTCACTATATCGTGATACCCGTCGTCACGCCGGCCTAAGACGTCAAGAAAAAGATTTATTTTTGCATGTGCTTTTAAAAACATGGATTACCCCTTATATTAGAGTTTTATTATATATGTCTCAATTATAATCATTTATCGAATGCCTGTAAATAGAAAAACAGCCGCCCTGTTATAGGCGGCCCAGATCAATGCCAAAGTCGCGCAATCGCAAAATTGCCCTGCACGATTTGCCACGGTCTGTCAGTTTGTTACAAATTATATTATATTCAGTTTCTTGCCCACCTTGCCGAACACCTTGAGTGCAAAGTCCAGATCGTCTTTGGTATGCCCGGCGGTGACTATCGTCCTCACCCTGGCCTTGCCCATCGGCACCGTAGGATATACTATGCTCTGAGCAAAGACTCCTTCCTCGAACAGGCTGTCGCTGAGCGTATTCGCCAGTTTGCTGTCGCCCACCAATACGGGCGTTATCGGGGTCTCGCTGTGTCCCGTATCAAAGCCCATGTCCTTAAGAGCGGCTTTGAAGTACCTCGTGTTATCCCATAGCCTGTCGGTATAGGATGTGTCGGTCGAGAGTATGTCTATCGCGGCTATGCAGGCTGCCGTGGCACCCGGCGTCATCGCCGTGCTGAAGAGCAGGGGCCGGCCTCTTTGTATGAGATAATCCTTGAGCTCCTGCCTCCCTGCCACATATCCTCCCACCACTCCTATGGCCTTGGAAAGCGTGCCTATCTGAACGTCCACCCTGCCGTGCAGGTTGAAATGATCCACCGAGCCTCTTCCGCTTCTGCCCAATACGCCGCTGGCATGGGCATCGTCCACATACGTCATTGCTCCGTATTTCTCAGCCAGCTCTACTATCTCCGGAAGTTTTGCTATATCTCCGTCCATGCTGAATACGCCGTCGGTTATTATCAGCTTGTGATCATATGCCGAACAATCCTTGAGCACCCGCTCAAGGTCCCTCATATCGCTGTGTTTGAAGCGCTTTACGTCCGCCTTGCTCAGCCTGCAGCCGTCTATTATGCTGGCATGATTGAGCTCGTCGGATATTATGACGTCGCCGGCATCCACAAGAGCGGCAATGGTACCCATGTTGGCAGTAAATCCCGACTGATATACGGTGACTGCTTCGACTCCCTTGAATTTTGCAAGCTTTTTCTCCAGTTCCTCATGGATGCTCATGTTGCCTATTATCGTTCTGACCGCTCCTGCGCCTGCGCCGTACTTCTCCGTAGCCGCAATCGTAGCCTCTTTCAGTTTCGGATTATTGGCCAGGCCAAGGTAGTTGTTGGACGACAGGTTGACGACCTCCTTGCCGTTGATCACCGATCTTGCGCCCTGAGGACTGCTCAGCACCTTGAGATCATGATAGAGCCCCTGCTCCTTCAGATCCGCGATCTTGTCCTTTAAAAACTCCAACTGGTTTGCCACATCTATCCCTCCTTAAATATTATTCCTGATCATGCCATACTGTAATTATGGCAGCAGGACCACCTTGCCGCAGTTGCCAGCGACCATCAGGTCCAGACCCTTCTTATAGTCGTCCAACGGCATCCTGTGCGTGATGATGGGGGCGACGTCTATCTTGCCCGAATCCAAAAATGCCCTGACATTGTACCATGTATCCCACAATTTCCTTCCGGTGACGCCGATTATGGTTATTCCCTTGAAGACCATATCGTTTCCCCAGTCAAAGGAAATATTGTTATCGGGCACTCCCAGCGCCACCATGACGCCGCCGGAGCGCATTGCCTTCAAGGCCTGGCTTATTGCCGTGTTGTTGCCGGACATCTCCAGGACGACGTCCACGCCCCGTCCGCCCGTGGCCTTACGGGTCTCGGAAACCACATCCTGTTTGATCGGATTCAGCGCCAGATCCGAACCCATCTTGACCGAAAGATCTCTTCTGTAATCGTTTACTTCGCTGGTAAACACCGCCACGGCTCCCGCGGCCTTTGCCACCTGTATCGTCAGCAAACCGATAGGTCCGCAGCCGGTAACCAGAACAGTCTTGCCTACCAGATCCGTCGAAAGCGCCGTATGTACCGCGTTGCCCAAGGGCTCCTGTATGGACGCCACATCCGGCGGCAGCGAAGCAGCATTTTTCCATGCGTTTACGGCAGGTATCTTGACATATTCGGCAAAACAGCCGTCCATGTCCACTCCCAGTATGGACAGATCCTGGCATACGTCGGCATGGCCGGTCCTGCACTGATAGCACTTGCCGCATACCACATGGGTCTCCGCCGACACATAGTCGCCGACCTTTACGTCTTCGACATCCTTGCCTGCCTCCACCACTTCGCCGCTGAACTCATGGCCCATGGTCTGAGGTGGATTTATCTTAGCCTTGGCCCAATCGTTCCACACATAAATATGGGCATCCGTTCCGCAGATCGAAGTTGCCTTTACCTTGACCAGTATTTCACCGGGGCCGGGCTTCGGCACCGGAATATCAACCATCTCCGCTCCCGGAGCAGGTTTCAGTTTTCTGACAGCCTTCATAAAAATCCCCCCATATCATTTTTATTTCTCCTTTTATTTTAAACCTTATAAATATTTATGTAAAGACATAAAATCGCTTCCTGTCCACGTACGGCGCACAAAAAACCTCAAAAAAAGACGGCTCGAAACGAACCGTCTTTACGCTGTCTGCTATTCCGAAAAATATGCATGCTGGAAATAAATATATCCCAGCGGGTCAACTGTAAATCCCTGCAGCTTGGGATTGACCACCGCATAATTGGTGTAGAAGTATATGGGCAGCACCACGGCGTCATCCATGAGTATGTCCTCGGCCTGATGCAGATAGCTCATCCTCTCCTCGGACGTCGCGGCAGTCTTGGACTTCTTTACCGCTTCATCAAACTTAGGATTGGAATACTGAGCGTCATTATTGCCCATGCCCGTCTGCAGCATATCCAAAAAGCCCATGGGATCTATATAATCCGATACCCATCCCCATCTGGCTATCTGAAAATCGTGGGTCTGTCTCCTGGTTGCCAGAAATACCTGCCATTCCTGATTGGATATCTCAACATCCACGCCCAGGTTCTTCTTCCACATCTCCTGCAGGGCCTCGGCTATGGCCTTATGACTCTCGCTGGTATTATAGAGCAGGGTTATCTTAGGCAGTCCCTTACCGTCGGGATAACCTGCATCGGTCAGCAGTTTTTTAGCCTCATCCGTATGGGCCGTCGTAGGATCGAAGTAATCGCCCTTGGTCTTTCGGAAGTCCTCTCCCGCCTCGGTATCGGGCATTCCATACGGCACCCACGCCGCCGCCAGCTTTTCGTCGCCTTTGACTACCTGATCCACTATGGCCTTTCTGTCTATAGCCAGGGAGAATGCCTTCCTCACCTTGGGATTGTCAAAGGGCGCGGCCTTAGTATTAAATACATAGGCATATGTGGAAAGCAGCGGATACTCCTTGAGCACGCCTTCCTCCTTCAGTCTTGCGAGATCCGCAGGCGGAGGGTTATCACCGAAATCCAGCGAGCCTGCCTCAAAGGCGGAAAGCTCGGTGGACGGTTCGGAGATCATCGTGAATATCAGCTTATCCGGCTTGATGCTGCCGGCATCCCAGTAGTTATCGTTTTTAACGAACGTCATGGAGTCGTTGTGATTCCATTCCGTCATCTTAAATGCGCCGTCCCCTATATAGGTTTCGGGTTTTTGCGTCCAGTCCTCCGAATGAGCTTCCACTACATCCTTTCTTACCGGCATATAGGTCATAAAGGCAAACAGCTCCATCATGAAGGGAGTCGGGTTTTCCAATGTGACCTCCAGGGTCTTGTCGTCGATCACTTTTATACCTAGATCCTCTTCTTTTGCCTTGCCCAGGTTGTAATTCTCGCCGTTTTTGATGAAATAAAGCTGGTAGGCATAGCTGGATGCAGTCTCGGGATTCAAGACCCTCTTCCATGCGTATGCGAAATCTTCCGCAGTCACGGGTTTACCGTCCGACCACTTGGCATCCCTCAGATGAAATGTGATATTCAGACCGTCGTCGGACATATCCCAGCTCTTTGCGATTCCAGGCTGGGCCTTGGAGTTTTCATCCAGGGTCGTGAGACCCTCGAAGTTATGCAGGATGACTTCGGCGCCGTCGACGGCGCTGTTGATCGCGGGATCTATCGACTGGGGTTCGGAGCCCATGTTGTAGCGTATGACCGCCCCTTTCGCATCGCCTTTCCCCGCATTCTTATCCTGTTGCCCCGTGCCGCAGCCTGCGGTCACTGACATGACCATCAGTATGGCCAGGCCGAATGTCAAAAATCTCTTCATTTGTCCACTCCCTTTCCCTTTGTGTAAAGCATATTTTTATAATATATTACATTAAATTTCATATTTATACAACTATAAAATTTAATTTTTTCCGCATTCCTTGACTATGATGAGCCGGTCTCCCTCATCCAGTTTGTCTTCCGTCAATTCGTTGACCGCCATTATCCTTTCCTTGGTCGTTCTGTATCTTTTTGCAACGTCCCAAAGCGTCTCGTCCTTGTCCGCGACATATACCGTAATGCTGGCCATTTCCGGCACGTCCCCGTCCTCTGATTCCGTGACCGACGATATGTACGTGATATTATTCTCCCGGTACGATCTTATATCACAGTCGACGGTGCATCTCAAATCCAGGATGTTTCCGTTCAGGGTCGAGTATATCTGCGATACGGCAAACTCCGCAAAAATATCGTCGTCCTCCTTGATCTCGCCGGCATCCGCAACATGCCTGAAGGGCACTTCCTCCATGGCATATTTGATGCCGGCGGCACCGATGTAATAGACGCTTACCGGAAGTACGCCGTCTATATACAGCTTGCCGTCGGAGATCTCATGATCGCCCGGCTGGGCCTGGCCCCTTACAAGCAGCACATGCTGTACGTCATCGGCCAGTTCGACCGATTCCTTGATATCCAGTTGAGTGTTCGACCTGTATACCTGCTCCAATCCGGAAAAGCTTTCCTTCTCCTCGTCCAGATTGCTGCTTATGCTGTACACATCCTTTATGATCGTCTTTTCATCCTCCTGATAGAGCTTCACGTTCACATTGAGCACTGCTTCTACGCCTATGGTGTTGCTGTCCTTAGGCTCTGCATTGACCTCCTCGACTACGCATCTTACTTCGGGAGTCATAAACTCCTGGGCGTCGGCTATATCCACAAAATGAGAGAAATTGACGTCGGTGCTGTAAGAACCGTATTCGGCATCCTCCGTATCCTTCATGTATATGACGTCCAGACCCAGAGTACCCTCGACAAGCACCTTGTTCTCAGAAATCTGAGGCTGCAGTCTGGTCACGGCGGCAGAGGCATAGAGCACATCCCGTATGTATACGTCCTCGCCCGGGCTTATGTCCTCCCTCACTATCGTCTCCGAGGAGCCCTCGTCCGCCATGAATCTGGCTTTGATATCCTCTTTCCTGGCAATGGCGTCCTCCAGGTCTATTGCCGTAACAGCCTCGGCCTTTTCACTTCTGCTCAAAAATATATCAAGACTCACCATGTGTTTGATCTGTAGTTTCCTGCTGTTCAATACATCGCAGTCGCTGTGTTCCACATATCCCCTTATATCCGCCGCTGCTCCGTCGTCTGCGTCCGCCGCATCAAAATAATGGCTGAATTCCTTTACCGCGGTCACTCCCGCTATCGGCCTGTCAGAGAGAGCCGTGGAATAAAGAATATGCGACAGCACCCTGCCCTCCACAAGCACCCTGCCCGAGGTGACCTCGCTGCCGTCGATCACAAGTTCCGAGTCGATGCCAATTATATCCTCCGCGTCGGGCTTCACATCCGGTATAAGGATATCGCCGGTGACCATTGTCTTGGTGCTCAGCCTTTTTATCAGACTATCAAAGTTAATTACGTCCCTGATAACATCTATAGACATAAAAATTCCCTCCCACGTATTACTAATTAATATATAAATATAATACATGAAGGGAATTTATGATAAAAATTTAAAAAAACCGAGTTGATCCCGGTTTTTTTAAACGCACTTTTGATTTAAATTGCTACACAGGCTAAGTTCAACGGTCTCAGTTAAAATATCGGAGTAGCTATAAGAGATTCGTCTGACGGAGTTATCCATATCGACCTTCACTATGAAAATGCTGGGATAGGTTTCTTCAATGATCCCCTCTTTGACAATGGTCTTTTTCCGTCCGCCGTTGGTCTTGAGTCTGACCCTTTCACCAATATGCCTGTCGATTACCTTCTTAATCTCAACCAGGGTATTTTTATCAGACAAATATACCACCCCTCTACATATCCTGTAGATATTGTAGCATTTTCGGCGGCAATTGTCAAATGGAATATTATATACCCATATAAACGACTTGTCAATCGCCATATATTTATATTTTTGCCCGATCTACACTCATGACTTTATTCAGACTGCGATTATCTTTTATTTCTTAGCTATTTCATCTCATTCTTACTATAGCCCGGCAAACCCTCCCTGTATTTACCCCTTGTATTGAGTCCCCCCATGCCGTCCTTACCAGTGATGGTATTCTCCAGAACATCCGAGGCATTTATGATATCCTTTATATCCGTATATGCGACCTTCTCACATATGATCACGGGGTCAAGGCAGTGGATGAGCACTCTCTGCGGAGAGCTGGCGTAATTTGCGCCCGCCTCCATGAGCGCTTCGTAGAACGACTGGCACGCGCCTGCGATTATTACCAGATCATCCAGCGACGGTTCATATTCCCGGGCATTTTTGACCGCTTCGACAAAATAGATGGAATTTTTGTAGTTAGCCGGGTCCATTTTATCCTCCGCGCCCTTTTTTATCGCATCGTGACCCGTTATCACCAATATATCCGGCTTATACTTCGCGAGCAGTTCCTTCACGACTCCAGGCTGTTTCTCCTCCTTCGCCTCTATTCCGACCGCGTCTATATAAAATTCATTATAGAATTCAAGGCATTGTTTCAAATATTCCACATCACTGTCGAGATGAAGCACCCGGCCCGGCCTTTTCAGTATGCTGTCCGAGCTTCTCATGTCGTTCCGATAAAAATTGGATTGTTGCTCGTTTCTTATTTTCTGTTTGATTTTTTCCAAAACATCGTCATAGCATTTCGTAAACTGAGATATCCTCGTCTTTTCCACAGGCACCAGATCTTCCTCATCGGCATCGGCCTCTATCCTGACACATTTCCCCCTGATCCTGTAAACAAGCCTTCCTCTGCAGTATCTGTAGCCTGACACGGTAAAGAGTATGTCGCTGCCATAGGACTTTCGAACGACCATATCGCCGATCTTTAACATACTGTTATGCACCCCCTTCATATGTGCCTATGATATAATATGAAAATATATATCCCTGCGTTCTTTTTCTAATCAAATCATTTAATTACATTAGTGATGTATATTTTTCATAAAAGGAAAAATAATATAAATAAGCTCATTTGAAGGAGGTTACTAACTTGAAGGCTACTGGCATTGTAAGAAGAATTGACGATCTGGGCAGGGTAGTTATACCCAAGGAAATAAGGCGTACACTTAGGATCAGAGAGGGTGACCCCCTGGAGATATTTACCGATAGAGAAGGAGAAATTATACTGAAGAAATACTCACCGATCGGGGAATTAAGCGATTTTGCACAGCAATATTCCGACGCCTTATATCAATCCACAAAACATACGGTACTCGTGACAGATGGAGACACTGTCATTGCGGTTTCAGGCGGAATCAAAAAAGATTATCTTGATAAACCGATAAGCCCGGAATTGGAAAATGTTATAGGTACGAAAAAGACCTCGCTCCTGGGAAAAGGAGGGGAAGGAAACCCCATACCGCTTTATAATGGAGAACCGGAAAAGACTTTTGGATCTCAGGTGATAACCCCGATAATATCCCGGGGAGACTGTATAGGAGCAGTTATCATCAGCAGCAAGGATGAAAACGCACAGCTGAACGAAACAGATATCAAGCTGGCGGAAACGGCGGCATCTTTCCTTGGAAAACAGATGGAAGATTGAAAATGACCCACCTTTCGGTGGGCCCAGACCAATGACAAAATCGCGCAATCGCGAAATTGCACAACAATTTTGCTTAGCTTTGTTGACTGCACCTGCAAATTGCGGTCACATACGTTTAAGTATGCTCCCTTATTTGCAGGTTTGCCGCCTTGCCTTGCACGATTTGTCAAGGCCTGCCAGTTTGTCTACAACCTGAGCCCACCTTTAGGTGGGCTATTATTTTATACAAACTGTCATGCGCCCGAAAGCTGCAGAAAATTAAGCAGTATCCGTGCGGTAAGCCCCCAGATGACATGTCCTCCGTATGTATAGAAGTATTCGGGATATTGCGAGGTGCGCCATTTATAGTTATCGCCTCCGGGAATGAGATCATAGGGAAAGTCCTTGGACGGAACTACCTTGACGGATACATAGTATGTCTTTGGTTTATTGAGAAGAAAGTAATCTATCGGTACGCAGAATATCTCTTTTACCTCCCGGTCATTGGGATTTATAGCGTCATGATCCGGCATTCTGCATATATAGGGGTATATCATCAGGTCAAAGGGCGTGATTACAATATCCAGAGGGGCTATTATGCTCATCTTTTCACGGGAAAGTCCCAGCTCCTCCGATGCCTCCCGCAAAGCCGTGTCCCTGCTGTCCCTATCGGTGTCCTCCATGCCGCCTCCGGGAAAGCATATCTCCCCCGGCTGTCTCTTTATGGTATCCGTCCTCACCTCAAAGAGTATATGTTCCGTTCCACCCTTATTCACTATGGGTACTATCACAGCCGACCTCTTATATCTCTCACAATCCATTATTTCCGGCTGTCTTGCCGCAAGTTTGATATAATCCATAGGCTACCTCCGAAACTCAAATTAATGAACGTATAATACAATTCTCAATCTATATTATACACAATGCGGCATGCAAATAAAAAGAGAGGCATACGAACTGCCTCCCTTGATACTTATTTCAGTCTATTCCCAATAGGCATATCTGAAGAAATTGAACTGAAGCGGACTTGCGATGCAGCCTTTAAGGCCGGGCCTCACCACCACGTTTTCGGTATAGAAGTATAACGGCGCCACGGGGTATTGCTTCATAATGAGCTCATCCGCCTTGTGCATAGCTTCCATCCTCACCGCGGGGTCGGACTCGCTCCTCGCAGTCTCCACATAGCCGTCATACTCCGCGTTGCTCCAGTGCGAGTTATTGTTGGCATTATCCGTGTGTAAAAGATCCAGCATCCCCAAGGGATCTATATAGTCCGATATATATCCGTCCCTCGCAATATCGTAATCCCCCTGCCTCCTGGTATTGATAAATACGTTCCATTCCTCCTGCTTGAGCTCCACGTCTATGCCCAGATTCTGCTTCCACATCTGCTGCAGCGCTTCGCCTATCTGCTTGTGCGTCTCGCTTGAATTGAACGTATAATTCAGCTTGGGGAATCCCTTACCATCGGGATAACCCGCATCGGCAAGCAGCTGCTTTGCCTTTTCCACATCGGCCTTGCTCGGATCGTAGAAATCGCCGCCCAGCTTTCTGAAATCTTGTTTAGTGTCTACATCCGGCAGTCCATACGGAACAAAGGCCCCTGCCGGTATCTGCCCTCCCTTGGTCACATTTTCCACTATAGCCTTTCTGTCTATTGCCAAAGAGAGCGCCTCTCTCACCTTCGGGTCGTCCAGCGGCTTTTTATTTACATTAAAGCTCAGATAGTACGTCCCTATGGTAGGCAGCGTAGTCAGCAGCCCCTCATCCTTTAATCTGGCCAACTGCGGTGCCGGAGGATTGTCTACATAATCCACCTGGCCCGATTCGAAACTTGCAAGAGCCGTATTCTCATCGACGATCTCCGTAAAGGTCAGCTTGTTCAGTTTAACGTTTTTCGCATCCCAGTAATTAGGATTCTTTTCAAACTCTATGGAATCGCTATGGACCCATTTAGTCATCTGGAAGGGTCCCTCGCCCATATATGTCTCGGGATGCATTGCCCATCCCTCCGGGTCCTTCTCCACCATATCCTGTCTTACCGGTACCAGCTCATGCCTGGCAAATATCTGCAGTATATAGGACGTCGGGGCCTTGAGCGTCACCTCCAGCGTCTTGTCATCCAATGCCTTGATTCCCACGTCTTCCCACTTTGCCTTATTGTTATAGAACTCCTCGGCATTCTTCACATAAAACAGGTTATAGGAATAATCCGCAGCCACTTCGGGGTCCAGCGTCCTCCTCCATGAATACACAAAGTCGCCCGCCGTGACCGGCTTGCCGTCATACCATTTTGCATTGTCCCTGATTTTAAATGTCCAGACCAGTCCGTCGTCGCTCACATCCCATTTTTCCGCAATGGCGGGCTCGATCACGTTGTTCTCGTCATGTCTTACCAGCGCCTCGAAGTTATTGTATATGATCTGATCGCCCGGTATTTCACTGCAGAAAGCAGGATCCACACTCTGCGGCTCAGCAGCCACGTTGTAGACCATGGAGTCCTTCTTGCTTGAATCTTTTGTTTCTCCCTGCTGCGCAGGCTGCTGGCCAGACGAGCACCCAGCTGCAAGCGAAAGCACAAGAAGAATGGTCAATAGAAAAACGGCACACCTCTTCATTCACAAACTCCCCCTTTAATTTATTGTGAGACACTGCCGTCGGTCAAAAGCTGACCTAGATGAGACCTTTTGCCACAGCGGCAGCAGAATTGCCCGTTATATCACATTCTGATCAACTTATGCATAGGCTTTATGACTGCATAAATTTAATCAGGTAAAGCAAGGGCGTCGATATTAACCACGCAGCTCTGCACTCGGCATCGGATATCGTATAAATATCAATTTATTATTATAATAATAACACAGAATATTTTAGTTGCAAGTAATTTATTTTGAGCCTCGTCTATACTGACATTTATACCAATTTGTGCTATTTATTTTATATTAAAACCGCCATAAGGAGGGGGTAACATGGACAGATTCAAACCAGTCAATAAAGTAATTATAGTGACCGGCGCAAGTTCCGGTATGGGAAAAAGTACTGCTGCACTGTTGGCTTCCGCAGGCGCGAAAATATTTATGACGGCCCGCCGTAAAGAGCGCCTTGAAGCTTTGAAGGCAGAGATAATCGACTCGGGAGGCGCTGCCGATTATTATGACTGCGACATTACTAAAGAAGAGAATTGCAAAGCGATCGTAGAAAGCTGTGTAAAAACATTCGGCCGGGTCGACGGACTGGTCAACTGCGCCGGTTTGGTAACAAACTCGACAACTCTTGAAGAGGAATTCGATACCGAAACATGGGAAAGCATTTTGCAAATGGATCTGTACAGCCCGATGTTCATGGTCAAATATGTCTATCCTGAAATGGAGAAGGCCGGCGGCGGTTCCATCGTCAACATATCTTCGGTCGCCGCATTCCAACACCGTCCTCCGATCTGCTCAGGTCTGGCATATTCCACAGCAAAGGGCGCCGTAAAGACCATGAGCAGGGTGCTTGCGGATGAACTCGCGCCTAAGAAGATCCGGGTAAACAGCGTGTATCCCGGTATCGTCAAATCAGAAATGACTGAGCTTGCTTTCCAAAAGGGCAATGAGAAGGTCCTTGAACAGCTGGTATCGAAAATTCCCCTGAAAGATTATGGGGTGCCCGATGATATTGCATATTGCGTATGCTATCTGCTTTCCGATGCTTCGAGATATATCACCGGACGGGATTTCATCGTTGACGGCGGTTATGTAGACTAAACGGGCCTGTGCACAGATTCTTAGGCAGAGTTCCATATATCTAATGGTACTCTGCCTTTTATATTCCGGTCACAGGCCTTTAACCTTTAGAATAATGTGCCAATCTATAAATGATGCAGTTTGCAAAAGAAAAGGCCGCCTTGCGGCAGCCCTGCAGCCCTACATGTTCTCCGGATATTTCTTTATCTTTGCATCGGTCTTCCACTTGTCGACAAGCTGACTGAACTTCTCGTCCCTCTTATTGGAAAGCACCGTATCGTTTATCTCGCCCTTCACCGTATCAAAGGACTTTACGGGATTTATCTTTTTGTCCGACACCTTTATTATATGGTATCCATCGTCGGCCTTGATCAGGCCGGATATGTCTCCCGGATCAAGCGCAAACGCTGCTATGCTTATCTCCTGCGGCTGTTCGTTATAGGTGAATTCGCCGAGACTGCCGCCGTCCTTTTTTGTCGTTTTGTCTTCCGAATACTGCTTGGCCAGAGCGGCAAAGTCTTCGCCGGCCTTAACCTTTTTCAATACCTCGTCGGCCTTCGCCTTGTCCTTTATAAGTATATGCGCCGCCGTAACGGTATCGGGCTGTGTCTTATAATCCGCCTGATGCTGATTGAAGTACTGCTTTACCTCTTCATCGGTCACCTTAATATCCGCGGTGGTCTTTTCCCAAAGCTTATACTGCAGCAGCTGTACCTGCATGAGGTTAGTATAAAATTCCTCCGATACGTTCTGGCTCTTGAGATATTCTTTAAACTTATCGTCGCCGCCGAAGGAGGACTTTACGGAATCCACATGAGATTTGAGCTCATTCTTGAAGTCCTTGGAATTGACGTCTATGTCGTTCTTTTTTGCCTGTTGATTCAGTATCTTCTCGTATACCATCTCATCCAATACGTTCTCTTTGAGTATATCTATCATCTTTTTGCCCTGAGACTCTGTCTCCCAGTATTTGTCATCTACATTTGGCTGGGCTTCATAAGATTTCTTATAACTCTCCACGGTCTTATCGAATTCGGATTTTTTTATATCTTCGCCGTTTACGGTCGCCAGAGTCTTATCCTGCTGCTGGCAGGCAGTGGCACTGAAAACCACGGCGATGATAAGGAACGTCAGTATTATTTTTTTTCTCAAACCCACCACTCCCCATTTGTAATAAATCTATTATACACTATCAGACGGCGGCCTTCAAATCCAAAGACTGCCTCATCGACATTAAAAAGTTCTCCAGGCAGCTTAAGATCTCGTCTTCCCGCTTATTCGCGACTCCTATGGTAAAATATGGAGGAACTGTGGCCGAATAGAGGATATTCTTATTTTTCTTAGTCAGTTCACTGACCAGCTCTATATCCGAACCCATATTTTCCTGCAAGGTTATTATCAGGTTGTCGCCCTTTTGTTCTATCGAGGGTATCCTGAGCGACCGCGCGACGGCCTTTAAAAATGCGATCTTTGTAAGGTTGAGCACGGGAGCCGGTATATCGCCGAATCTGTCGATGAGTTCTTCCCTTATATCCAGCACATCTTCAGAGTTCTCTATGGAAGCCATCTTTTTATACATATCTATGCGCAGCGACTCGTCCTTGATGTATTCGCTGTCTATGTAGGCGTTTACGTCAAGGTCTATGGAGGTATCCACCTTTTCTTCTGTCTTTTCACCCTTGAGCTTCCTTACGGCCTCCTCCATCATTTTAAAATAGAGGTCGTAGCCCACCGCTATCATGTGTCCGTGCTGCTCGGGGCCGAGTAGATTGCCTGCCCCTCGTATTTCCAGATCCTTCATGGCCAGCTTGACGCCCGAGCCGAATTCCGTGAATTCCTTTATGGCTTTGAGCCGCTTCTCCGCCTCTTCGGAGAGCATTTTATTTCTTTCATAGGTGAAATAGGCATAGGCAAGCCGGTTGGAGCGTCCCACCCTGCCGCGGAGCTGATAGAGCTGGGCCAGGCCCATCCTGTCGGCATCCTTCACGATGATCGTATTTACGTTTTGTATGTCCAGCCCAGTCTCGATTATCGTCGTGCATACAAGCACGTTGTATTTCTTATCGTAAAAGGCCTTCATCACCTTCTCCAACTCCCGCTCAGACATCTTGCCGTGAGCGACGCATATGTCGGCCTCCGGGACCAGCGCCTTCAGCTTTGTAGCTGTTTTGGCAATATCGTATACCCTGTTGTAGAGGAAATAGATCTGGCCGCCTCTGCCTATCTCCTTTAAAATGGCGTCCCTCGCCACTTCGTCGTTGTACTCCATCACATACGTCTGCACCGGATACCGCTCCTGCGGCGGCGTCTCTATCTCACTCATGTCGCGAAGGCCGATCAGGGACATATGCATAGTCCGCGGGATGGGCGTGGCCGAAAGCGTGAGCACATCCACATTTTTGGCCATCGACTTGAGTATCTCCTTCTGCTTTACTCCGAACCTCTGCTCCTCGTCTATGATGAGCAGGCCGAGGTCTTTAAACCTGACGTCCTTTTGGATAAGCCTGTGCGTGCCTATCACGATATCCACGTCCCCGGTCCTGATCTTCTTCATGGTGCGCTTTTGCTGTTCGGGGGTGCGGAAGCGGCTGAGCATATCTATGGTCACTGGAAAGTTCCTGAAACGCTCCACAAAGTTATTGAAATGCTGCTCGGCTAAGATGGTGGTGGGGCAGAGAAGCGCCACCTGCTTGCCGTCCATTACGGCCTTAAAGGCTGCCCGTATCGCCACCTCCGTCTTGCCGTAGCCAACGTCGCCGCACAGAAGTCTGTCCATCGGGCGCGGCTTCTCCATGTCGCTCTTGACCTCTTCTATGGATTTTATCTGGTCGGGAGTTTCCTCATAGGGAAAGCCCTCCTCAAACTCCTTCTGCCACGGCGTGTCTGGAGAGAAGGAGTGCCCTTCCGTGGTCTGGCGGACTGCGTACAGGTCTATCAGTTCCTTAGCCATTTCCTCTATATTTTGTTTCACCTTGGTGCGGGTCTTCTGCCATTCGCTGCCGCCCAGCTTATTGATGCGGGGCGCTTTGCCTTCCTCCCCCACGTACTTTTGCACCATATCCATCTGATCCACAGGGACATACAGCTTATCCGCTCCCGAATATTCCAGATTTAGATAGTCCCGGGTAACGCCCTCCACCTTGAAGGTTACTATACCGGTAAATTTTCCTATCCCATGGTTTTCATGCACCACATAATCTCCCGGATGCAGGTCGGCGATCTCCAGCTTATCCCTGCGGGACTTTTTTGAGGGCGCGGCCTTTTGCTTTGACACCCCGAAAAGCTCTGCGTCCGTCGCCAGCGCGAAGCCTGCCTCAGGTATCTCATACCCCTCGGACACGCTGCCCGGCATTATATTTATTTCGTTTTCCCTTATGTCGTCCAATTCATCAATATAGTTGGAGTATATACCGAATTCGGCCAGACTCTTCACCATGGAATGGGCCCTGTCTCCGCTGCCGGCGAGCAGCAGGGCGGTATATGCCTTGTCCCTCCATGCCTTGAGTTCGTCTCTTATGAGCTCCGGCTTGCCGTGGAAGGGGTGCATGCCCTTTACCGCGAAGTCGGCCGATACCCTCGGGCTTATCACCGTGTTCCTGGGAAATGCCGACAGCGTCAGGGTGGTCCTGCTCTCCGCCGAGGAGAGTATATGGCCGAATTCAGCCATCAGCCTGGCCTGGCCTGGCAGCGCCTCGCCCCTCGCCAGCAGATCGGCAAAAGTCTCGGAAAACGTCTTGAGCTCCGCCTCCGATTTGGCGGACAGCCTGGAGGGTTCGGCAAATACGACCAGGGCGTCGTTCTTCAGATAATCTATGAGGGTGTATGTCCTGCCGAAAAAATACGGAATGTACTGCTCGATCCCCTCAAAATATGTGCCGAGATTGAAATTTACCAGTCTGTCCTCCACCTTTTCCCGCAGTCTGTCCTCCACCTTTTCCCGCAGTCTGTCCTGTATATTGGGAAGCTTTATCCTGCCCATCTGGGAAGACAGGTCGTAGGACATCTCCTTATATGCCCTGGCAAAGTCCTCAGGGGAGGCTAGAAGTTCCCTGGCCGGGGTTATGCGCACCCTGTCCGTCTCAGCGGCCGAGCGCTGCGTGAATGAGTCAAAATACCTTATCGAATCCACGTCGACGTCAAAGAGTTCTATCCGCACGGCCTGCTCCGTATCCATAGGGTACAGGTCTATTATGTCGCCCCGGACGGAAAACTGCCCCCTGCCTTCCACCTGGGCTTCCCTCTCATATCCCATATATACCAGCGTGTCTATCAGTTCGTTTACATCCAACGTATCCCCGATGGCTATATCCAAACACGAGCGCGAATACACCTCGGGAGACATGAGGGCCTGCATGAGCGATTCCACCGACACGCACACGGCGGCGGCGCGCCCCGACGATACAGCGCTCAGGGTATTCAATCTGGCGGCCGTAATATCCGTGCTCACCGCTTCCACAGAGTAAAATACGAACTCCCGCTTGGGAAAGAGGCATACCTCTTGATTTTTTAAATAAAAGGACAGATCCTCATAGATTTTTCTCATTTCATTCTCATTCTCAGTTACTATAAGGACCTGTCTGTTAAATTCTTTGTTTAAGACCGCTACCAGCGGTACGGCCTGGCCGGGCATCAGACCCGAAACGGCTATCGGCTGCACCCCGGAGTCGATCGCTTCTTTCAGTCGATCGTACTGACTCAGCTTAGAAAAGGGATTAAACGTCAAGCTAACACCACCTTAATCAGGATTGTAGCGGTTCATAGCCGCATCGACCCCGTCTTTTATGATACACGCCGCAGCATCCGCCGCACTCTTTATGCTCTGTGCCATCACTGCCGACTCCTCATTGGAAAATCTGCCCAGCACATGGGACACCATATCGTGCTGCGGTGCATCTATGCCAATCCTTATACGGGGAAAATCTTCGCTCTTAAGATTATATATTATGGATTTAAGTCCGTTATGCCCGCCGTCGCTGCCCTGCCTTCTTATGCGCAGCTTGCCCAAAGGCAGGTTTGCATCGTCACAGACCACTATCACATCCTGCACGGACAATTTGTAAAAATTTACCACATCCAAGGCACACCGCCCCGCTTCATTCACATAGGTAAGGGGTTTTATCAGCAGTATCTTCTCACCATCTATTATTGCCTCACCTGTCAGTCCTTTAAACCTCTCTCTAAAACTTACGTTATATATGGCGGTCAGCTCGTCTATGACCATGAAACCCACGTTGTGCCGTGTCATGGCATACTCTCTGCCCGGATTTCCTATCCCCAACACGATCTTCATCACTGCACCTCCGATTATAATTATACACCAAAAGTCAATGATTTTAACCATGGGAAATTAAGAAGTCTTCCGCCATAATAACTCGGAGTCCCTCCATACCTGCAGCCTCAGTTGAAGATCTGCGGCTTTCAGACCGCATGGCCATAATACCCGTTTATCCTGATCCATACGTTAAAAATACGTAAAATACGCTTTTAATCAGAGTATTTCACTTTTTTAATTGACTTTTTCGCTCATAATTGATTGTTAATACCTCAACAATCGTAGAAATACGTTTTCATATCTGGTATAATTTGATCAGAGGGCAGAGTAGGCATCACGCGTCAAGTGTCAGGAGATGGGAAGTTGCTCCTGAACGAAAGGTTTCGCCCTGCGGTGTCGATGCCGCTTCCGCTGCCACATTAAAGACCCCTTTCTCTTTAGTGTGGCGACGTCATATTGCCTTGAGCTAAAGAGAGAGGAGGTGCCAAAGTGGAACGCCATTCGCTTTCTGCGCAAAGCATAACCTATGCCGGGCTCTTTATAGCCCTGAGCATAGCCTTGACCAGGACGATGAGTTTTTATGCGGTCGTCGGGGGCGTGCAGGGGGTCAGGATAGGTTTTGGAAATATACCCATAATACTTTCAGGCATGGTCTTGGGTCCTAGCCTGGGCGCCGTTGTGGGTGCGGCCGCAGACATCATAGGCAGTCTAATAATGCCCAGCGGGCCGTATTTTCCGGGATTTACACTATCCGCAGCCATAACCGGGGCGTTGCCTGTCATCATTTTCAGGCTTCTGAACGGAAACAGGACATATTCCTTTAACAGAATACTGGCCTCCGTGGCAGTTTCGGACATCATAACGTCCCTGGCCTTAGACAGTATCTGGATCCATATACTGTATCATGTGCCGCTCGCCGTACTGCTGCCGCCCAGGATAATTGCCAGGATCATTTTGATCCCGGTCACTTCATATCTTATATATACGCTCGTAAAATATGTGCCTAAGCTCAAAGGCACCATATAAATTTAGGGCTGCCGATTTCGGGCAGCCCTTTAAAGGTTGTAGACAAACTGTCAGACCGTGACAAATCGTGCAAGGCAAGGCGGCAAACCTGCAAATAAGGGAGCATACTCAGACGTATGTGACTGCAATTTGCAGGCGCAGCCAACACAGCAAGCAAAATTGCGGTGCAATTTTGCGATTGCGCGACTTTGTCATCGGTCTGCTTTTATTTTAACTCCCCATTGAGGATTTGAGTTTTACATCGACGTCGACGTTCCTGCCGTCTCTCACCACGGTAACGCTTATGGTCTCTCCCACCTTATGTTTGTATATCTGCTGCTGCATCTCATCGGTAGTAGTTACCTTCACCTTTTCTATAGCCGTTATGACGTCTCCCACTTGGATGCCCGCCGTCTCCGCCGGGCTTCCCTGCTGTACCTGCGCCACATACAGTCCTACGGGCAGGTTGTATGTCTTGGCGTCGTCTTCGCCTATCTGCTGGATGCCGACTCCCATCATCGGCCTTTCGACGTATCCGTTCTTTATCAGTTCCTCTACGATAGGCCGGGCCGTATCAACGGGTATGGCGAACCCCATACCCTCCACGGGGGTACTCGACGAGCCCATTCCAAACATTTCATTCAAGTCGTCGCCTCCGGTAGAAACCAGCTTGACGCTGGTAATGCCTATCACCTCTCCCTTGGTATTTACCAAGGGTCCGCCGCTGTTTCCCGGATTGATGGCCGCGTCGGTCTGTATCAGCTTAAGGTTGGTATCTCCCGTATTGAGAGTACGGTTGAGACCGCTGACTATGCCTGCGGTGACCGTTCCCGAATACTGTTCTCCCAGCGGATTGCCGATCGCTATGGCCAGTTGGCCCACCTTTATCTTATCCGAATCGCCCAGCGTGGCTACGGGAAGATTGGTCCCGTCTATCTTAAGTACGGCCAGGTCTGTCTTTGAATCCGTTCCTACCAGCTTTGCCACGACCTTGCTGCCGTTTTGCAGACCCACCTCGATCCTTTGAGCTCCCTGAACCACATGGTTGTTTGTAACGATATAACCGTCCTTATTGAATATAAATCCGCTGCCGCTGCCCTGAGCCTGATACTGGATGCGAAAATTGCTGTTTACCGGAACCATATTATTTACGCTGACGACGGCTGGACTGACCTTCTCGGACACTGCGGATATCAGTCCGGAGACATTGTCCGCAGGTATGGTCACGTCCTGCGCGGCCATGGCGGAATCATAATTTTTCGGTACTATATATGCCGCGATAACGCCGCCCAGCATGGCCGAAATTACGGCGACCACTATGATGACGCCCCACGGGAATTTTCCCTTGCCCTTTGTCGCTTCATCAGTAACCTGAAATATATCGTCTCTGTTATCCATAAATTTCACCTCCGAAATTATAAAATTTGGGGGCAGAGCCCCCGGGGGATAGCATAAGGTTTGAACCTTTGCTTCAATAACTATTTTATCAGTTAAATATTAAAAATGTATGAATAAAATGTTAATAAAATGTAACAAAAAAAGAGCGGCACAATGTACCACCCCCAGAGTGTAGACAAATTGACAGACCGATGCCAATCTCGCGTCCCCGCATAATTTGTTTTATATCGCCTTGAGAGTGAACACAAACTCCGTGCCGTCCCCTTCCTTGCTCCTGACATCTATAGACTCTCCATGCTGATCTATGATGGATTTGACAATGGACAGGCCCAGTCCGCTGGATGTATCCGTCCTGGCCTTGTCGCCCTTATAAAACCTTTCAAAGACGTGCTGCAGATCCTCTTGCTTTATGATACTGCCGTTATCCTTGACGGATATATACGCCTTTCCTTTATTTTTGAATGTCCTCACCCATATGCTGCAGCCCTGCGCACTATACTTGACGGCATTGTCCATGAGGTTATACACCACCTGCTCTATCCTGGCTTTATCGGCATAGACGGCAAGGGTATCATTTTCAAACCGGGGGATAAAATCGATGCCCTTTCCGTTCAATCTGTACTCCAGCTTTATCACGGTGATCCTGATGACCTCGTTTATATCAAACTCCGTCATATTGAGCGGCTGCTGCCCCGACTGTATCTGCGTCAGATCCAGCAGGTCGTTTATCAGCTCGGTAAGTCTTTTGGATTCCTGCAGCGCCACATTGAGGTATTTCTCCCTGTCCTCTCCGGGGATCGTCCCATCCAGTATACCCGTGATATAGCCCCTTATGGACGTCAGCGGCGAGCGCAGCTCGTGGGAAACATTGGCTACAAAACTGCTCCTCATATTCTCCAAATTCCCCAGGTCTCTCGCCATGAGGTTGAGGGCATGAGCCAGCTCTCCTATCTCGTCGTTTCTTGACTCGTCCAGCTGTATATCAAAATTGCCAGAGGATATATCGGTCGCCGCCCTGCCCATTTGCACCAGCGGAATGGATATCCTACGCGAAGCAAAATATATCAAGACGGCGGCGGTAATGACGGAAATAATGGCGGAAAACAAAACGAGGTGAAAGACGCCCATCATCGTTTGGGTTATGCTCCGTATAGGCGAATGCATGAATATGGCTCCCGTTATTCCCTTTTCGGTCGTGATGGGTATGCCTACGGTAAGCATGGGCATTTTGAACCTGCCGCCGAAATAGCCTCTCTTTACAACGGTCTGCCCGTTGAGGACGTTCTTTATCTCACCCTCCGTCAGCCTTATGCCGCCGAATCTCTCGCCTATGGGCCCCGTCTCGGTAAAGATCACGCCCCGCGTATCCACGACCCAGATCCTGGTGTTGGTCGAACGGTCGATGCTCTGCAGCTCATAGGTAAGCACGTCGCTGCTTATCACCTTATTTTGATAATCGTTCAGTATGAGGTTTATTTCCCTTCCCCTGTCCAGCAGAACGTTCTCGGTCTCGTTATAGAAGTAGCTCTGCATAAGCTGATACAGCATTGCCGACAGTATCATCATGGTGATCAGCAGAATCAGGGCATATGTCCGTATGAGCTGGTCAAAGAGCCCGCCTCGTTTCATGGTTTCACCTCAAATTTATATCCCACGCCCCATACGGTCTTTAATTCATAGGCCTCGGTATCGGGTATCTTTTCCCTCAGCCTCTTAATATGGACGTCCACCGTCCGTGAGTCGCCGTAAAACTCGTAGCCCCACACCAGATCCAGAAGCTGTTCCCTGGTAAATACCTGATTGGGATGGGCGGCCAAAAAGTATATAAGTTCCAGTTCCTTAGGCGCTACCTTGACCTCTTCCCCATCCACCACCAATCTGTATTGGGTCTTGTTGATCTCTATCCCCGGATAATTCACCGCCTCTTCGGATACTTTTGGTTCATACCTCCGCAGCACTGCCTTTACCCTCGCGATCAATTCCTTGGGCTCAAAAGGCTTTACAATGTAATCATCTGCGCCGGTCTCCAGTCCCGCAACCTTATCCTGAGTCTCCCCCTTAGCGGTGAGCATGATTATAGGCACGTTGGATATCCTTCTCGCCTCACGGCAGAAGGACATTCCGTCCATGCCCGGCAGCATGAGATCAAGTATCACAAGGTCGGGAGGGGAATCGCCAAAATCTTTGAGCGCCTGTCCGCCGTCGGTCTCCTTGACGACTTCAAAACCTTCCTTTTCCAGATATATGGACACCAATTCCAGTATATTTTTGTCGTCATCCACCGCCATGATCCTCATAGAGATTTCATCTCCCTAAAACAAACATTATAAAGCAAAAAGCGGCATTACAGCCGCTCCGATTACAAACAAACTGGCAGACTGGCGCCAGTCTTAATTAAATAAGGTACTCACCGACATATGCTCATAAATCCGCCTGATGGCTTCGGCGAATACGGGAGCCACGCTCACAGTCTTGATTTTGGATATGCTCTTATCCTTCGTCAGCGGTATCGTATCCGTAACAAGCACTTCTTTTATAGGCGATTTATCCAATCTTTCCAAAGCCGGCCCTGATAACGCCGCATGAGTACAGCAGGCATATACCTCCTTGGCCCCTTTATCCATAAGGGCCTTGGCCCCCAGCGTGATGGTGCCTGCGGTATCTATGAGGTCGTCGGCCAGTATGGCAGTCTTTCCCTCGACGTCGCCTATTATATTCATCACCTCGGCCACATTGGCCTTTGGACGGCGTTTATCTATTATCGCCAGCGGCGCGTTGAGTTTTTCCGCGAAGCTTCTCGCTCTGCTCACGCTGCCCTGGTCGGGAGATACGACGACGACGTCCTTGGAGTAAAAACCCTTGTCTATATAATATTGAGCCAGAATAGGTATGCCTACGAGGTTGTCCACAGGTATGTCAAAATAACCCTGTATCTGTCCCGCATGCAGATCCATAGTGAGCATCCTGTCCATACCGGCTACCGTAATGAGATTTGCCACTAGCTTGGCCGTGATCGGATCCCTTGCCCGCGTCTTCCTGTCCTGTCTGGCATATCCATAGTAAGGAATGACCGCCGTTATGCTTCCGGCCGATGCCCTCTTAAAGGCATCCGCCATTATCAGAAGTTCCATAAGATTATTGTTTACGGGGTTACAGGTAGACTGTATGACAAATACATCCGCTCCCCTTACGCTCTCGTCGATCTTAACGCTTATTTCGCCGTCGCTGAACGTTGAAACATCCGACTCGCCCAAGGTAACTCCCAATTGTTTAGCCACATCTTCCGCAAATTTTACGTTGGAATTACCCGCGAATATTTTAATTACACCATCGCTGTGCAAGGTTATACCCCCTGTTTCTTAAATTTTTTTGTGACCCAACCCTCAATATTCGTCTGTCTGCCTCGTGCAATGCCCAGGGCATTTTCGGGTACCCTGTCGGTAATTGTGGAACCTGCCGCCACAAAAGCGCCCTCCGCCACTTCCACGGGAGCCACCAGATTGGCATTGCATCCTATAAATGCCTTGTCCGCTACCTTGGTCCTGTGTTTTACCTTGCCGTCATAGTTGACGGTTATGGCTCCGCAGCTGAAATTCACGCCGGAACCTATATCTGCGTCACCAACATAGGCAAGATGCGGCACCTTTGTCCCCTCTCCTATGTTGGAGTTTTTTAATTCGACAAAGTCTCCTATTTTTACCTTGTCCGCCACATGGGAATTAGGCCTCAGATAAGCGAAAGGACCTACCGTACAGTTTGCACCCACGCTGCTCTCCAGCATTATGGAATAGGTGACGCTGGTCTTGCTTCCCACGGTGCTCGAAACTATCCTCGTATAAGGACCTATGACGGCGTCACCACAGATTTCCGATGCGCCCTCTATCATAGTGCCCGGTTGCAGTACAACGTCTTTTCCCAATACGGCCTCCCGGGAAATATAGGTCGTATCGGGATCGACCACTGTGACCCCTTCTCTCATCCAGCCCTCTACAATTTCTCTGTTCATCTGCCTTTCTAGGTCAGACAACTGTACCCTGTCATTTATTCCAGACAATTCGCTTTCATCTCCTATAAAGGCTCCGACCGAAGCTCCCATGCCGCCTACGGCGGCTATCGTATCCGTCAAATAGTATTCTCCCTGGTCATTGTCATTATTTATCATATCCAGCGCCCTCTTCAGGTATTTCAACTCAAAACAGTATACCGCCGAGTTTATCTCTTTTATGCGCTTTATTTCGTTCGATGCATCTCTGTCTTCAACTATTTCCCTTACATTTCCTCCGGCATCCCTGACTATTCTCCCATAACCCGACGGATCGTCCATAATGCAGGATAGTATCGTAACGGCGTAACCGCCGTCTCTATGGTATGTCACAAACTCGCCTATCGTCTCCTTACTTATAAGGGGCACGTCTCCCGGTAGCACAAGAACAGTCCCGGCGTCGGGCAGCATCGCCACGGCCGACTTGGCCGCATCGCCCGATCCCAATTGTTCCTTCTGAATGCAAAACTTTGCCCTGTCTTCCAGATGTTCCATAATTTCTTCCCGATTTGAGCCGACGACGACCGTTATGTCGTCGGTAACGGACTTCGCAGCTTCGACGCAATAGTCTATAATAGGCTTACCCTTAAGGATATGCATCACCTTTGCATGTTTCGACTTCATCCTCTTACCTTGACCGGCCGCAAGGATAAGCCCGTACACATCTTTCATAATGGTCTCACCTCATATTTATGTATACAATAAACTTATTTAATTATAATATATATATAAGAAATTGCAAAGGATTTGATGGCATTAAAACAGCGGAGACATTTGTCCCCGCCCCAGAATATAAATGCCTATTCAGTTTCTCCGACCTCTTGGGAAGTCGCTTTCTCGAATTCACTTAATATGGCTTCCTGTATCTTGGCTCTGGTTTCCGTATTTATAGGATGAGCAATGTCCTTATACTCTCCCTCCGGAGTTTTCCTGCTGGGCATAGCTATAAAGAGGCCGTTACTACCTTCGATCACCTTTATATCATGGACCACAAATTCATTATCAAAGGTAACCGAAACCACTGCCCGCATTCTTCCTTCGTTGGTAACCTTTCTCACCCTTACATCTGTGACATTCATGAGTTCACCACCTTCCGTCGGTTTATCTTTATGTGAGATTTTCTACTTATGTTATATATTCGCTAAAAATGTAATAATTCCTTCAACAGACAAAAAATTTTCTGAATTATAATTTATCCCAGTTTCCGACTTCCAGTCTGACCGTGTCCCGTACTTCGTCTATATCCACAAGATCTATGAGGGAAAAATAGTCGTCCACCAGCTTTATCTCGGGCTGCTTGGTTGCTACCACCACGCCTATGCCCAGCACCTTTGCGTTGAATTCCTTCATTAAATTTATTATCCCCCTTGCGGTGCCTCCGCCCTTCATGAAGTCGTCTATTATGATCACCTTCGAATCAGACTTCATGGACCTCTTTGAAAGGGACATCGTTCTGATGTTTTTCGTAGAACCGGAAATATAGTTTATGCTGACGGAAGGTCCTTCCGTTACCCTGCTGTCGTGCTTGCATATGACTATCGGCACGCCCAGCGCCCTGGCGGTCATAAATGCCGGGGGTATGCCCTTGGTCTCCACAGTAACGACATAATCCGGTTTTCCCCCGGCGAAACATGATGCCAGTATCTCTCCTATCATCGAACATGTGCCCGGCGAATAGAGCAGGTCGGCCGTATATAAAAAACCACCGGGTATAATTCTTTCCACATTTGACAGATCTATGCATAAATCGTCAATAAATTCCCTGTATTTTTGTTTTGAACCGGCAGGAAGATAGAATACGCCTCCGGCTGCTCCGGCCTCCGTTACCACCCGTCCCATTCCCATTTCCATGAGCATATGGTCTATAGTATCGATATCCTCGCTTATAGTGGATTTGGCTGAACTCAGCATGTCCATAAAGTAAGAGAGATGAAACAGTCTGTTGGGGTTATCGGTAAGTATCTTGACTATGGCGGCTATCCGCTCGCTCTTTTTATATTCGCTCATATTTTCCTCCGTTTTATGTATACTGTGTTCTATTATCCGTTATTTTTATATAATATAGTAAGAAAAACATCGCCGTCATGGCGTTCATTTCACTTTGCACTGAAGCTGCATATGTTCTATAATATATCCATGCCACGGAATAGTTATCTTTATTAATGGCAAAAATCATTATGTAAATCAAATAGTTCATCTGGGAGTGATACATATTATGGATATAAGCAGTTACAAACATATACATTTTGTAGGCATCGGCGGCATAAGCATGAGCGGCCTGGCCATCCTCTTAAAGTCGCAGGGCCATGAGGTATCCGGCTCCGACATTAAGGAGTCTAACCTTACGGATAAGCTCAAATCCCACGGCATAACCGTGTATATCGGCCACAGCCCGTCTAATATAACGGGCAGCGATCTGGTCGTGTATACCGCCGCGGTAAAACTGGATAATCCCGAGCTCGCTTCGGCGAAAGAGCTGGGCATACCGGCGATAGACCGTGCGACCCTCCTTGGGGAGATCATGCTGTGCTATCCAAAAGCCGTTGCCATAGCGGGCAGCCACGGCAAGACCACGGCCACCTCACTTATATCCGTCGTCCTGATGAGGGCGGGCCTCGACCCGACCGTACTGGTGGGCGGCGAGGTGGACATATTGGGCGGAAACGTCCGCGTGGGAAACGGTCCATACATGGCAGCCGAGTCCTGCGAGTATCAGGACAGCTTTTTAAAGTTTCATCCCTATATCGGGGTCGTACTGAATATAGAATGGGACCATGTGGATTACTTTAAAAACATGGACTCCATAGTACATTCCTTTGTCGAATTCTCCAAACTCATACCGCCCGACGGATACCTGGCGGTATGCGGGGACAACACCGCCTCCGGCCTTATATCTTATGTAAATTGTAATACATTGACCTTCGGATTGCAATCAAAAAACGATTGGAAGGCGGACAATATATCATTTGATAACAGAGGTTGTTCGTCTTTTGACGTTTTTTACAGGGAAAAGATGATGGGACATATGAGCCTCAATATACCGGGAGAACATAATATCTACAATGCGCTGGCCGCCGTCGCCGTATGCAGCGTCCTGGGAGTTCCCATTCAAACCGTCGAGAAGTACATAGACGAGTTTACCGGCACGCACAGGCGGTTCGAGCTAAAGGGCCGGGCCAGAGGCGCTTCCGTGATAGACGATTACGGGCACCATCCTTCGGAGATAAAGGCCACCTTAAAAACGGCCAAAAATTATCCCCATAAGGATATCTGGTGCGTGTTCCAACCGCACACATACACAAGGACCCATGCGCTGCTAAACGAGTTTGCCGAGTCCTTCTATGACGCCGACCATGTGATAGTTACGGATATATACGCCGCCAGGGAAAAGGACACCGGCCTCGTGAGCTCCAGGGACCTTGTGGATAAGCTGAAGGCAAACGGAGTAAACGCCGTGTATATGAGCGGATTTAATGAAATAGCCGATTTTCTGATGAACAATATAGCGGACGGCGACCTCATAATCACGCAGGGCGCCGGAGACATAACCAAGCTGGGAGATATGCTGCTGAGCCGCGGTTAAGACATCATTGCCGCGCGTACTATATATATGACTGCGGTAACGGCCAGCGGCCAATAGTCAGCAATGCCGCCCCTTTCGTACACATTATCCGGTCTTGTCCTCTCGACATCGGCAGTCTGCCTGTTGAACCCGCGGAGCAGAAAGACAAACAACACTATAAATGGGATGACTATGACAGACCATGCCAGCAGCACGTCAGGAGTTATAACAGCCTGGCCCGCTTCCGCCTGTGCCCCTCCGCCCGACATGAACTGCACCAGATACATGATGATGAGCGCGACGCTGTTATTTGTAAAATGAGCGATCATACCGGAAAATATCGAATCGGTACGGTATACGATGTATGCCAGCATCATACCCAGAAACCAAATGCTGAAAAAATTGGACGGGTTCAGGTGCAGCATGGCAAACATCAGGCCCGACATCACTATGGCAAAAGTCTCTCCCTTTGCCTCATAGCCCCTTAATACCACGCCCCTCATCATCACTTCCTCGCATACGGCGGCCAGGCCCGCCACTATGACCAGCTCCAGGGCAAGATCCACCCCGCTCTTGGGCGTCGGAAGAGGCTGTCCCGGCAGCTTTATGAACTTGGACAGCAAAAAGGCGCTCAAGATACCTATATACTCAGCTATAAACCAGCCCGATATCGTTATGCCGACTACATAGGGTACGGTGGAAAGCAGCATCCTCCTGACCCTCATAAACGCGGCCGGCTTGACATTATTTACAAACAGAAATATAAGGCTGGGTATGAGCACCAGCCCTACCTCCGTTATAATAAGGCCGTACATCAAATTCCATCTCTGCGCCATCGCGCCCAAAGTCGCAAAGAGCAGGAGAACGGCAAGATAAAAGATATTTATCTTTTTAAGGTTCATATATTGATCCCCCTCTCGATTTTAACCCTTAAATTCCCTTCTTATGTCTTTTTTATATTATAACAGAAAGAGATATTTCTAAAAACTACATAATGCGAATTCATTCGATAAAAAACCCCCTGCGGCAGACAGTCTTTTATAACTGCCCGGCACAGGGGATCATATAATCTACCTATCCAAGTAAAGAAACTTTCTGCATTGTTAGGATAATCTATTATTGAGAAACCGTATTCTCACTGACATCGAACTTAAGTCCCATGACATTCTGCATGTACTTTATGGCAGCACCGTCAAAATACATGTGAGGATACTCCGGCTGGGCCTTTACCCATTTATAATAATCCTTCATGCGGTCTTCCTTGGAGAGAAGCACGTCGCGGAACATCCCGTTGAAGGCCAGGCCGGGATTCAAGGCGGCTTCTGCCAGCGGTTGATATTCGTTCAAGGCTTCAAAAGAGAAGTCGTTGTTGTCGGCGCACTTCTTCAGCACATTTGCCGCAATTTGGCCGCCCACCATGGCTGACGGGATACCGTACTCGAATGCACACTCTGCGGCCGCTATGGCATCGCCGATAAGGATAGCTCCGGGATATACGCTCTGCGCCAGCTTCTTACTGCCTGGAAGCCTCCAGCCGCGGAACTTATCTATCAACTTGGCATGGCCGAGACGCTCACGGCCGAACTTGGTATTGTCACGCCACCATTCATAGAAACCTTCCAGCGTCATTCCGGTATCACGGAGTGCGTATTCCGGAATGGTCGCGCCGACTACGGCCTTCTTGCCGTCATAGTGCGGGTTGACCCATGTGGTGCAGATAGGACTGTACGCCTTTCTCGGCATGCCGGCAGGGATGTAATATTCCTCGGCCATATTGGGAGTCATGCCCTCCACACCATCGAAATATGCGCGGAAGGCATACATTACCAACTCCGGGTCCTCCATGAAGGCACCCAGTTGGCGGCTGAGCTCGGAGTGCGCGCCGTCGGCAATGACCACACAGTCCGCCTCGATATCCATCGGTTCGTTATGGTACAATCCGTGAACGCCCTTCACCACGCCTTTGCGCATGATAAGGCTTGTAGCTTCGTAGTTCTCCATAAAATCGGCTCCGGCACGGACGGCGCTGCGGCGGATACAATCGTCGCCGAAACGGCGCGGCATTATCATAAAGGGCTGCACATCAAAATCCAAGGTATCTTCATCAGCGTCAATAAGGCGCATGTACTTTATATTGCAAGCCGTATAGGAACGCATTTCTTCCAGGCAACCCATTTCTTCAAACATAGGCTCCAGAGTCGGAAGGTAAACGCCGCCGCAGACCTTGTCGCGGGGCCAGGTCTCTTTATCTACCAGCAGAACGTCGACACCCAGCTTTGCAAGATAAAATGCCGCAGTGCTGCCTCCGGGGCCCGCACCGACTACCAGGACTTGTCTTTTCATTCTATTTCCCTCCTTCATTATTCGCGATCATAGTGATAACGCTGCCTTCGGGGCACGTCATCATACATATGCCGCATCCGATACACTTTTCCGGATCAACAACTTCGTAGCCGCACTCGAGGCAGCGGAGGACCTCCTGTCCCACCTGCTTCTCCGTGTAACTCTTCTCCACTTCATCAAAGCTCTTGATCCTCTCCTCCACATCCAGAACGGGGCGGGTATGCCGTTCCGTCTTGCGCCTGTTGCAGGGGAATATCTTTTCCTCCATCGGCGCCTGCTGCAGTTCGTGGCCTATTTCAGCCTGCTTTAATATGCGTCCGGTGAGCTTGGCATCCACATCATAGGCAGCCTTGCGTCCGGAGGCCAGTGCATCAATCACCGAGCATGCGCTGCTTTTGATGTCGCCCGCATAGAAGATCGTCTCTCCGTCTTCAGCCGGCCAGAAATCATCGGCATATTGTCCGATCGCAACGATACAGAAATCGGCTTTTATTTCATACAGCTTCTTATCATCCACAGTAAAGCTGATCTTCCCATTCCTGTCCTTGTTAAAAGAAGTGACCTTGGCAAATTCGACGCCCGTCAAAGTATTCACTTTACCTACGAACCTCTTAGGGCTGTAACCTTCCATAAACTCGATGCCCTCGTCCCTGGCCTCGTCGACCTCCCACTGATGTGCGGGAACGGCGGCTCCCTCTTCAAGGCAGACCACCGTGACTTTCTTCGCTCCCTTACGCAGCGCGGCGCGGGCAGTGTCCATCGCTACGCTGCCTCCGCCGATCACGATGCCTTCGCCCGTTACATCAAAGTTCTGATGAGGCATGCGCAGCATGGCCTGGCCGCTGTTGACAAACTCCATAAACTGGAGGGCCGTATATATGCCGTCATAACGGAAGCCGGGTACGTGCAGTTCCTTGGAATGAGGCAGACCGGCCGCAATGATTATGACATCGTATTCCTTTTTAAGCTCATCGATCATATTCTTACCGATACGCTGGCCGGCCTTTATAGTCAATCCGGCCTTTTCGAGGTTGGCAACATCCTTATGGACGGCTTCCCTGTCCAGCCGGAATTCTGGAATACCGCGCACCATCATTCCACCTGCCTGAGTATTGCCTTCAAAAACGGTGACCTCATAACCCGCCTGTGAGAGAAAATGACCGGCAGCAAGACCGGCCGGGCCGGCGCCGATAACGGCTATGCGCTCGTCATGTTTGATAGGATACATGTCGGGAGTATAGGAAACGTTTTCACTCAGGTAACGCTTAATACCGCGTATAGCGATGGGATCATCGACCAGAACGCCGCGCTTGCATACCTGCTCGCATGGATGATGGCAGACATGCCCGCAGACGGACGGCAGAGGATCTTTAGACCAAACCAGTTTATAGGCCTCGTCCATTTTACCTTCTTTTACGAGATTGATATAGCCCTGAGGACTGATTCCCAACGGGCAGGCCGTGGTACAGGACTGTTTGGTACAAAATTCGTCGATCTCGTCCAGCGTCATAGCCGGCTGATCGGAACATTCCGGGCAGACGCGGCATATTCTGCGCTGATTTTCATGGATCGCTTCCACCGGGCAAACTTCCCTGCAGGTGCCGCAGTTCAAACATCTCTTGGAATCAATGTATGCGACTGCGTCGCGCCTTAGTGTGAAGGATTCCTTCCCTTCCGGGACAATACCGATTTCTTTCATAAAGAAACCCCCTTATTTATTTTACTATATGCATATATTATATGTATATAGTATTACTGATTCACTTATACCACGTTGATAATACTTTGTCAATCATTTATTTTAGTTATAAAGGGGGGGCTGTTATTACATCAGGCTGCATATCTGCAGTTTCACAATTAAATTTTAGAAAAATAATTTAAAAATCCGCCGATTCCCCGGCGGACCACAGATCGTACATATTCGGTTGACTTTGATCACATAAGAAACCAGCTTATATTACTTTCACAGAACTCGTAAAACGGCTGGATATCAATTTCACTTATCGACTCGCGGGTGTGTCTGAGAACGTCCCCGATCTTCTTGTCATCAAAATCCAGCATGCGCATCAATGTGCTCAGGTGCTGCTCGCAGATATACGGCACGTCAATGTCAAAAGCCTCGCGGTGCTGATACAGGCACATCGCTCCAGTCATGGAAAAAGACAATGCAGCCCTGAGTTTCAACGACGATAGCTTATGCCCGCTGTCTTCCTTCAGCTTCCTGAGCCATTGGAACACAATATCGATCCATATATCCAATAATTCATTTTCGCCGATAGTTGCCATGACAAAATGATCCAGCTTTTTATCAGCATCGACAGCCGTGAAGAACAGCAGCATATAATCCGATAACTTATAAAATATATCGCCTTTGGAATCAAACCTGTCCATAAATTGAAACGAGGTCTCCAACATATCGCTGAGTAAATTTTTAATGATGTCCTTCTTTTGCGGATAATAATACTGCAGCAGGGATTTGCTGATACCGGCGCCGTTTGCAATATCGCTCAGGGAAACCATATTGTAGTTTCCTTCGGAAACCAGTCTATAAGAACAATTTAATATTTCGTTTCGCTTTTCCAAATTTTTAGATGCCAAAATATGATTCCTCACTTATTTTGTTTAAAAATCAACTATATTCAGATAACATTTATATATGATAACATACCGCAGGGGAATTGTCAAAAGCGCCCGGATCCCCTCTTGAAGGGCAGTCCTCTATTGTTTACCGTTTTTTAACTTCTCCTTCATGTGATCTATAGTATAATAGCGGTAGGGGTGATCTTATGAAAAAAATCCTATACTACATGCTGTCCGTAATACTGATGCTGTCCGTTTCGGTCCCCGTCATGGCCGCCGATCCATATATCGACTCGCTTGCGAAAGCAGACGCGGCCGACAGTATTTTTGCGGCGCGCACGGCGGTCGCCGATCTGACCATGGATCAACTTGAAAATATCTACAGCAAAACAGAAAACGATTTTTCAAAAGAGGCGATCATAGAGAGGCTGCGCTATTCCTCCGATAAGAAAATGGCGGCGCAGATACTGAAGTACATATCGTCCAATGATAAACCCAAGTTTTCCCAATTGGCCTACATAGATCTCTATCTCATGGGACATACGGACTCCCTTGAAGGTCTGACAGAAAGCACCGATCAGTTCGGGACCTTCAGGTATGAATCGGGGTCCTTCCCATGGACGGTGATGAAGGCGGCTGAGGAGAAGTATCCCGACAGCTTTCTGTCCAAGGGCATAAAAGAGTATGAGAACATAACCGGAAAACCGTATTTTATGATAGATCTGCCGGACCCTGGAGAATGGCTGTACGCCAAGACCTACGGAGACGGCGCATACAAACCGGACGTGGAGATAACCCAGCTATTGGACTTTCTCAATAAGTATTCCGCTCATCCGGCCGCCGATGACGCGGCATACAGGCTGGGCAGGAATTATGAGATAAGAGGCAATTATCCCTCGGCCTTAAAGTACCTCTACAATTCTGCCGAAAAGCTCCCGGACGGAGACGGCATACGGTATGATGCCCAGGGGAGGATCATGTATATACTGGATGCCGCAATGGATGCGGATGCCCTGCAGTATGCCATGAAATCGGGGGCAGTGCCGGAGCAGATAAAGCCCTGCATTGAGTACACGGCGGCGGTAAAAGCGGCCCGAGGCGGAGATTATGCAAAGGCAGCCGCCGGATTGAAGGACTTTGTAAAGCAATATAGAGGCCAGGCCATTTACGGCATAGAAGTGTCCGAATCCGACAGCTTTTGGAATAACATATTTAAGCAAGAGGATATGTATGACCAGCTTACCGATTTAAAGCAAAAGGGGGACGTCGGGTCCTTATACTCTGCAGCCGCACTCATTTATAAAAATGAGGACATCTTCTACAATAATATATGGAGCGGTGAAAGACAGGCATACATGTGGATGGGACATATGAATGAGGTACTTACCAAGGAGAGCGGCGCTTACAAAAAGTATTTCCTGTCGTTCAACAACTTCGGCCAGGCCCTGTCCATATATCAGGACCTTAGTAATAAAAATCTCACGCCGGAGCTTACGGAAAAGACCGATTACAACATAGCCCTCTGTTATTCCCACCTGATGGACTACAGTCAGGAGGTCACGCTGCTGGGGCTGTACGACGGATATAAAGAAAAGGCGATCGAGTCCTTCAAGAATTTTGTCGCAGCCCATCCGGACAGTACCATGGCCGACGACGCCCTGTATGCCTTGGGGCATATCGCCGGAGATGATTCATACTTTTCCCGCATACTGAAAGAATATCCAAACAGCGATATGGCACAGAAGGCAGCAAATGAATTATAATTTATTTCAAACAATATGTTTACTTTTGTCACCTTTTTGATATAATATAGTTAAGAAGAGGGCAGCCGTACCGCAAAGTGCGGCCGCCACAATGGTGCTTTAAATCTTAATAATCATCCTGTGGCTAGACAGGATGATTATTACTTTCACTTTTTATTGTTATTTATCAGGATAACAGTTAAGGAGATCAGTGAAACGAGAAACATATCAAAAGTTAAAACCAATTGGAATACTTGATATGTACTCCTATCACACCGCCTCCTTTCCGTAAAAAGGCGGCCACGCCCTGTTTCCGATTGTCCTCTATGTGACATTATATCACAAAAACGGTTAAAATTCTCATCATAATTGCCTATTTGGATCTCTTTGCACATTCGAAAATGATCGCTATCGGCAAAAACAATAAAAACAGTAAAAACCACAATATGCCTTCATAATTCATACCTGTATGATTCATTTCATTACCTTCCGTTTTCAGCATAAAGCCTTTATCAGCCTGCCTATGTCCTCGGCCCTGTCCCTTAAAAGATCATATCCTTTATCCATTGCCTCTTTCAGGCTCATGGGCTGGTCGGCAACAGAGAACATAGCCGTAACTCCGACATCATACAGTTCCTTATACCCCTTGCCCAGTCCGCCGGAAATGATGACCACAGGCTTGCCGTATTTCTTAGCTATCCTTGCTATGCCCGCCGGAGCTTTTCCGAACCTGACCGTCTGAAAATCAGTGTTTCCCTCTCCGGTAAACACGATATCGGCATTTTTTATAACGTCTTCAAGATGCGCAGCCTTTGTCACCACATCTATGCCCTTCTCCATATCCGCATTCAAAAGCGCCTTGAATGCGAAGCCCAGGCCGCCCGCGGCGCCCGCTCCGGGATAATCCCTCCAGTCCCTTTCAATGGACTCGGCCGTGATATCCGCGAAATGGGACAGATTACGGTCCAGCAGCCCGATCATCTCCTCCGAAGCGCCCTTCTGAGGGCCGTATACGGCTGTCGCTCCGTTTTCGCCGCACAGCGGGTTATCCACGTCGCAGGCCACTGTAAACCGGCAGCCTGCCGTTATTTCCTGCATGCCGGAAATATCTATGAAAGCAGCCTTGCCGAGTTCTCCGCCGCCGAGTCCTATTTCATCTCCGTTTTCATCCCGTATTTTCACTCCCAGCGCCTGGAGCATACCGGCTCCGCAGTCATTGGTGGAGCTTCCCCCTATGCCTATGATAAAATTCTTGCATCCCCTTTTCACCGCATCCTTTATAAGTTCACCAGTGCCGAAGGTGGTAGTTATAAGAGGATCTCTTCTGTCATAGGGCACCATACCCAGCCCCGATGCCGCAGCCATCTCTATGACGCAGGTCCCGTCGCCGAGTATGCCGTAGAAACTGTCCCCCACGTCCCCCAGCGGCCCTTTGACTCTCGCATATACCTTTTCCCCTCCTGCCGCCGATATGAATGCATCCACCGTACCCTCGCCGCCGTCCGCTATGGGTATCTTGATTATATCAAACCCAGCTGCTCTGTTGAGTCCTTCGCCGATGGCGCCGCATACTTTTTCCGATGTCAGGCTCCCCTTATATGAATCGGGAGAAATAACCGCCTTCATAATGATACCGCCCCTCTATGCATTTATTTTACTCTATATATTCTATAAATTCGGAGGAAAACCTTCAAAAAATAATCCAATAGCGCTGAGATGTAATAATATCATGCATCAGAATAAATGCGGCTAAATATAATATTACCGGAGAGGATGGGATTATAATGTATCTATTCACGCTCATTGTCATCGGCATCTTGGTTTTTCTTATCTTACATCCGTTTATAAACAGAGGCTCCGGAAAAAACTATATGGCTAAGGTGACAAAGATCTACGGGGGATTCGCCGGGCCTCTCGCCGCATCCATAGCAGGCAGCTGGTTCGGAGAAACGCTCACCGGCTGGGGGCCGGACATCCACAACTTTGGCATTACGGGAGGACTCATCGGCGCAGTCATACTCGTGTGCGTATGGGACGGGGTACTTATCAAGATGAGCAAAAAATGAGCTGGTTACATATATTATAGTGAATTATATATACGAGGGAGGTAATATATATGCCTGCACATATAACCCTGCGCGCTGAAAAGGATGCGGCAATAGAATCCGGTTACCCCGATGCGAACCGGGGGAACCATCCCACCATGTGGGTGGGGAGATATTCCCGCAATTCGCTATACCGCGATCTCATACGGTTTGATCTTTCCGATATGTCATGCTGTGTGAACATAACCTCCGCCATATTGAACCTATATGTCAGCGAGGCGACCGCACCCGGCGTATGCGCTTATGTGGCGCCCTATAGGGTCATACGGAAATGGCCGGAGGATCAGGTGACCTGGAATACCGCACCCGCCTATGATGCTGCAGCTCTATGCACCGCCGTATCTCTTGATGATACCGGATGGTATCAGTGGGACGTCACAAAGATCGTGTCCGATTGGTTTAACGGCATTTATCCAAACTGCGGCCTGCTCCTCATGTCTACGGAGGCAGCCGACCGGGAGACCAAGAGATTTATAGCCTCAGAGAATACCCATACCGAGCTGCGGCCCTGCCTCAAGATAACATATTCCCGCAGGGAAGACGTTATGGATCCGGAACAGCCGTCCGATGAGGTTATCGAACCGGTAACCGATACGGCACCGCAACCGGAAGCCGATATATCAGAACCAGATACCAATACGACACCCGAACCAGAAACTAATACGACACCAGAGCCGGAAGCCGATGCAGCACCACAGCCTGAAGCCGGAGAAACCGATCCCGAATAAATGCCTGCGCGGCCAGGCCTTATCTACATGGTGTATAGAGATGGGAAACCATCTCTATATCTATATTTCCACAATTTCCACTGACATTCCATGAGGTTTTGCAATCACTTTCCACAAAGTTTTCAACAATATTCACAGAGTTTTCCACAGGGTCTTCATTTTTCTCGCTTCTCGTGATAAAATATAAAATAAAATTCATAATTATAAAGGTGATGCATTTGGACAATATTACTGTGCAAAAATACGGCGGTACCTCCGTCGCGACCACGGAAAGGATCATGAGTGTTGCAAACAGGATAATAGGCCTAAAACGGCAGGGTAAAAACATTGTGGTCGTCGTATCCGCCATGGGCGACACGACGGACGACCTAACAGACCTTGCTCACCAGATAACGCCCGATCCGCCCAGCCGCGAACTGGACATGCTGCTGGCAACGGGCGAGCAGGTATCCATAGCTCTGCTGGCTATGGCGATAAAGTCTTTAGGACAGGACGTGATTTCACTGACTGCCTCGCAGGTGGGGATATATACCGACAATATCCACACGCGGGCAAGGATAACGGACATAAAGACGGAAAGGATCATCAAAGAGCTGGAAGAAGGCCGCATCGTAATAGTCGCCGGCTTTCAGGGCATAGACGAGTACAACGACGTCACCACCCTGGGAAGGGGCGGTTCGGACACAACCACGGTGGCGCTGGCATCGGTTTTGCAGGCGGATATGTGCGAGATACTGACCGACGTTGACGGCGTATATACCGCCGACCCGAGGATCGTGAGCAATGCGGCAAAGCTGGATAATATCACCTATGAGGAGATGCTGGAGCTCGCCACCCTGGGGGCCAAGGTACTGCATCCCCGTTCGGTGGAGTTGGCATGGCAGTATGGCGTGCCGCTCATGGTAAGGTCAAGTTTCAATGAATCGGAGGGAACGGTCGTGACAAATATGGATCTTGAAAACGGCAGGGTAGTATCGGGAGTGGCATGCGACAAAGATGTGACCAAGGCGTCGGTCTACGGCATACCATCCAAGGCTGGAACAGCCTATAAGATCTTCTCGCGCTTATCGGAAAGCGGGATCGACGTGGATATGATAGTCCAGAATATGACACGGGAAGGAAAGACGGATATATCCTTCACCATTGCCAAAGAAGATTTAAGCGAGGCCGGGAGCATTTTGAAAGCCGTGGGTGGGCAGCTGGACTGCGAAGGGATCGAATTTGAAAACGGCCTGGCCAAGGTCTCCATCGTGGGCGCGGGCATGATAAACCATCCCGGCGTGGCCGCAAAGATGTTTGAGGCGCTTTACGGTCTCGGCATAAACATAGAGCTGATCACCACATCGGATATCAAGGTATCCTGCCTGGTGGCTGAGGATATGGCGGAGGCCGCCGTCACAAAGCTGCACGGCGTCTTTGACCTGCAGAATATTTAGTGCGGCAAATCATTGAGACAAGCCTGCAAAAGTCATACTAACTTATGCAGGTGCAGCCAACGCAGCTAAGCAAAAAGTTTTGCGGTTGCACGAGATTGGCGCGACCTAAAGGGCGGCCTATAGCAGGCTGCCCAGCTCTTTGAAATACCCCAGCCGCACGTCCCACTTGATGCCAGTTCTTCCGCTGGTAGACGGGACCACATAGTCCGTGATGCCGGGCACGGCGTGGGTGTCCTGCTTGCCGTAGTCTATCTTGCCCAGGTCCATCAGCTTTTGATATATGCCCTTTCCATTGTAGCAGATGATGCCGGGCCGGTACTGGTTTAAAACCTTAAGCAGCCTTTCCCTTCCCGTCTCGTACATATCTCCGGTTATCTCCTTAGCCTCCCTGGTGCAGGATTTCACTATGTCGGTGAGCCCGTATCCGTATTCGGTCATTCGCCAGTCATCCTCATAGGTAAGGGGCTCGGGAAGTATGCCGCCCTCATAGAGCAGCCGCCAGAAACGGTTGGTATTCGAGCCATAGAAATGGCCCTTTCTCGCGGAGTCAAGGCCGGGATTATAGCCCACGAATATGGCCTTGAGACCGTAATCCAGCACGTCGGGCACCGGTTTATAGGGATCAAGGCTCATATCATAGAGGGCATCGGCCAGGCCGGTTATTCTCTCCGCATCCTGCAGTGACTTTACCCATTCGCCGGGTATGCCGCCTTTCCCGTTGTATGCGCCCGAAAACGCGCCCCCTATGGCCGCGATGGTGTCCGAGTCTCCGCCCATATTGGCCGCAGCCAGCACGGTGTCCCTATAGCTGTCCGCATGCTTTAAAAAGAGATACAGCGAGGCGCCTACGGTGCCCACAGAATATCCCGAGATATTGAATTCATCCAGGGCGTCTATCTCATCCCTGCCGCTTCCTACAAGGCCGCCGGTCTTGACGAGCTCGTCCTTTATCTCGCCGTTTGCCGCAAAGGGCAGCAGATGATCTATAAGGCCGGCCGGTTGCCTGCCGTCCAGTAGGTAGTCTACGGCTAAGGAGGTGATCACAGCCGCCTCCACGGCCCTGTCGTCCGCATGGGTCATTATGCTGTGCACCCTCGCAGCCCTGACTATCCTGCCCGTATCACCATGGTAGAAAAGCGCCACCGGCGCAGTCCTCATAGCAGTACCGTTCCCGGCGCTGCTGCTTCCCGCCCTGTCCCACGGCACGCCGCGCTTCATATTGCCTATCCCCTGCATGCAGCCCATACCCCCGCCTATCAGCCTGCCGTCCAGCTCCATGAACTTATCGGCGACGGTGTACTGCTCCACATAGCCCGCCTGTATTATGGCTTCGGCCAGAGCGATGGTCATCTGCGTATCGTCGGTATACCTGCCTTTGCCCAGTCCGGCATTGAGCCCGTCCCGCGCATCCACCATGCCGGTTATCCGGCCGTAAACTTTCTTTATCTCATTTCTGCTCATAAGCTCGGCAGGCATGCCCAAGGAGTCGCCCACGGCCAGGCCGGTCAGGCAGCCTTCATATTTATCCTTCATTTTCATCACCGATCCTATTTTATCATACTTGATATGAAACGATGCAGCGGTTACAATTAATATAGGATTTATCCGAAAAATACATAAGGAGATGCCGTTATGAAAAAACCTGTTATAATGGACTGCGACCCGGGGCATGACGACGCCATAGCCCTGCTCATGGCCTTCGCCAGCGACGCCTTGTGCGTAAAGGCGGTGACCGTGGTCGCGGGCAACCAGACCCTGGACAAGACGCTCAAAAACGCCCTTACGGTGCTGAGTTTCGCCGGTATAGAGGTCCCCGTCGCGGCGGGCGCGGACAAACCTCTTATGAAGGAATTGGTCACCGCGCCGGAGATCCACGGGGAAAGCGGCCTGGCCGGACCGGACCTTCCGCCGCCCACATTGCAGCCTGCCGGCTGCAGTGCAGTGGAGCTGATGGCCGATGTGATCGGACAGAGCGGCGAGAGCATCACCCTGATACCCACCGGCCCCCTGACCAATGTGGCGCTGCTGCTGCTCGCCCACCCCAAGCTCAAAGATAAGATCGAGAGGATATCCCTGATGGGCGGAGCCTGCTTCGGAGGCAACCGCACCCCCGCAGCCGAGTTCAACATCTGGACGGACCCCGAGGCGGCAAGCATAGTGTTTTCCTCCGGCATACCCATAACCATGTGCGGCCTGGACGTCACACACAAGGCGCTGATATATAGGGAGGAAGTGGAAGAGATAAGGAAGCTGGGACGGATGGGCGCTATGGTGGCGCAGCTTCTGGATTTCTATGGAAAGTACCACGGCAGCCACGGTTTTCAAAAGGGCAGTCCTCTCCACGATCCCTGCGCCGCGGCATGGGTAATAGACCCTGCGCTTATCTCCACCAAGAGGCTGCATGTGGATATAGAAACGCGCGGGCAGTTTACCGCGGGCGCCACGGTCGTCGATTATAACGGCGTACTCGGACGCGCACCCAACGCCGACGTCGCCTTTGACATAGACAGAGAAAGATTTATAGGCATGCTCATGCGATCGATAAGGTATTATAATTGATCAGCTTAGGAGGCGCAAACCAATGAAGATAGGAATAGCTCTGGGTGGAGGCGCGGCAAGAGGATATGCCCACGTGGGCGTATTGAAGGCATTGGAAAGGCACGGCATACATCCCGATTGCGTCGTAGGCTGCAGTATGGGAGCGCTCTTAGGAGCATTATACGCCTCAGGCATCTCCGCATCCAGAATGGAGGCACTCGCCATAAACGTAACGCCCAAGCGCTGGATGGACCTCACCATCTCCAGAAATGGGATAATGTCGGGCAAAAAGCTGGAGTCCATGATGACCACACTTACCGGCGGGAGAAGCATCGAGGAACTTCCCATACCCTTCGAGGCCATCGCCGCGGACGTTGTCTCCTACGAACCGTACATATTCAGAGAGGGACCGGTCAGTACCGCCGTGAGGGCAAGCACCGCCATACCCGCCGTATTCGAGCCGGTCTACCTGCAGGATAAGATATTGGTGGACGGAGGTTTCGTGGATATAGTCCCGGCGGATCTTCTGGCGGACATGGGCGCTGATTTTACCATTGCGGTGGACGTCGGTTTCTCCTCGGTCACATATAAGCCCACCAATGTGGTCGAGATCCTGCTGTTGTCCATAGACACGCTCCAAAAGCAGCTCAACCAGCTCAAGATACCCAAGGCTGACCTCGTCATCAAACCCGACCTGAGAGGCATAAGGCCCAATCAGTTCGACAAGGTAGAGGACTGCATATCCATAGGAGAGGCTGCTGCGGAAAGGATGCTGTCCCAAGCAGGAAACGTACTTATGCCATAAAATCTTTATTCGATATCCTTATACCATGGAAATGAGGGAGTAGTTTTCCCATAGACGGCCTCGGCGCTGCCGGTGCACCATGCCCAATTCTGATCACCGTAATCATAGTGCCACCATTCGTCAATATAATTGGTAAAGCCCGCGTTTCTCATGACATGATAGAGCAGCCTCCTATTTTTTGCAGCCTGGACATCGGCCGGCGACAGCTTTTCCCCGGAATTCAACAGCTTTTCATAGTATACCGTGCACGCCTTGCCGGTCGGATCGTCGAACCCGCAGCCCATATCAAGGGCCAGGCCGTTTTCATCGGCAATGGTTAGGTCGACGGCGCCCCCCGTGTTGTGGGGCGTAGGTCTGCCTGCGTCCCGCGAGGGCGGCGCTACGTATTTGCGGGTCCTCTTAAATATCTCCCCCTCCGGCATCGACGGATGATCCGCCCTTATGTCCATTGCACGGTTGTCAAACATCGCCTGCTGCAACTTGAGCGGTCTCCAGCAGTCATATATCACCAGCCGGTAACCCTCCGGCAGGCTCTTTGCCGCTGCGGCGAGCATTTTGCAGACGGTCCGCCGCGCGTAGCTTTCGGCCAGCGCCCCGTCGATCTTCTGTATGTAATACTGCGGGCTTACGATCATCCTATCGGGATTCAAACCCAGCGGGACCAGCTCTTCACCGGACTCGCAAATGGGTATGCGTCTCAATCCCTCGTCGTCCCACGCCTCTATGATCTGCGGTATGGGGGTGTTCATATAAGTAAGATATTCTTTCATGATCTTGTCTCCTCGTATTTTTGTCAGCACTGTTCATCATATATCATGCGTGCCGTCGTGCGTATAAACTGTTCGGTTTCGACCACGTCGGTCCCGCTGGACGCGAAGCACAGGATAAACGGCCTGGCCGCATAGACTATGCCTGCATCATGGGTGATGCCCTCGTCTTCGCCGGTCTTATGGGCGACGCAGACGTCCTCCGGCAGCATGGAGGGCATCTTGTGGTTGATCTGCTGCAGCTTTAATATCTCCAGCATTTCCCTGCTCGCCGCCTCCGATACCAGCCTCCCCTGCCACATCAGCCTGAAAAGCCGCGCGATCTCCCGCGGAGCGATGCAGTTGCTCCTGCCGGCAGCCTCTGCAGCCTCGTCGAAAAGCAGCCGGTTTACCCTTGTCTTCTCAAGACCGGCTGCCGCGGCGGTATGGTTTATGTTTTCCATGCCCAGCTTCTTTATGAGGATATTGGCGGCCGTATTGTCGCTGAGTATTATCATCAGCACGCACAGGTCCTCAAGCGTCAGCCGTATGCCGTCATGCAGATAAGCGGCCGCCCCACAGGACGGCATCCTGTCTTCCCGCTTTATATCAATGAGCTCATCCTGCGATATTGTCTTTTCTTCAAACTGCCTGTATGCCTCTATGAGCACGGGAATCTTTATCACGCTGGCGGCGATATATGCCTCGCCGTCATTGACGCCGAAGTTCTCTCCGCTGCTCAGATCCTCATAATAAAACCCTACCTTCCCCTTTAACGAATTCAGTCCGTTCTCAATTCTCGAAAAGTCCATTCAAATGCTCCTTCCGGTGTCATGACTATTTCTCCGACATATTCTCGGATAAGTACTCGGTATCTACGCATGAGACCTTGCCCGTCGCATTCTTCTGTTCTATCTTGACATAGAGATAGAAGGGAATCCCTATGAGTATCAAAATAAATCCCCACAGCACAGACTCGGCTCCGCAGCCGAAAATGGCATAACAGCTGTAGCCCAAGGCTATCAGCGGCGCAAAGGCCGTCTTTATGAAGCTGCCCACGCCGAGTTTGGGATCGAATTTCTTGTTGATGAGTATCTCCGCCCCCGCCGTCGCAATATACGCCGGCAGCGTAGTCATCGTGGACAGCAGCATGACGAACTCGTAGGCGGCGTTCATCCCTCTGGTATAGTTGGCGATCAGCAGCAGATTAGTAAGTATCGCCGCAATGATCAGCGAGCCTATGGGCGTCCCGTGCTTTTTGTCCATTACTCCAAAGATGGAGGGAAACGTCTTGTTTACCGCGCACGCATAGGAACACCTGGCTGTCACGATACAGCAGCCCGTAGCGGCGCCCATGGTGGATATCACGACTCCTATGGAGACGAATATCCCGCCCCATTTTCCGCCGGTCATTATATTGATCATTTCGGCAATGGGGGCATTGGAATTGGCCAACTGTGCCTGCGGCATCACCCCGAAGGCCACGACGCTCACCACCAGATAGGTAAGAGCGACGAATATGGTCCCGAAGATGGTGGCTTTCTTAATGAATACCGGCGCATTCTTAGTCTCCTCCGCAGGGAATACGCCCATCTCCAGACCCATGAAGGCCCACATCGTTATGCCCACAGCGGATGAGAGCGTGCCGAAACCCGAAAGATCGGGATTTGATACGGTATTGAAGTACTCGGGATGAAAATGAAAGAGGCCAAGGATCACGAATACTATCAGCGGGACCAGCTTGCATATCGTCGTGATCACGACCACCTTGCCTGCACCCTCCACCCCACGGATATTGATATACGTCAGTATCCAGAGTATCGCGGAGGCCAAAATAAAGCCGACGGACCTATTGTCGCTTATTATGGGAAATATACTGCCGAGATATCTTACGCATCCCGTTATCAGCGCGGCCAAAGACGCCCATGCGCCTATCCAGTACGCCCAGCCTACCAGAAACGACGCAAACTCGCCGAACGCCGCCCGCGTGTATACGATCGGTCCGCCCGTCTTAGGCATCACGGCGACCATATTCGCGAAGCTCACAGCAATGAACGAAGCGCCGACGCCGGTCAGCAGCCAGGCCGCTATCGCAGTTTTGGGATTGGTCGATGTGGCCAGATTCTGCGGAGACATGAAAATGCCCGAAGCTATCATACTGCCTACTACCATTCCTATCGCCTCGGGAAAACCCAGCGTCTTTTTAAATCCCGTATTTGATTGCGGAGTATTATCCATTATAATACCTCCTTTTAATACCTATTTTATTTTGAGCGACCGGTTTTAAGTCAGACGATCCGCATCCATGAAGTCAGGATCAGCAGCAGAAACCGATCACTCATTTCTCTTATTTTACCAGTAATACCACCGTTCATCAATATGTATGTAATCAATTTCCAGATAAAAACAGGGCCCCTTGTATATTCCAAGGAGCCCCACGGTTTATTTTACAATAATCATAGCTTTACCGCCAAATCCATTTTTTACTTCACATCCTCATTATGACCCGCAAACAATGACTCGGCTGCCGCTTTGGCCTGGTCCTGCGTAAGGGTGCCGTTGTCGACCAGTCCCTGCAGCGGACTTATCGAAGTATGCTCTTTGTCCTTGTCATCCTTTTTGTCCTGCATATATGCCTGACGTTCATCCTCCGTCATGTCCTTTATCTTTTCCATTTCATCCTGACGCGCCTTTTGCTGCTCATCCATATAGGACTGTATCGCATCGCTTTGGTCCTGAGTTATAGTCCCCGCGGAAACGAGATTGTCAAGCCGCTGCTGTTGTTCTTTCTGACGGGCCTGCTGTTCCTGCTCCATTTTCTCCTGAGCCTGCTGTTCAAGATATTTGCTTATATTGTCGGCCTCATCCTGCGTCAATATGCCGGCCTCCGCCAATCCACTCATGGCATCGGGCCTGCCGCCAGACTTTGTCTCCTTTTTGCCGTCAAAATATTCCGCACGTTCTTCCTCCGTCATATCCTTTATATTGTCCATTTCGCTCTTGCGTGCCGCGTCTTCAGACTTTTTATATTCTACTATCTTATCTTCCTGCTCCTGCGTTATAAGACCCTGCTTCAGCAGAGAGTCCAGCTGATCCTTTTGCTGCTGCAGGCGCTGAGCCTCGGCCTTATCCTCAAGATATGCCTTTATATCGTCCGCCTGTTCCTGCGTCAGTATATTACCGTCGACGGCCTGCGCCCAGAAGTCATCCTTAGCTCCCGAGGCACGGGGACCGTTGTTTTGCATATAGGCGCTGCGCTCCTCTTCCGTCATATCCTTTAGCTTATCCATCTCGGCTTTGCGTTCGCTGTTCTTCTCATCTGCAAAGGCAGACAGCTTATCCGCCGTCTCCTGGGATATTATCCCGTCTGTCACAAGGCCTTTTGTAAGATCATCCGTATCGGCCTGGCCGGCTGCGCCGCCGATACCCGGCGCGAAAAAGCCAAATCCCTTCGGTCCCCCCATTCTGCCATGTTCAGCCATACCGACAGGATCCGTCTGGGAGACGTTTGTGTTTGTATTGCTGTCGGCAAACACTGCACCCGTCGTCAAAAGCATACCTGCGATCATGGCGGAGCTTACCGCTACTTTGAACTTCTTGTTCATGACGTCAACTCCTTTAACAAAATGATTTTTCCTGCATGCCACTTATTATAGCCCGATTTCATTACGAAACTGTTATCATTTTGTTAAAGAATTGTGAACAAGCGATCGCAATCTTACATTTTCAAATACTCGGAGATCACCCTGCGGGATAATTCGCCGGCCGGCATCCTGCCTGCGTCTATCGTAACGCCGGCATATTTCTCATACAGCGGCTCCCTATCGCGAAGCAGCCGCAGAAAATCCCCGCGGTCCGCGGCAAGCGGTCTCGTCCCGCTCGCTGCCGCCCTTTCATACAGGATATCCGCATCGCCCTTGAGATATATGACGGCCGAATCAGCCCTGAGACAACGCATATTCTCATCCCGGACAACCATGCCGCCGCCGGTCGCTATCACCAGATTTTCCTGGCACGCCAAAAAGCGGCACAGCCTGTATTCCATGTTCCTGAATTTACCCTCGCCGTACCGCTCAAATATTTCATTTATACTCTTATGCGACATCCTCACAATATACTTATCCGTATCGATGAAGCTCATGCCCAGGCGCGCAGCCGTCCGGGCTCCGGCCGTCGTTTTGCCCGCCCCCATATAGCCTATCAGTACAAGATTCCTCACTATTGCCGCCCCTATTTATGCGCCACAAGCTCTATCTCTATAAGCGCTCCCTTTGGCAGCTCGCTTATCTCTACGCAGGAACGGGCGGGCAGATCCTCCTTAAAATAATTCCCGTATATCTCGTTCACCTTGCCGAAATCATTCATATCCTTTATGAAGACTAACGTCTTTACCACGTCTCCAAATCCCATGCCGCCTTCCTTAAGAAGCGCCGCCAGATTCTCCATTACCTGCTTTGCCTGCGCCTCTACGCCGCCTTCAGCCATCTTGCCGGAAGCGGGGTCCAGACCTATCTGACCGGAGGTGAACAGGAAACCGTCCGCCATGACGGCTTGGGAATACGGGCCGACAGCTGCCGGAGCTGCATTGGTATTTATTATTTTTTTCATGACGCATCTCTCCTTTGAGATCATTTCTATTTATATTTTATGCATTCGACAAGAATTTAAAAAATCCCTTCTGCCGCAATAAATATTTTATCACCTGCCTGATGCCGCGTTCCTGAGAACGTTACCTTGGGATAACAGTAAAGGCCGTGCCCAACCGAGGCACGGCCTTTACTATTGCTATGTTGAATTCTGATCCCATGAACATGGGCAAAAGGTTTTAAAATTCTACGAACTTACTCCTGGGCGCTCCGCAGATCGGGCATTTCTCAGGCACCTGATTCGTCGTGGTATAACCGCATATGGAGCAGATATAGATTTTACCTATCTGAATATCTTCGCCGCCGTCAACGACCTTCTTGGCATCGCTGTACATCACCTCGTGAATCTTCTCGGCCTCTAAGGCGCCGTGGAAGGTCCTCGTCGCATCCTTCTCTTCCTGGAACTGAGATACGGCCATATATGCCGGATACATCTCGTTTACCTCATAGTGTTCTCCGTCTATGCCTGCCTGAAGGTTTTCGGATGTGGATTTGATCTCTCCCATGGTCCTATAGTGGTTTGTAGCGTGGACCTGCTCCGCATAGGATATCGCCTTGAAGAGTCTAGCCACGTTCTTCTTGCCCTCTTTCGCCGCCACATCGGAGAATATGAGGTACTTCATATGGGCCTGACTCTCCCCCGCAAATGCCACCGTTAGATCTTTATTTGTCATATCATGCATGATATCTTCCTCCTATAATATTTATTTTCTTTTGCCTATATAATAGTTATTCGACGTTAATAATAATTCTCCTGCTTGTTTGCGAAATTTTTTTGTGTGTATTTCGCAAACCTCATGGCAATGCTGTTATTCTCTGTGTACTTAGCTATTTCTATCCTCCCTTTCTTCATTCGCCGAAACCGGTCGGCGCCTTCACAGGAGAAAACTATTATTCATAATTGATAATTATCTTTCAAAATACGTTTTCCTTTAAAATTCTAATGACGAAACTGTTTTCATGTGTTATGATGAACAGAGTGAATAAGCAGCATCTAAAAGGAGGAAGAACGTGAAACTACCATCACTTAAAATAGGAGATTTGGAAGCCCGTTTCCCCATAATGCAGGGAGGCATGGGAGTGGGAATATCCATGTCCGGCCTGGCCGCCGCCGTAACCAATGCGGGCGGCATCGGAGTCATATCAGGACTTCATCTGTCTCTAAGCGATCCCAAATGGGGCACCGACATTAGAAGCGCCAACATCGAGGCATTGAGGGAGGAGATAAGAAAGGCCCGGAAACTGGCACCTGGGGGTATAATAGGCGTCAATATACTGTCTGCCATAACGGAGTACAGCACCATGGTCAGGACCGCCGTAGAAGAGGGCATAGACCTCATCATATCCGGGGCGGGACTTCCCCTGAATCTTCCCGAGTTCGTAAAGGGCACGCGCACAAAGGCCCTGCCCATAGTGTCTTCGGCAAGAGCGGCATCCATAATATGCAAGTCATGGGACAGAAAACATGAATATGCTCCCGACGCCATAATAGTAGAGGGCCCAAAGGCAGGTGGCCACCTTGGCTTTAAGCTGGAACAGCTGGCGCACATGGATATGTATAAATTGGAAAACATCGTGCCACAGGTCTTAGAGGCAATAAAACCCTATGAACAGAAATACGGAAAGCAAATACCTGTGATCGCCGCCGGCGGAGTATTCGACGGAAAAGACATAGCGAAATTTTTGAAGATCGGCGCCAGCGGAGTGCAGATGGCGACAAGATTTGTGGCGACCTATGAGTGCGATGCATCACCGGCATTCAAACAGGCCTATGTGGACGCAAAAAAAGAGGACGTGACCATCATAAGCAGTCCCGTCGGAATGCCGGGCAGAGCAATAAAAAACGAATTCCTCATCGACGTGGAAAAGCATGAGCGAACGCCTGATTTTTGTAAATACAACTGCCTTTCGCCATGCAATCCCAAGAAGGCTCCCTATTGCATAGCACAGGCGCTGCTGAATGCACAGAAGGGAAATATGGCCGACGGGTTTGCATTCTGCGGCGAAAATGTATATAGGATAGACAAAATCGTGCATGTGAGCGAGCTCATGGATGAGCTTACTACTGAAGCGGAAGATAATATGGAATAAAAACAGCTCTCCGGCTATATCGGAGGGCTGTTTTTTTAAATTACTTGGTTACTAATTTCAGATCTACCGGTATGCTTGCCGGTATCTTATCACCTTTTATCACCTTATCCGCATTTTCCACACCCAACGAGCCTATCATTTCCGGCTGCTGCGCCACGGTGGCCGCCATCCTGCCGTCCTGTACCGCCTTTACGGCATCGTCAGTGGCGTCGAATCCCACTATCATTATTCCCTTCCTGCCCGCAGTCTCTATGGACTGCAGCGCGCCCAAAGCCATCTCGTCATTCTGCGCGAACACGGCGTTTATCTCGGGCTGCGCCTGCAGTATGTTATCCATTACGTTCATTCCCTTAGTCCTGTCAAACTCTGCAGTCTGGGAAGCCACTACCTCGATCTGCGTCCCCTTTACGGCATCGGCAAATCCCTGGCCCCTCTCCCTTGCGGCCGAAGCCCCGGGTATACCTTCCAACTGCACTACCTTGCCCTTGCCATTCAGCTGCTTTACTATATAGTCGCCTGCCATCTTTCCTCCAGCCACATTGTCCGACGCTATATGGGTCACGACTTCCCCGCCGCTCGCGCTTCTGTCCAGCGTTATTACGGGTATCTTGGCGTCATTGGCAAGTTTTATCGCATTGACCACCGCGTCGCTGTCCACGGGGTTGATCATAAGCAGGCTTATGCCCTGCTGCAGTACGTCCTGGACATTGGAAAGCTCCTTGGACGAGTCGTTCTGCGAGTCGAGTACGACAAGCTGGTAACCCAGCTCATCTGCCTTCTTCTGAGCTCCGTCCTTCAGCGTTACAAAGAACGGGTTATTCAGCGTGGAGACCACGAGACCGATCTTCTTCTGCTCTTCGGTCTTTTGTCCCTGGCTCTGCTGATCCTGCTGCTGAGGCTGGGTTGAGCCGCATCCCGCGACCATGCCCACCACGAGCAGAAGAATCAATAATGTTGATGCCAATCTTTTCATAAATTTACCCCTCCTGATCATTTTTTTATTAAAAAAGGTATTTCTACCCGGATCGCGCCAAACTTGCACGATTTGTCACGGTCTGAGTATTTCTACCTTCTTTTTCTGTCAATAAGTACTGCTCCGAGTATGACGATACCCTTTATCAATTGCTGATAATATGAGGATACGTTGAGCAGGTTGAGGCCGTTATTCAATACCCCTATTATGAGTGCGCCTATTATGGTGCCGGCCACGCTTCCCTGCCCTCCCGACAGGCTGGTGCCGCCCAGCACCACCGACGCTATGGCGTCCAGTTCGCCGCCCGAACCTGCGGTAGGCGATGCGGAGTTGAGCATGGACGTCACGATCATTCCGCTCAAGGCCGCGGTAAGTCCGGATATCGCATAGACCAGTATCTTTATCCTGTCCGTCTTTATACCGGAAAGGCCGGCCGCTCTCTCATTGCTTCCCGTTGCGTAGATATATCTGCCCGTCGCCGTCTGACTCAATATATAGTAGGCTACGATGAGTAATATGAGCAGCACTATCACTGGAAAAGGTATCACCCATACCTTTCCGTTGCCGATGAAGGCAAAGTCATCGCCCAGTCCGGTCTTGGGCTGCCCGTTGGAATAGACCAAGGTCGCGCCTCTGGCCATGGTCATCATGGCAAGGGTGGCTATAAAGGGAGGAACATTGCCCTTGGTAACGGCCAGGCCGCTTATAAACCCTAAGGCCGTGCCTATGATAAGGCCCACGATGATAGCGCCTGCCGCATTCATTCCGGAGTGGGACAGCCCAGCGGCCACCATGCCCGAAAATGCCAAAATCGAGCCCACCGAAAGGTCTATTCCTCCGGTGAGTATAACGAAGGTCATGCCTACCGCCATAACGGCGTTGAGCGACGTCTGCCTCAGCACGTTCAAAATGTTTCCGGTCGTCAGAAACCTCGGCGAGAGCAAACTCAGTATGATGCATAAACCGAGGAGTCCGATCAGCGACTGCAGTCCGCGCAGCACCACGGACCAATCCCTGCTTTTAGTTTGTTCCAAAGTCATACGCCCCCTTATATGTTGACCGCATAATGCATTATTTTTTCCTGCGTGGCATCCTTGTCCTCCAGCTCCCCGGTGATCCTGCCCTGATGCATGATCAGTATCCTGTCGCTGATCCCCATTATCTCAGGCAGCTCCGATGAGATCATGATGATTGCTATGCCGTTTTGCTTCAGTCTGTTGATCAGATTGTATATCTCGACCTTGGCTCCCACGTCTATGCCGCGGGTGGGCTCGTCCAAGATCATCACATTGGGATTTGTCATGAGCCACTTTGCCAGCAGTACCTTCTGCTGATTGCCGCCGCTCAGGTTGTCCACCGTCTGGGCAATGGATGGAGTCTTGACCCTTATCCTATCGACATAATCCCGCACCTCGTCCGCCTCTTTACGCTTTTCTACCCTGTCCATTCGGCCGGTAAATTCCCTGAGTTTTGCCAAAGTCATGTTGTAAGCCACGCTCTTATCGGAAAACAGCCCTTCCTCTTTCCTGTTTTCGGTCAGGTAGACTATCCCTGCCTTTATCGCGTCTCCGGGAGACTTTATATTTACAGGCTTGCCGTCAAGCAAAATCTCGCCCTTATATTCGTATACGCCAAAGAGCGTCTTTCCCAGTTCGGTGCGACCCGCGCCTATAAGCCCGGAAATTCCCAACACCTCGCTCTTTCGTAAATTAAAGTTGATATCATGCAGGATGCCGGGCACATTGAGGCCGCGTACCTCCAGAACCACATCGCCCGCCGCCGTCTTTACCTTGGGGAATTTCTCCTTAAGCTCCCTGCCCACCATCATGCTTATGAGCTCGTCGGCATCGGTGTCCGAGACGGTCTTGCTGCCTGTCAGCCTCCCGTCCCTAAGGACCTCGACCCTGTCCGCGATCTCCATTATCTCTTCTATCTTGTGGCTTATGAATATGATCCCCTTATTCTCCTTTTTAAGGGATCTTATGACGTCAAACAGCTTGCCCACCTCATCGGTCGTCAAAGCATCGGTGGGCTCGTCCATTATTATTACGCGGCAGTCCATGGAAAGCACCCTGGCTATCTCCACCATCTGCTGTTCGGCAATGCTGAGGTCCTTCACGGCTCTGCCGACGTCAAGATCTACTCCCAGCCCCGCCAGAAGCCTTTTGCTCTGCTCCTTGAGTTCGGACTTGTTTATGCGCTTGGTGATGGGGTTTACGCTTTCCCGCCCCAGAAAGATGTTTTCATATACGGCGAGGTCGGGTATGAGATTGAGTTCCTGATGTATGATGCCGATCCCCAATTTGGAAGCGTCCCATACGTTCCTTATATCCGCCGGCTGCCCGTCGATCAGTATCTCTCCCCTGTCGGCATTGTAAACCCCGCTTAATATCTTCATGAGCGTGGATTTGCCCGCGCCGTTCTCGCCGAGAAGCGCCAGCACCTCGCCCTTCTCTAAAGTAAGCTCTACGTCATCCAGGGCCTTGACGCCGGGAAACTCCTTGCCGATACCCTTCATCTCCAGCAGCGGCATTTAAAACACCACCCCGGACCGCAAGATGATATTGCAGTATGAGGTATATTCGCCCGTTCTCACGACCGCCATGCTGTCCCTGGTCATGGCCTTCAGCTGCTCGTGATTTACCTCTTTTACAGGTATATCGCCCAGCATCTCTCTTACCTCGTTATATACATCGGGGCTCTTTTCTTTCATCTCTCCCGCTATGATGGCTTCCTCGACATCCAGCTCCGTGAGTATAACCCTGAGAGTCTCTATAAACCCGGGTATACCGCGGGTAAGCGCCAGGTCTATCCTCTCGGTCTCTTTGGGTATGGGCAGGCCGCTGTCTGCAATGGTTATGGTATCCTTATGCCCCATCCTGGCAATCACCCCGGAAAGCCTGTCATTTATCAGCGCCGTCTTCTTCATATTCCCTGCCTCCTTAAAAATTCTTCCGCTTCACCATACGTGGGGATGGAGCTCTGCGCTCCCTGCCTTGTCACGGTAACGGCCCCCACGGCATTGGCAAACCGCAGGCCAGGCCGTATATCCCCGCTGCCCAGGGACACGGCCAGGCCGCCTATAAAGGCATCTCCCGCCGCCGTGGAATCCACGGAATGCACCTTAAAACCATCTTCTCTATATCCTCTGACGCCGTCCACATAGAGACAACCCTTGGAACCCAGAGTCACGACGACCGATTTTACCCCTCTGCCCAGCAGCAACCTTGCCCCTTCCACTATGTCATCCGTTCCCGTAAGGATCTTAAGCTCGGTCTCGTTGGGCACGATGATATCCGTAATGGGGTATATGTCATCCGAAAGCGGCCGGGCCGGAGCGGGATTCAGTATCACCTTTGTTCCCAGTCCGTGTGCCAGCCTTATGCATCCCTCCGCGGTCTCAGTAGGTATCTCCAGCTGCAGCACCACATAGTCCGCAGCCGCGATCTCATCCCGGAAACCCATGACCCAGTCCATATCCAGCCGGTAATTGGCTCCGGGATATACCACGATGGTATTGCTGCCCTCATGATCGACGTTGATGAAGGCATTGCCGGTGGCGGTATCGGCGATCTCTATCCCCGCGGTGGATATGCCTTCCCTTGCTAATGCCGCGGTGAGGGATTTACCCATGCCGTCCTTACCCACGGCGCCTATCATCATAACGTCCGCGCCTAAGCGCGCGAGGGCCACCGCTTGATTCGCCCCCTTGCCTCCCGGGCTTTGCTTAAAATGATCCGCGGTTATGGTCTCTCCCTTTGCCGGCAGATGCTGTACCGCCATGGTAAAATCCATGTTTATGCTGCCTATCACGATAGCTTTCATTTAAGTCGCCTTCTTTACCGAATTTCTTATGACCAGCTGGGGTTTCAGCTTTATTTCCGCCTGCTCCAGTTCCCGGCCCTCGATCAGCTTTATGAGCATCCCGGTGGCCACCTCTCCCATCTCATAGCACGGCTGCGCCACGGTGGTCAATTTGGGCTCCATGAAACCTGCTATCTGGATATCGTCAAACCCCGTGACCGATACGTCCCCCGGTACCGCGCAGCCCCTCTGCTTCAATATCTCCATGGCTCCCACGGCCGTAAGGTCATTGGCGCAGATCACCGCCGTGAATTTTTCGCCCCTGTCAAGCAGTTTAGTCATGGCCTCCTTGCCACCGGATAATTTATAGTTGCCCTCCTCGATAAGCCGCTTTTGGGCAGTCATCCCATAATCATCCAAAGCCTGCTTGAAACCCTCGTACCGATTGCACGCGCTGCGGCCCTTCGGTCCGCCTATATATGCGACGTCCCTGTGGCCCATCTGCAGCACATAACGGGCCATCTGATACATACCGTCGAACCCGTCGCTGTATACGCCGGGCAGATGATCTATGTCCATGTACCTGTCCAGAAGCACAAAGGGCATGTCATAGTCCGTAAGCTGCTTTATGTGTCCGGATACGGGACTCGCGCTGCTGTTGAAGATTATGCCGTCCACGCATTTCTCTTTTAATACGTTTATATACAGCTCCTCTTTGTCCGCACGGTCGTCGGTATTGCAAAGGATCACGTTGTAGCCGTATATGTTGGCGGTATCCTCCACACCTCTCGCGATCTCGGGAAAGAAAGGGTTGGCTATATCGGGAAGTATGAGGCCCAAGGTGTTCGTCCTCTTGGTCACCAGCCCCCTGGCTATCCTGTTGGGCTGATACTTGAGCTCCTCCATCACCCTGAGTATCTTCTCCCTGGTTTCATCCCCGACCCCTTCGCTTTTATGATTGATGACTCTGGACACAGTCGTTATGGATACGTTCGCCGCCTTAGCCACATCTTTTATAGTTGTCATAACATTACTCCTCAAGTTTAGCGTTTTACGAAAACGTTTTGCGAAAACGTTTAACTATATGATACAGCGTAGCCCCTTCCGTGTCAAGTGCCGGTGCAAATAAAAAAACCGCTATACATCGTATAACGGTTTTCGATCTGTCAGATATTATCGGCGTACAGCCAAACATATTACTTTCCAATTGAACCGAGATTGAAAAACGTCTCTCTGCACACGGCCAAAAGCTTGCCGTCCTGATTATAGGCCTGGCCCTCGGCCACCGCAGTGCTTTTGCCGAGATGGACGACCTTTGCGGTCACCTTTATCGTATCTCCAGGCTTGGCAGGCGCGATGAAGTTAATATCCGCGTCCAGAGAGGTTATCTTATAACTTCCCAGCGTCCCTATGGCCATGCCGAGAGCGGTATCAAACAGCGAGAAGATCATGCCTCCGTGGGCATTCCCGGCAGGATTTTCGTGTTCCTCCCGTACGACGGCCGTGAGCTCTGCTATCCCCTTATCGACCATGGATAAATTCATACCCAGCAGCCTGTGATACGGCGTATTTTTGTTTATCGCGATACCTTTTTTAAATAATTTCTCATCAATTCCCTTATTTATTGGGTCCGACTTCATAAATTTCCTCCTATCCGCATTATCAAAATGTTGACTGCAATATAATCTACATGTCCTTTTCGCTCACCACCTGGGTGCCAGCCCATTCATCCCCGTACCTCCTTCCATACGGGTCGGTCATCACCCTGTATATCTCTACTCCCCAAATGATCATATCCACTAACCCGCACAGTACGTGTCCCAAAAACGGTATTATCATAAAGAGATTTGGAATGGCAAATATTATGTTGCGCTTTGCGGAATCGCCGTATGTTGCCGGACCGAAGCCCGTCATCGTCCTTAGTCCAAGAAGCTTCTTACCCACGCTCCTTCCGTCCATCAGCCCGTCTTTCAAAAGCATGTACAGAAATCCTATCAAGCCGCCGACTACCGGTAAAACGCCGCATAGACCGGATATGGCAGCATCTATGGCATATGCAAAAAATCTTTGGATCGTATCCGCCTTGTTATACACGGCAAAACCCCCTTCAACATCCGATAGCATTATTATATAACAATCAATATCAAAATCCAAATCAAAACCTGCGGGGCCTCATATTTTATCCTTTGATCCGCTGATAGCCCGGGATATTTCCAGGCGCGCGGACTCATCCCGTTCCACGCGGTACGTCTCTTCCAACAGACCGAGAGACTTCTTTCCCAGGATGCGCGACAGCGCCCATGCGGCAGTGCCCCGTATCACCGGCCGCGGGTCGGACAGCAGTCTTTCCACAGTATTAGCCAGGCCCTCCGCCCTCATATTCCCGGCGGCTATCAGGGCATTCCTCTGTATAACGGTCTTCCCTCTCCATCCGGCCGACGTCATACAAAAGCTGTCCTTAAATTCCCTGTTGTTCATTGTGAGGATAAAGCCTATATCCTCCGTGTCGTAGGACATGTCCATATCAAAAGCGGGATTTGGCCCGCTGCCCGCCCTATTGTAAGGACACGCCTCCTGACAGGTATCGCAGCCGTATATCCTGTTTTGCAGCCTGCGCTTCATATCGTCGGGAAGAAATCCCTTCGTAACCGTGATATAGGAAAGGCACTTCTTGGCGTTTATCTCATAGGGCTCCACGATGGCTACGGCCGGGCAGGCCCTCATACACCTGTCACAGTCCCCACAGCCTGCCTCCAAGGGCATGTCGGGCCTTATATACATATCCGTTATTAGTTCACCTAAGAAAATAAAGGAACCCATATATGGGTTTATTATAGAACAGTTTTTTCCGTAAAAACCTATCCCCGCCCTCCTTGCTATCTCACGTTCCACCATGGGATTATTGTCGGTCAGTGCAACCGACCGCGCGCCGTATTCTTTCTGCAAAAACTCTTTAAGCTCCCCCAGCATATTTCCCATCACCGCATGATAGTCTCTCCCCATACCTGCCCGGGCTATCTTGCCTCCGCCGCTGTCCTTTCTCTTACTGCCGCCGTAATAGATGCCAAGGGATATAATGGAGCGCGCCCCCGGCAGCATCGCCGACGGATCGGTCCTCTCCTCTGCGTCCCCCTTCTCCAGTCCGGAGAGGTATCCCTTGCGTTCCCTGTCCTTTAGCACCCCGGCCACGTCCAATATACCGGCATCGGTAAAACCTGCGACGTCGAAACCTATGGACTTTGCATATTGCCTTATCTTTTCCTTCATATATATCACCTTCGATAGTTCCACACTCTATGCATCGGCCTGATTATCGCCTCTTGTGGCATAATATCATATTTACAGCCGGTTTACAATGAACCGGCTGTAAAACGTCAAATTATTTATCGTAATACGATAAATAATTATTGACATTCGATCCCCATTAATGTACTATTAAGTTAAAAGATGAAATACAATATCGTCATAGGGAAAAGAGGGGGATCTCATGAGTCAATCGGTACTGTCAAAATGGCTGAAGCTGATCATCGTTGCCGTGGGGCTGTGCGGCCTGCTCGTCTATGCCTGGGTCGTACCTTCCTTAGGACAATCGGTCGCTGCGGAAGCGCCGGAGTTTGCATATTGCTACCGTCCATGGCTGATCCTGATATGGGTAACGGCCGTTCCCTGCTATGTGATTTTAGCGTTGGGATGGAAAATATCAAAGAACATAGGTAATGACCGGTCCTTTTCTGAAGAGAATGCGAAACTGCTGAAATGGATTGCGGTATTGGCCGCGGCGGATGCCGGATTCTTCTTCGTGATGAACATAATATTTTTATTCCTAAATATGAACCATCCCGGCATCGTGCTGATGTCACTAATAGTGCTGGTAGCCGGGGTCGCAGTATCCGCTGTGGCGGCTGCTCTGTCCCATCTCGTGAAAAAGGCCGCCGGACTGCAGGAGCAGAGCGACCTTACGATATAGAGGAGGGCGGCTATGGAAGACGAGATCATTATCAACATCGACGTTATGCTTGCCAAGCGTAAAATGAGCGTCACGGAACTGGCGCAGCGGGTGGGTATCACCATCGCCAACGTCTCCGTCCTGAAAAACGGGAAGGCCAAGGCCATCAAGATATCCACCCTGGCGAAGCTGTGCGCCGCCCTCGACTGCCAGCCGGGCGACATCCTGGAATACAGGAGGAAGGAGTGAGCGCATGAACGGGAAAGCCGCGATACTCACCATAGCGCTGAGCATACTCTTCCTCTCGTGCCTCAGCGGTTGTTCCGCCATAGATAGGGCACTTTCGCCGTCCGAAATAGAGGACGGCTTCACAGAGAGATGGCTAAAGACGTTGAGCGGCGAGTACCATATTGATATACCCAAATCCGCAATATACCTGAAGGGATTCTACGAACCCGGGCAGGACTTCAGCGTACACATGCTGTTCACCGTAAACGCCGGTGATTTTGACGACATGGTCGGCGAGGACTGGACAGACGACTCAGATGATCCCTCCTTCGGCGGCGAATGGTATATGGACCTGACCGATGCCAAACTGCCCCATTGCTACGTCTACTCCAAAAAATACACGGTACTGTTTCGCTCGGATGCATCTGAAGACGGAAAGGTCACCTGTGTCTTCGTCGGATGGCGGCCGTAGGCCGGATATCTTACCTCACCGTCTTAAAACCCCGGTATCTGTTAAAGGCTGCGGCTATCTCGTATTTCCGCGGCCTGGCCATGTTTCCCGGGTGCCCCCTGAAGGGTGAAATGCAGTCAAGGCCTCGCCCGTCGATATCGGAGAGTACCAGTGAGATGATATCTGCAAGCGTCCTGTGATCATCCGCATACCTGTCCCTGGCATATCTTATTATGTCTGCAATGGCAGCGGTCTGGCTGCCGTCGGCTATCTGCTCCACCATGCCGAGATCCACATTCTCATGTCCCAGCCTTATATCCTCCCTGCCCTTGGACTGTATCTTATCCTTATAACCGGCATCCAGACTGTTCCTGACCGGTATCCTGTCCTTGATATTCCCGAAGTCCGGCCGCTTGTCCTGCACCCTTATGGAAGGCATCTGCTTGGTTATATCTTTGGCTGCCCCGGTCACGTCATAGGGCAGGAAACTGTCCATCATTATCACCCTGTCGCACACGTCGAAGTAGTCGCCCGAACCGCCCAGAACAAGTATGGAGGACACGCCCCTTGTCTCATAGAGCGCCCTCACGCTGTCCAGAAAGGGCGTTATCGGCTCCTTATCCGAGGATACCAGCCTCTGCATCCGAGCGTCCCTTATCATGAAATTGGTAGCGCAGGTGTCCTCATCCATGAGAAGCAGGGTCGTCCCCACCTCCAGCGCCTCTATGATATTGGCGGCCTGCGACGTACTGCCGCTGGCATTCTTACTGCAAAAATATCTTGTGTCCTCTCCCGTAGGCACGTTGTTTATGAATGGGGATATATCCACATTTTCCACATATCTGCCGTCCTCCGACCTTATCTTTACGGCATCATCCGCCGTAATGGCGTACTCTCTGCCATCGCCGGGGATGTGATCATACACGCACCTTTCGATCGCCTTGAGAAGCGTGCTCTTGCCATGATAGCCCCCGCCCACTATGAGCGTGACTCCTTGCTCTATCCCCATGCCCGTGATTTTGCCTGCATAGGGCAGGTCCATGACCACCCTCAGAGAATCGGGAGATTTAAAGGGCACGACATTTTTAAGCGGCCGCTCGCTTATGCCGCTCTCCCGCGGCAGGCCCGAACCGTCGGCCACAAATGCCACAAGATGCCTTTCTTTAAGTAACTTCCTCATATACCGCTGATCCCTGTAAAGCTCTATAAAACGCCTCAACTCCTCACGGCTTACGCTGTCATAGAACATGGAAGCCTTGACGACGGACGGAATAGTCTCAATGAAGATCGCTGCAGCTTGTTTTCCCAGTATTCTTCTGCCTGCCGCCGGAAGCCCCACCTCAAACCTGGCCTCTACGGCATCAACCGTTATATGCATGGAGGTCCTCTCCAATATCTCCTGCCCGCCGCAGTCGATGGCTATCAGGCCGCTCTTTCCCGTGCCCCTGCCGCCGCTTCCAAACTTAAGTATATTTTTGGCAAACTGCCTCGTCAGGTAATCGCCCAGGGCTGTCCGGCCGTCCCTATCCTTTATATACTCGCCGGGAAATGTCTGCCGCACGGCGGCCCGCACCCGTGAAGGCGGCGCAAAGGGATCGCTTTGGACGTGGTCGATAAAGAGCCGGAACTCCCCCATGTCGTATTCGCCCTCTATGTCCTTATACGCCTTGTATCCCTTGCCGTCTATTTTGTTCAGTATATCGGTAAGTTCATTCAATGTCTTCAAAATGTACACCTCTCCGTATTGCTTTTTATATAATTATACCCCAACGGCAGTGTAAAATTAAAGAAAAAGAGGCCCGGCCAAACGGCCGGGTCCCATCTGTCGATCTATTTATCTATGCGTTTTCGTTCTTGGGTTTCTTGAATGCATAGTATACCAGAGAAAGCGCCATAATTATGAAGAAGCCCAAGGCAGCATATTTGCCCAGTCTCGGTTCGCTGAGGCCTATAGTCACGCTGGCGGAAGCGAACATTGCGATTATAACGCCCATCAGGGCATCGCCCGCAATGAGGCCGGATGCATACAATATGCCGTTGTCGGTTTCCTCGGTCTTTGTTCTGTTGGTGACCTTGTCGACTATCGCCTTGATAAGTCCGCCGATCATAATCGGCACACTGGTGTGTATAGGCAGATACAGTCCTATGGCAAAGCTCAAAGATCCTATGCCCATCAGTTCCACCACGACTGCCGACGCCGCGCCCACAAACACCAGGCCCCAGGGAAGATTTGCATTCATTATTCCCTGTACGACCAGCATCATTATGGTGGCCTGCGGAGCTCCCAATTCCTTAGAACCGAATCCATAGGTATTATTGAGAAGGACCAGGACATAACCGATTACCATAGCCGGAACCACGACGCCGATAATCTCCGCCACCTGCTGTTTCCAAGGTGTCGATCCAAGCAGATAACCCGTCTTCAGATCCTGAGAGTTGTCGCCGGCCATCGCCGCCGCCGAGCAGATGAGTGCGCCGACCGTAAGCGAAGCCACCATTCCATGTATACCGCTGTACCCCATGGCTTTAAATATTATCGTCGTCATAAGCAGCGTAGCTATGGTCATGCCCGAAACGGGGTTTGACGAGCTGCCCACTATGCCGACCAGCCGCGAGGATACCGTTACAAAGAAGAATCCAAAAAGCGCCACAAGTATCGCGCCCAAAATGCCGACCTCAAACTGAGGCATAAAGGCGATTACCACGATTATGACCGCAAAAAGTATAATAACTATATTCATGGGTATATCCGTATCTGTCCTTATATTGCCGCCCTTCAAATTTGCTTTTCTTAGGCCGCTCATGGATGCCGAAAATGCTTTAATTATTGTCGGTATGGATTTTATAAGACTGATAATACCTCCTGCAGCAACGGCTCCGGCGCCTATATACCTGATATAAGTGCTCCATATGGCCCAATAATCCATCTGCGATATCGGTATCGTGCCGGGAAATATCACCGTATCTCCGGCAAATGCGGAAATAAGCGGTATAAAGCCCAGCCAGCCGAGTACGGCCCCGGAAAGCATATAGGCCGAGATCTTGGGGCCTATGATATATCCCACGCCCAGAAGCGAAGGATAAGCGTCTCCGCCTATGGCCGCATTCTTCCATCCGGGTATTGTCCATTCTATCTCCGACGGATATAGTTTCAGTCCGTCTCCAAGGTACTTAAACAATGCGCCGATGCCCAGTCCCGAAAAAACAGTCCCGGCGCTTACGCCGCCAACCTCGCCTGCGACCAGGACCTCGGCGCAGGCCGTGCCCTCGGGATAGGGAAGGTTGCCGTGCTCGCTTACGATCAGGAACCGTCTCAACGGTACCATACACAATACGCCTATCATAGCTCCGAGCAAAGTAATCATAGTAATAGTAAAAGTGCTGGGTTGCTGACCCCACATGAAAAGAGCAGGAATCGTAAATATGGCGCCTGCAGCCAACGATTCACCCGAAGAAGCTATGGTCTGCACGATGTTGTTCTCCAGAACAGAGCTTCTTTTGAGTATCCCTCTCATAATAGCCATGGATACGACGGCGGCAGGTATCGATGCGCTGACCGTCATGCCTACTTTCAGTCCAAGGTAAGCGTTTGCCGCCCCAAATATAATGGCCATCACGGATCCCAGAACAAGAGAGAACGCAGTCAATTCAGGCGCGGCCTGCGACGCGGGTATGTAAGGAATAAATTCTTCACCCGGCTCAAGCCTCCTGAACGCCTGTTCACTCAAGCCCTTTTTGCTTGCTTCCATTTGCCCCAACCTCCTTTTAATATAACTTTACATGTATTATAGCACAACATAACCCGTTTAACAATATTTAATAATTTTGATTTTTAGTTATAACTTTCGACAAAAAAATAAAAGAGGTAACCTCATTCAAGTTACCTCAACAAAATCCGACTTATTTTTTCAGACCGATGATGATCTCGCTCAATCGCGAAATTGCGCTGCAATTTAGCTTAGCTTTGTTGGCTGCGCCTGCAAATTGCATTCACATACGTTTAAGTATGCTTGGTTATTTGCAGGTTTAACGCCTTGCACAATTTGTCACGGCCCGTCGGTTTATCCGCACTCCTGATTTATTCTTTTTTAATATCTTCTTTGCTCTCTTCCTGCGTCGCCTCCAAGTTGCCGCAGTCATTCAATACAAACTTTTGCATCAATTTATTAAGCACGTCTATATGAAGCAGCTCTTCATCCCTAATATGGCTGAGTACATCGCTTACGGATTTCTCGGGGGCCATTGCCAGTATGCTGTTATATGCCTCTACGCCGGCCTTTTTGAGATTTATGTCGGCCTCCAGTCTGTCCCTAAGATCGGTGCCCACATATACATATTCGGCGCTCCAATACCGCCAGCAGCCGTTTCCGGGATGTTCATAGGGTATCTCGCAGCCCATCCTAAGTAGTATCTGGCCCAGCACATGCAGATGCTGCAAATCCGTATTGCCTATGGCGTCTAGATATATTCCCACATCCTTCGGCTCGAAGACGATATAGTGCATGTGATGGTTATGCAGCTGCAATGTGAGCGTGAGTTCGCTCTTCGCCCCGGCAAAGATGTCAAACAGCATGGGGATTATCCTATTATCACACTTGGTCACATTGACGGCGGGCCGGCCGGGAATGACGATCTGCGGGGACAGCGTCGTGGACAAATGCAGATCCTTCACGGCGTCGCTCTCCTTGGGTATGCATATGATCTGACCTGGGCAGATCGAATTGGGGTTGCTGATCTGCGGATTGGCCCTGATCAATACCTTCGTATCCACGCCGAATTTTTTTGCAATATTATATAATGTATCCCCGGACATCACCTCATATAAAAAGCCGCTGCAGCACTGTGGTAACGGTAAATTCATATATATCACCTCCGTATATTTTATGTATACGGGCATAAAGGTGATACAATATCTACTTCTTTTGTTTTGCTTTTAATGTCCTTATGTCGTCCAGCACTATATCCGCCTTTATCTTGATGAGGTTTTTGTTTTGTTCATCCAAAGAATTTTTAAGTTCATCTATGGAGACCTCCATCCTGTTTATCTCATCTTCGCCGCCCTTCTTAAGCTGAGGTTTTACCGCCGCCCACTCCTCTTGTATCATGTCCATATCGTCGTTCGCTGTCTGAGTTTCGTTGCTGAATGTCGAGTAAAGTATATCCCTGGCGTAATATGTAAGCCTCATAAGCCCCGGAGGAGTCTGGGGCTCCATCTTTTCCTCCAACTCGGGCATATACCTATAGAATCCGTTTAATGCCTTCAAAAAGGCCAGGCCGTTTTTGCTGTCCAGCGTGGTGGTGGCCTCGTTTAGAGCCTCCGATGCCACGTCTATCACCTTTTTGTCCGCACCCCTTTTAAGAAGCTCCGGCTGCGACCCGTTCCACGTCTTGTGCAGGTTGCCTATGCCCTTCTCCAGATCCGGCAGCATCTCGGAAATATCGTTGGGGTTTTGCTGGGGCGCCTGCTGCGGTTGTTCTTCCGACTGTTGCTTTCCGGATGTGCCCTTCTCTCCGTCTGCACCGATTTTTCCGCCGCTGCTCTGATCCTTGCTGCCGCCGCTCTGATTTTTCGGCTGCTGCCCGGATTGCTCTTCGGGTGTCTTTAGTACCTGCCCCTCCACCTTATCCGCCAGTTTTTCCAAATCCTTCTCCATATTCAGCATTTGCTGGGGCGGACCCTCGTTAAGACTCTGCTCCTTATCCTTACCGCCGCCTCCCGCTATCCGCTTCACTGCGGAACAGGAGGTCAGCGTAAATAGAAATACAAATATAATCAAAAATACCGGAATGTTTCTCTTCATAATAAGTCACCCCGGGTTTATTATTCCCGGGGATGCGATTAAAATACTTTTTTACACTGCATGTCGTCCTGTACCTTATTGAGTGCCTCTCCGAACCTCTGGAAGTGCACGACCTCCCTTTGCCTTAGAAATACGAGAGTATCCCATACCTTATGATCTTCGGTCAGGTCCATGAGATGTTCATAGGTAGCCCTGGCTTTTTGCTCGGCAGCCATATCATCGGTCAGGTCAGCCACCGGGTCTCCGTGAGATTGGATGTATGCCGCCGTCCATGGATTGCCCATTGGGTCGGCATAGAAAATTCCCTTGTCCCTTATGGCATAAAAATCTTCAAATCCATTTTCCTTAAGTTCTTCTATGGATGCCCCGTCCGTCAGCTTATACACAAGACTGGCTATAATTTCCAGGTGGGCAAGCTCTTCCGTGCCATAATGTTATCAGTGATTTAATCCTCTAATAATTAAATTATATCACAGTTAACAACGGGACCATCTCTTAGGCTTGTACTTAGACTAAACTTTTGAACAGCCATAAAGTAATTCATGGATAGCGGTGGAAAATTGAATTTTAAGCACCTTCTATGCAAAATAATAAGGGGCCCTACTTTTTGGGGCCTTTAAACGATATAACCTTCACCGCAAAATTAAATTCCTAGTTTATCAAACAGAACTTGGTTACGTTTCTTAGCATCATTTAGTATTTTATCGTATGATAGAATTTCAAAATAAGCATTATACGTTTTATTAAAATTATAATACCCTAATAAGTCTGGAGTTGGCGTAAAACTATATTGTTCAATAAACCGTTCTAATCTACTTGTTACATCGCATACAGCATAAAGATAGTATTTTGTAGAAGTATTGACTTTTATAGGTCGATGATATTTATCCTTTGCATCACCAATTCTTATTTTCCGTACATAATCATATAACTGTGTAATTGGATTATCACTATCAGTATAATCATCACGCATCGGACGTTTCAACTCAAAAATAATAATTGTATCAAACACAGTTCCGTCATTTCTGTCATCTGAAACAGCAACAGGGCTATCCAAGATCATAATATCAGATCTCTCTTGTTTATAATCATTATCAAATGGAACATCAGATGATATAAAATTACAATAAGATAGTTTTTCATCAATAAGCCATAGATTATGTGTGTCATAAGCAATGTCATCAGAAGTAGATTTCATCGGATATATAAGGTTGTGCATGTATTTTTCCTTATTGAATTTTCCATCATTTTGCCGTCTTAACCCACGTTCAAATAATTCAATAATAATGCGTCGGTGCGTAACATATTCAGCTAATACGGCACTATTGGCATCACTGATTTTTTCAATTTGTTCTTGGAAAAAACGTTCGTATTCTTCTGTGGACATGCTTGTTTCATCAAGTTGTTCAAATAATATCTCTTGTTCCTTCTTTGTAGATTTATCAAATTCTCGCTTTATCCCATATAATGCATCATCGAGTTTATCGTCGCTCAGTTTAGGCTTTATATTAGCAACCTGATCTGGCATATATTTAAACAAATGGCGATATTGTGGAGCAACAGTGGTCACATATTCACGAATTCGTTTTGTTTTTTCTTTTGAGATAGGCAACAAGAACTCATTTAAGTATTCCTTTACAGAAGCACATGTTTTAGTTACAATCTCATCCAAAGATACATCATTTATAAGATTTGTTCCGCTTTCAGGTATGTTAAATGATAGACGGTTCATATCGACATTATTATCCAAATAGGAACCTGTTAATACCCCAATATACCAAAAACCATTACGATCAAAAATTTGTCCATCTAAATCAACTATTAGTTTTTCCAAATCTTTGCTGTCTACCAACCTACTGTTAGCACATAAGTATAAGCGATTCCCCGGAAAAGCTCGATCTTCAATTCTGACGTTGAGTAGATTAAATGTTTTATCATTAATTAAAATTTTAGTTGTATTATCCTCTGTCTTGAATTTTTCTTTAAATAGATTATTCAGAGAAATGGAATCGCTTTCGTCTTTAATAATAATTCGTGGGCAATTATCATCAAGAAAATATACAAGGCAATGCTGAATAATTTGCATAGCAATTGTGTCAATATGTTTGGGCACATAATTTTTATATTCAGATAAATATGTGTTAAGAGTTATACTCGTTGAAATGTCACCAATGTCTTTACACTCGACCAATGTATCTTCAATGTACGGATTAGCTAACGAAAATACAAATTCTCGCTTAATAAAAGTACCTTTATCTTTGAATATACTAGAAATACAAACAGAGCTAAATGCTTTGAACCAAGAGAAACGCCCCACCCCTTTACCACCTATACTAGCTTTATATGTTGAATCTGACTCAAGAAAAGATTTCATATTTTGTTCGTTGAAACCAATACCGCTATCAATTATTATAAAACCATCAATTGGAGAAAGTTCCTCACCGTTTAGCAATGTCATTTGACGGGAACGTATCACCTCAATTGTAATTTCCCCATTTTTGAATGATTCATCAGCTAACTTTCTTTCCTTAATAGCATGTATAGAATTAACCACTGCTTCGTAGAGAGGAATTAATGGACGATTTTTAGGCAAAGAGAAATTTCTTACTCTGCCTTCAAGATTTATCGAATATGGCTGCATTGAATCATTCCTTCCTTTATATTACTAATTATACCATTCTATTTATATCATAACAATCCAAGAAATAATTCTATATTTTGTAGATTAAATCGTTAATGCGCCCTAAGTTTTAATCCCGGATGACATTTTACATCCAAATTTATGGCCGGGAGAATAACCCCGGCCAATATAGTTCACTCTGCAGCTTTCCCCTGTGCAATATTTAATTCCTTTACTGCCGCCTCAATCAATACGTCAAGATCGTCCATCGTAATTTTTATACCTTTACTCGTCAGGAAGTCTATTACATACTGCTTTTTGTCCTTGCCCTGGCCCTTCTCATTGTATATCATCTCGGCAGCCTGTACCGCTACCGTGACCCAGAAGTATATATTGTCTCTCTGTTCTTTAGTTGTCTTTGCCTTAAACCATGGTATCAACATATATGTTACAATTGCACCTAAAATAGGGATTATTACCTTAGCTATTATATCTATCATTTTTTATCATCCTTTCTTATTTTTACTTGCTTAATCCTCGCGAGATTCCACAATTCAGTTGTGGTGAAAGCAAACCAGCTGCCTATAAGGACCTGCGGCTCGCTGCCGTCTGTCTTGAGGAATACATAAAAAACAGCGCCCGTAAATACCACATTGAGCGCTATCACAAAAACGATTATGAATTTAGAAAACAAACCCTTGCCCAAAATTATTTACCCCCTTTCAGGCGTTGCAGTATGACGGCTAATTCCTCCCGGGTGACCGGATCCTGTGGTCTGGTGCCATCCAAATACTCCTGCTTTAAACACCATTCCCATGCCTCTTTCGCCCAAGCACTGGGTGTATTGTTTGTCTTGCTTGCCATCGGTTTTACTCCCTCCTTCAAATTATTTACGTCAATCTTGAACTGCTTCCATCCGTCTGCTGCGCTGGTGAAACCAAAGTGTTTGGCTATTGCATCGTCTACGAAAAACCTCGGGCAATCTTTACCCGTAATATCATAATGTCTCCACAATTGATTAATTGTCCATCCATAACGTTTTAGTATATCTGCAGCTAACTGAACAGTATTCTGATAGGTTTTAGTAAAGTCACCATCCACATTTACACACATTTCGATACCGATTGTACAATTATTAGGATAAGAACTAAGTTGCTGTAATGCTTCCTTTTTGTACATTTTAGCACCTACGTGATAGGCCATCTCATTCTCCGGGAGACATTGAACAATTTCTGTATCGTCCGCGACATAATGAGCGCTGACGGCTTGGCCGGAGTCATTAAAATAATTCCGGTTATTGATCGCCTTTGCACCCTTCTTTTGGTTGGCCGTCCAATGAATGACTAACCCCTTTGGCGTTATTTTTGTACCCGGCCTGCTTCTTGCTGTAGTATCTAAATACTCTTTTCTGATATTCATTATATCGCCTCTTTTCTATTTGAAGTAATTGAGTAATAAAAAAAGAGTACTTACGGCTGCCACGATGTAGCCAATGTACTCTTTCCTGTTGCTCTTATTCTCTTCTACCGCTGTCTCGCATCCTCCGATGCGCTTGCTTATATCATTTACGCTTGCCCGCAGCCCGTTGTAATCCCGAATGAGGGTCTTGGTCTCCTTCATCTCAATTCGGAGATTACTTATGTCCTCGGATAGATCCTCGATCTTTTCGAAGAGTTCCTTATTGTTGTACCATTGCTCCTCTTCCATTCGTCCGCCTCCCAAATAAAAAAGGCGCCCTATTGAGTGCCTTTGCAAAATTTATTTTTTTTATGTTTACTTTGAGTTCTCTTATGGTATAATATTGATAAAGGTAATCGGCACCACAAATGTGGTTGCCCAAAGTCGTTATAAAGTAATAACTACTCTGGTTCTGGCAGGGTAGTTATTTTTTTCTGGGAAAACCCAGAATTGCTATGACTAGCATCCCGAAAGCTATCATTAAAGATAATGTTTCGTATGTATTCATCATATGCATCCACCTCCCTTGCGGGAAAGTGGCAACCACACCTGCGACCGATTACCTAAGTTTATTTTACATCATTGGCTAAGGCTGTACAAGATTTAATCTTCTCTGATGATTGTCATAGACTGTCTTCCGAATGTAGTATATCATCTCCGACGTTTTAGTTTTCTCTCCACATTTCTGTATATTATAAATATTGTTTGTGTCTGTAACGTCATTCCCGCTTCGCCCGTAGCTCTCGCCAATGGTTTTTCCTGTCTCGGGATCTCTAATGTAGGTTCTAACGTCACTATAGGGTTTAAGCCATTCCAATACTCCTACATGAAGCCCTTTATAGGTACCGTCGGCTATTCGTTGTGAAACAATATCTAATTCTTTGATAAACCTATCACAATATGCTTCATCTATTTGCATAGTGGTCTCTACCGTACCTATATCAATATATCTAATCCCATTCCGATATAAATGGTCTATACTGTCGCTCAAATAGGCTATATTATACGGATGGGACACTATATGGATTGACGCTTCAACACCGAATCCCCGCAAATAAGCTATATTTTTCATCACGGTTTCATAGGTGTTTTTTCTGCTTTCCTTGAATACCCGCAGTTGGTTAGCATGCAAATGCCCATCCATGCTTGCAGCAAAGGATATTTTCTTATTTTTGCTTAAATAATTCACTATTTTTTCCGTCATAATAGTACCGTTAGTTGTGATACAATAGGATGGTACATTTATATCGGGGATAGATTCTAAATACTCGTATGACTGTCTGACATAATTCCATGCTAAAAGCGGTTCACCACCTAAAAATTCTATGGCAAACTCATTGCTTGTACGGTATTTTACAATGTTGTCTATGAAGCCTTTTATTTCTTCCCATGTGTATTGGGACGTCTTATCCTTTTCATAACAATATAGGCAGTCACAATTACACTGTTTAGTTACGTGAATTACATATGTTTCCATTAGACAAACCTCTTTTCTGTATTACACGCGCAACGCCCGTTACATTGGCAAGCTCCCGATGCCGTCCTGCTTTCGCAGTCACAAAAACCGGAACCTGACGCCCTGACGTTACAACTACACACGCTTTCAGCAGTTCTATTTTGGCACGTACATGTAGCATTTAAATTACAAGTACAAATAGGAGCGTATACATCTTCGCAGATACAACTCTCTGTTCTACTATAACACTGACAGTCCTCTTCTCCATTTTTAGTACGCATTTGGCATTGACAAGTATCGTAATCGCAACCACAAACATCATGTCCAGTTCTATTTTGGCACGTACATGTAGCATTTAAATTACAAGTACAAATAGGATTTGATGTCCTACTTACGCAATCACAGCTCCCTGTCCGGTCATCGCAGCTGCATGAGTTTCCCCCTGTCCGGCTCGTACAATATCCGGTTGTATTTGTCACACTGTCACATGAACAACCCTTGATATTTAGAGCATTGATATCCCCCAGTGATAGGCTGTAGTTACCTACATTTTGATGTCCGGTACACGTGATACCGCTGTAACTCCCGGAACCGCTACCCGGAGCAGCCCCGCTTCGAACGGCCATCATATTATCTACAAGAGATTTTAAATCTGCCAATTGAGTGTATGCTGGGGTTATAGTGTACCCGCCTTTGGAAATTAATGTGTCTTTTAATTCTCTAAGGCTCAATCCCATATTCTCACCTCCTGACTAAAGCAGCTTTTTCAAAAGTACCGCTTGCTCTTTTTCTATTAAATCAACTTTATCTAAAATTAGCTTAAGTGCCATGGCTATAGTCTCCTTATCTTCATTAGTACTCTGTTCATTATCCCGGCAATCACATAAGCAATTAAGATTATTGGGATTATTCCCCGGCGTACAATTATTTTTATCATTCTTTAACAGGCCCATTTTCTTAACTTCCTCCCTCGTTTTGAGCTGTATTTCACGTTCGATCTTTGACATTTTACACCTTATACCTCCGCAGTCGACCACGCTCAATATACTGCCGTTTTGTTCCCAGTTCTCGGCTATACAACGGTAACAATGATATGCATCACAGTTCGGGTCTTTCTTGGCACAGGATAAATCATCCATGCCATAATTCATAAAGATTGCCCGTCTTTGGTCGTCTATGCCTTCCCATATATTGCCTATCTTTGTATGATGCTCCGGATCATTAAAATAGAATTGATGGCAGGGGTAGATATCGCCTTTGGCAGTAATGGTAACAAAAAACTTCCCGGCTCCACATGGGGAAGAAGGAAAGGCATCATAATCCAGGCATCTATTTATCGGCGCATAGTTGTATATCTCTTGCAAATTGTTTTCTTTCTTTACCCGGTCTAACACATAATCCGCTATCTTCTGAAGCTGTCCACGATATACCTCGTCGTCGCCCTCTTCCCATGTCTCCGAATGAATAGGCATAAACCAAAGTATAGGAACGTCCCATTTCTCCCGAAAATAGATGTAGCTTTCATACATGTATGGGAGAGTGTCGTGATTATAGCAGCCATGAATAGAAAGAGCGGTTATATGATCCTTGAAAATATCCTTCCAAACAGGTACATTCTTTTCTGCCATGGCAAAAGAGCCCTGACCGGTCTTTGTCACTCTAAATTCGTTCTGAACCCGTTCTATGCCGTCTATAGAGAGCTGAACATTTAGATGCGCTTTTTCTTTATAGGTCTCTATAACTTCTCTTATCCTATCTGTCATTATTGTTGCATTTGTAACCATGCTTGCTGTAAAGCGTATATTATATTTTTCGGACAGCTCTACGCCATATTTTAATATTTCTTCTACCACGTCCACGTTAAGTAGAGGCTCACCGCCAAATATCATAACATCAAATGAGTCCTGCTTTTCCTTTACCGCATTCTCACATAGGTATTCAAGCCCTTTTCTTGCTATCTCCTTTGTCATATAGTTCTTGTTATGTTTCTCGAAACAGTATTTACAAGCTAGATTACAATCCTCTGTTACTAAAAAACTTGCAGCATTTGGTAACATATTTTACCTCCTCCTATTTTATGGCCGTCCAATTCATTACTCCCGTGAAGCTTCCACTATTTCCCACATATATATTGGTCGCGTTGGCCCTAATCCAGACCTCGCCAAGATACCCTTCAGGGTCAGATATTGGCACAGCGAATACCGATGTAGGCACTGCGCCTAAGCCGTGGGGAATAGTGACTTCATTCCCGTTGCCTGCAAAAATACTTGTACCCTTGGCGATATTATTCACGGCGGCGTCAGCTTTGTCCTGTGCAGCCTTGACCGCGGCGTCAATGATCAGGTTATCGTCAACAAAGTCCTGCCTTTTGACGTATTCGTTGCCTTCCCATTGATTTAGGCTCAGATTGGGGGTTTTATTCTCACTTGGCATTATACCGCCTCCTTATACACTTCAAGTTCGTCCCATGTCATATTGAGCGCATCCCATTCATCCCAGGTATGGTTATAGCTGTTGAACTCATCCCAAGTAATATACGTGTACTCAAATGTAAAGGCAAGATGCGCCGGCTTAATTTCTTCAATAGTTGCCGTCAGATCCTTCATGTTATTGGGAATTCCTCGAACCCCCATAAATTTTACAACGAAGCTATAGTCATCAAAGTTTTCTGCAATCTCCACTTCACCATTGGAATAGGATGCTGCCATATCGGTCATCATTTTCTTGGTTACCGTTCCAACACCTTTTGCTCTGGCTTTGATACGTTCTCTGCGGAATGTATCAGATTTTGTTACATCCGTTTGTAGACCGTACATTGTTTCATATCGCGGTAGAAGATCTGTTGCCGTATTTATGAAACATTGGTCTATAGTATTGTCAAAATCCTCCCGTAAATCATCTATATCAACAGTCAAGACCCCTTGCAGCTTCTTCATTGTGCTGTTTTCTTCATACATCGGAGGTAACATATTTATAAGCTCCATACTTACGCCTCCTCGAGTATAATTTTGCCAAGTATCGGCATTTCATTGTCGCCTATTACTACGTTTACTTTTCCACCGTCTACAAGTAATCCACTATAATCCTGTACTCCCGGTGTTTCAAGCAACAGGCTACCTATCTTTGCGTAACTCGCAGTGTAGGTCACAAATATCAGTTTCTTGAAATAGGCTGCGACTGCATCATTGAATGCGCTTTGGACATCTTCAAAATGAGTAGATCCGTCTAAAACAACCGTAGCAGAAATATCAATGATTTTTTGCGCTGGGCTTTCAACGGTCACATCTGCGCCTATAGGCCGCACTGATTCTATATAATCTTTTACAAGAGGGACTAGGCTATCATCTATTTCCATATTGTTGTTGATTATTAGCACTTTGACAGTACCATTACCGCTCCAAAGTGGGAATATCTTGGCATCGCCTACGCCGGGCACGTTAAGCGCCCACTCCCGATAATTGAAAGTGTTGCCGCTGGTAGAAGGCTTTTGCAGATATGCGTAAAACCTTGACCGGAGATTATCATCCGATTCCCGGTCCTGCCCGCTGACGATTATATCAGTCAACGTAGCGGTTACACCGGATATGTTGTCGATGTTTTCGAGGGTGCCGGTGTAGGCGTTACCTATCTCGCCATATTGCATACATTCAGCTTTATAGGTGTTAGTTGATGTATTCTCTATGACAATGTATGATGTGTCATTTATACCCCATCTACTGCCTATCGGTATGTTTCCTGTTGTGACTATCTTTCTTACTGCCTTAATAGCTGGCTTTCTCGTTAGACCATAATCAGCTACCACACGGTCAAGGTACTCGCCTATTGCTGTATCACCTGAAACGAGGTCTATAAAATTATTTAAATCGAAATATGTTTGTGCCAATTGATAGGCACAGGGAGCTAAAGCGTCATATATGACAGAACCCTCTCTTTTATCCACATCGTCGCTGACTTTACTAAGCATATCATTTAATATGTTCTCATAAGTCATGTTCTCAAACATCATACATTCACCTCCTGTGCTATATTCAGATTTCCGTAAATACTTTGCACGTCAAAGGTGCATTTAAGGCTGTCTCCATCATCTTGGTATTGGAAATTATCAACACTCACAATCCTATCATTCTGGAGCAAACATTCCTGGATACGCCGTTTAAGCTCAATCTTTACAAAATCTCTATTTTTACCTATGAGATTTTCAAGCTCGATTCCATAATAAAAGCTATATATCGGGTACTCGTACCTCTCGGTATTGAGCATCATATATATAGCTTGTTTCACTGCCTCTATTCCGTCCACGAAGCCCTGTATTTTGTCCTTCGTAAATTTATACGTCTTGCTTGGCTGCGGCTCCACGCCGGTGATTATGTCGACGTTGGCTGAATCAGGGATCATCATTTAACCACTTCCTTTATTTTAAAGCTTGAAATTGTCATGCCCTCACTGACGGTGATCGGCTCGATCGTGATCGTTCGCTCCTTGGTGGCAGGGGCAAAACCTACCACTTCAACAATGTAGAACTCCTGCCCTCCGGTATTCCGTATGAGTTTCACCTTGTCTCCAGTTTTTATAAAATCCTTGAGATTCCCGGATATAAGCTCAAATGGGACGACTAGCTTGTCACTTAGTCTTATACCTTCATCCTCCACCACGCCGCCCGCTAAGCTGCAGAGCTTGGCATTGTTTAGGTAATTTTGGACTATCTTCTTGATCTCATCTATCATATGGCCACCTCCAAATCCATGGTATGAACGGGGAGAAATTCATGCGTCGCCGTCCGTACTATAAGTCGCTTATTGAGCGCGATATCCTCTATATTTCCGTAGAAACTGCTGCCTGCCCTAACCCTTGTATCGCCCAGGCATTTCAGAGTGAGCGTTTCTGCTTCCCGGTTGTAAAGACTTAATAGGATATCAGCCTTTGATCTTGCTTGTGAAGGATTATAATTTTTATCCAGTACCTCGAAATACTGTAGTATGCCGTATTTCTTAATCGAATCGCTGTCAAACGGCATATATACGTCGGCCTTTTTGGTCTTATCGTTGGCGCTAACCAGCTTGATCTGATTGTAAAAATCCTCATCAATGGACTTTTCGTAATCGTAATCATATACCATGCTTTCATCCCCGAGTACAAGGTCAAGTTTCAAGGTCTGTATATTTCGCAGTGCTATGGTATTGAACTCGTCCCGCAGCGTAAACCACGTCTTATAGTTAGTCAGGGTATCGGCTATCCCGCCGTACACGATATCAAGCCACGTTTTATCGTCCTGTACGCTGTTTGGAAGGATATACCCGGTATCGGCTATCGTACCAGTGACAAGCCCGAAGTAATTGCACATTTTCTTCACGATATCCGATACTGTGTTTTTCTCTATCTTGATTGTGTCTTTGGCCTTTGCATAGCGTAGCTGGTCATAGGCCGTAACAGATATCTCTTTGCCCTTGCTTTGGCTGTGTTTGAACACGAAGCCGCTGAATATTTTAGCCCCATCATATACGAAACTTACCCCGCTACCATTAGGTATAACAAGGTCATCGTTTATATAGCTGAATTCAAGCTTGCTGCACCCATCGTTGAGCTTATCTGTATATGTGATTTTTGTCACCAGCTCGCTGATCTCGTACATCTGGCCGTTGACCTTTACCACAAATTGCATATCCATTACGGTATCACCAGATTCTGACCGGGATATATGAGAGATGGATTTTTAATCTTATCCTTATTTGCATTGTAGATCTTGCCGTATTGCGCCCCATCCCCGTAGTATTTCTTCGCTATGGCCCACAAGCTGTCGCCCTTTACAACGGTATAGCTGCCGGTGCTTTTCGGACTCACCACAGGGACCGGCTGTGCTGTCTTGACTGTTGCCACTGTTGTACCCGGCTGTACGATGGCCTCCGACTTTTTCCCGAATTCCCTATACTCGAGAAGCTTAAAGGAAACGTACTTATCGCCTTCCTCGCCGGCCTTTTCGGTTATCGTTAGTTCCTCGATCAGTACCAGCGTATTGATCTCATCACCTATACCATTACTTGCGATAAACCGAACCTGGGTTAGATCTGTCCTCCATTTTCGGAATAGATTCAGGTAAAAATCCGGCCCCTTGAATTGGTTAGGCGTCTCCACATAATGTACTGCTTCATGTGGAAACTCCGTATCAAAGGTATATTCCCGAAGTTCCATATGTGTTGGTATGACGATCTGCCCCAATTTCAATATCTCGTATTTCTCATTTGCTTGTACTGTGGTAGTCTGCATTTGTTCAGGGTTCACTGGCAGCCGGTGTGTTGCGTTGTCCTTGTCGAAAAATATCGAATAGCTCATTAATACACCCCCTCTGCTGCCGTCGCTATTTCCTCCTGTAGGATTGTTTTTATCCGACCTGCGACCGCATTTGCATCGGCTTCCTCATGCACATCGCCGAATTGGACGTTTATATTTGGCGCCAGCGTGGCCGTGCTAAACTTATTGATGTAATCCCTTTCTGCAATATCCCGAAGATATTTGAGATCCTCGTCCGACATATCGACGTCTACGGATTTACCCTTGCCGTTGCCTTGGACTGTGAGAGGATTAGAGGAGCTACCAAACTTGCTATAGTCAATCCCTTCATCCTTATTAGGTTTAGGCGCAAGGTTTTTAACTTTTTCACCGAGGCCCGCCCCCAGTTTATACCCAGAGTTATAAGCATCAGTTACCCATCCACTTTTGAACGTGTCAAACGTACCATATCCCTTTTGGAAAGCCGCGCCAATGTTCTCATACTTCTTTTTCTTTGCATACAGATCGGCGCTTTTGTTCGCGAAAGAGTCTATTTTGTCTGATATCCCACCCGTATCTATTGATACGCCGGGAATTTTGTTTAAACCGTTTATGACGCTACGTACGCCGTAGAGGACGTGTGATACAAAATCATCCCATCCAGCCTGGATATTTATCCACGCGTTGGTGAATCCAACATCTATATTCTTTGACATAGCATTCAGCGCCTCGCTTGTGCCCAGAATAACGTCTAATACCCAAAGCCCTAAATTCTTAAACGCCGTAATCACAACATTAATACAGCCCAAAATGATGCCCGTAGCGGAGTAGCTATGCCCTGTAATTTTATTTATTAAAGCAATAACAACATAAAACAGCGAAATTAAAATAATTACGCCCGTAACTATCCACGTAAGCGGGCAAGCTCGCAAAGCGGCGTTAAATCCGTCCTGCGCCGCGATCAGTGCGACAATGGCCGCCGTTTCAAGCCACGATGCAACGGTATGCGCTGCCTTGGCTACAACGGTTTGTAAAATAATCAATTTATACGCTGCCATTGCTCCTACAATTCCCCATATAATAGGCGCAATAATGGACCAATTATTATAAATAAATGATCCTAATCGTGAAGCAACGTCAATAACCTTGTTTATAGAACCCGCAAGCAATTTGAGCCCCGCCTTTGTATTATTTACTAAAGAGGTAAACTTTTTTGAATTAATCGCATGATTAATTTTATCCATGACCGGCCCAAAGGCTTTTGATGCGTCGGTTTTAAAATCATTCCATATATCGCCAAAGGTCATAGGCAGCGTTCTAAATTGTGTATCTATGTCTTTGGCGGCCATAAACATAGCATTTTTTATGATATCCGCTGAAATTTTCCCTTGTGAACCCATCTCTTTCAGCTCACCTTCTGACTTGCCAGTGTATTTCGCGATCGCCTTATACATTAGAGGCGCACCTTCCATTATGGACGTTAGCTCGTCACCTTGTAATCTGCCCGATGCTAACGCTTGTGTAAGCTGTCTCATTGCCCCTTGTTGCGTAGCTGTATCAGCACCACCAACTTTAAATGCCTTTTGGGTAAGCTCTGTAAACGCGATCAGTTCATCATTCGAGCCGAACGCATCTCCTGCTAATAACCCTATTTTTGCTACCGCATCAGCCATATCGTTGTACGAGCCTCTCGATCGCTTGGCGGCGGCAAAAATTTTATCTTGAAGTTCTGCCTGAGTTTGCAAGCCGTCGTTTATGAGGGAAAGCCGTGCAGCAGTATTTGTATAGGTATCAGTAATATCTATACCTTTTTTGAATACTGCGAAGCTTAAAAAGGTGCCAATTAACCTTGCTAAGCCAGCTTCTAAATTGCCTATGCCACCGGTAGCTGTGTTCGCACTAACCCCAGTCATTTGTAATTTTCGATTGAAGTCATCAGTACCTCGGCTCGCGTTTAAAATCTTTGCTGTGGCCTGGTCTGTTCCACGGCTAATATTACTAATTGTAGAAGAGTAACTATCAAATAATTTGAATATAGTTTTCAGTGTTGCCATTAATGCACACCTCCTTTCGCCTTATTTATTTCCCGCTGTTCATATTTGACTCGGACCTGTATACTAGCATAGATAAAGGCTTTTTCTCGCTCACTCATTTCGTTTAATACAGAAGGGAGAATATGAAGCTTTTGCAGGGCGAAGTGAGCTAAATTGAATTCCGCGTCGCCCTGCTCAATCAGTTTTTTACGCCATCAACGGTCTCATTAATATCTTCATCAATACCGCTTAAGTCCTGCACTGCGGCGGCTAATTCCGCATACTCTCCAGCGTAAAGCATCTTTGCCAGTAAATCACTTTCTCCTAATACGTTATAATGTTTTTGGAGTTCCGCATTACTCAAATCTGGAAATACTACCGCAGATGCCGTAAGCGCCTGAACATATTCAGCCTGGTCAAAGGTTTCATTACCTCTCTTATCTCTTTTTGTGAATTTTTTAATCAATTTTTTATTTTCATCCTCTGAAATAGGTCTAATTATAAAAGGAACCGGCTTTCCGTCTTCTTGGAACCGGTTTGATACGATTATTTCTTTGTTTTCTGTTTGTATAGGGTTTAAAAATGCGTCTAATGAACCCATATTATTCTTCTCCTTTTTATTTTTGGGCATAATAAAAGCGCTTACATAGGTAAGCGCTTAGCCCTTTTTTATTTACTTCATGTACTCTTGACCATCAAAGATAAACGATTTAACACCATCCCCGTCCGGCGTAAGGATAAATTGAAATTTGCTTCTTATCATCGCGCCGAAACCGTTTTGAGAATCGACGTAACTCTGCACCAATATTTTATCCTTGTCTTTCCCGATGTACCAGTCATTGATATTCGGGAATTTCGCCGTGGAAGGCGATTTCAGTATTGATTTTACCCCGTTTTGACACGCGATCTGTATATTGGATTCTTCGTCGATTGACATTGCCATACGTGGAGGATTTCCGAAGTACGATTTATCATATTTGATCTTAGCTATATCTATTTTTTCTTTTTCTTCGTCTGTATCCAACAGTACGTAAACGTCGTCTATTTTGTCCGTGACGCTTTCATATTCAAGAGCGACGCCGGTATCGACGGTTTTTACCATAGTATCAGCTGGGGTTATGCCAAACATAGGGAAGATTACCTGTTCATCCGTATACGGCATTTTGACCGCATCGCCGGAATAAACGTTCAGCTCTACTACCTTGCCGTCGATCACTAAAAAGTCATAACTACCGCCTTTATAGGTATACGTAATGAGCGGGTACGTCTTCCCATTTATGCTTTTGAAATTACTTTTGTCCTTGCTTTCCGGCTCACCCATGATCTTGACCAGCTGCTCCGGCGTTATATTTGAAAATTGGTTTGCGTCAATGAGCGCTTCTTTTTGAGGGCTTTTTGACTCTGTGGCTTTACTTCCGTCGCCGAGTACGATGCCTAAAATCGTCGCGAATATAAAAAAACCTATAACCGTAAATAAACAACCCTTCTTCATTTTCCTTTCCTCCCGCTATAATATTACCTTCATTATAGCAGATGAAAAGGTTTCCTGCTATATTTACATATAGTCACCTGGAAGATCAAAGTATTTGCACTGGATTTAAAAATACACTTAATAAGCCCATATTATCTCCTTCTTTTTATTTTTGGGTATTAAAAAAGCACTCAAAAGAGTGCTTTAAAACAAATCTTTGATTAGTTGTATTGTAACTTATTTAGTCTATTTAATAATCTTGCTGCAAATCTATCTATTTTATCTTGTATAGAGTATTGCAAGGTCTCTATCAAACAATTTATCCTGATTTTACATAATACTGCATAACCCAAGCAGCGAGCCAATTCATTGGAAGTCTGTGTTACCTCTTTATTGATGCAAATGTACTTATGTTTACCATTGTTATAGTAAAAGCTCTTTATATCTTCAGGGCAATTTACCTTAAAAGTTTTAATGCCTCTCTTTCTTGCTAATGCAAGGAGTCGGTCTATAACCATATCATCGGATTTATCAAAAGCCATAACCTCCTTATCCATGTTATAACACCTTCTCGGCTTGTTCGTTTTTAAATTTATTTATGAAGTATAATTGTCCTTTGCCCGTTAATTTTGGAGTGATGGATATGCTAATATCACCGTTTCCGTGCCCTATTGTCGTTTCCTTGAGCTCGAATAATCCATGTTCCATGCTATATTGAGTAGGTTTATTATAATCAGTTCCTTTTCGACTAATTAAGTAGCCATGCTCCCGAAGCCATTTAAAAAGTCTATTTTGACCAATATCCACGCCGTTTTGCCTTAACAATTTAGCTAATTCCCCTACTAAAATTGTTGTTTGTGAAGCTGTTACTGACTCTGCAAAAACGACTTTTGGCTTATCTTGCTCGATCTGCTGTTCGGCCGCTGACCTCGCCTGCTGTTCCTTCTTGAGCTCGGTTGCCAACCGGATAATAAAATCAGGATTTGTTAAGGTCTTTTCAATGGTCTCAGGCGTCATGTAGGCTCCATGTGTTCTGATTGACGGTATAACCTCACTTGTTATCCAGTGCTTAAATTCCTTCGCCTTAGGAAGCTTTGAACCCAATATTAAACTATACAAACCAGATTCATTAATAATAATTATATCTTGTTTACCCCCAGGGGTGAACGATTCGTTCACCCCTTTATCATCTTCATCTACATGGTCTCTTATTGCCTTAAGCGGATTAGTATATTTTAAAATTTCCGCAATGTCTTTTCCTGCAAACCATGGTTCTCCATCCTTAGTGATTGTTCTTACTTGCCCAAATTCTTCATTTTCGAATATACGCAAATCATTCATAATCAGTATTCTCCCTTCATTCTATATTTTCTTGAATGAGATTACCGACTATGATATAATATTTCACAGAGGGCAACCTCGGTTGAGACACTCGCATCCCTTAGTCGAATAGGGCGAGTGTCTTTTATTGTTTTTTATTGGCTTGACTTTCTTTAACAACCTTTTTTATATATTCAATCAAAATTCCTTGCATATCTTTGCCCTGATTAATTGAATATATTTTAAACTGTCTATGGAGTTCATCGTCAAGCCGGACTGTCAACGTTTTGATTAATAACACCTCCTAACTTTATTATCATTCTATCATTCTCGAATGATGAAGTCAAGAGGTGCTATTAAAATATTTTTTGAACAAAAAAATCAGCTCCGACTAAAGCTGATTTATATCCCAAGGCTTTCCAGAATTATCTATAGTTTTCCGGCAAACCGAAGTATTTCAAAGGATTGATATCATCAAACGTAAAGTCCGTATCAAAGGTGATCGGGTCAGTCGAAGAATCATCCAATAAAGTAATAGGTATCGTCTTAGGTAATACGTTCAATAATACAACGTCCTGTTCGCCGATCGTGGATTGCTCATCCTCATTGTGAACCTGAATACTTATACCCCCATAAGTACCCCTCCTGATATACTGAACCGCCATTTTGAGCATATCCGAATTCATGAAATACATTGTCATACTACCGGTACCCTCGGCTCCGATAGCCTTGTGTTGTGTCATACGATGATTTAACAACCTTCTTGATTGGATCGTCATATCAAACTGCGCGCTTAATTTTGACACTTCAAATAGCTCCCGGTTTTGCCCATCGATCGTGATATACGCCCTGCCCTCGGAAGCTGAAATAGTGTCCCGCAGCTGTGTGTAGTTATCTGACATAATTTATCATCTCCCCATCAATTAAGCGAAACCGTGATATAGATTTTTTCGATCGAGTCAACAGGCTGGATATAGCAGTCAATTACCACGGCGTCGGAATCCGTACCGGGATTGACCGTGACGTCATCGGCCGTGAAATTCTGAATCGCATTCATCCGTTGCAGCTCGTTGAAGTATTCGATCAGTGTCGCCCGAAGCGACGACCTACCGTCGGGGTTATTGTCTATCTCGCCGACATAGTTTGACTCGTATATCTCCGTGATGTCATTATTTATGCCGTCGATAGTACGGATTACGCGATTCTTTTTAAACATCTTGCCCTTTTCATCCGTAACCGTTGTGAGCGAGTTAATATCATATACTGCGGTTACATTCTGCGCTGTGTCGACCTTGAATATGAATTGGCCGGCCGTTACCGCGGCTTCCATCTCGGATTTTGTCATTCTCGGGACTACATCAATCGCGCCGGCATACTTCTGGCCGGTATTCGATTTGTTTATGTTCGCACCAGCTGTCTGTCCTGCTACCCATGCGGTACACTGCGCAGGTGTCAATTCCGTGCCATCGGACAGCTTCACGCCCTGTGATACGTTTATAATGGACTCAATATCAGCTGTCATATTTGCCATGACTGCCTGTATCTTAACGCCCTCATCCTCTCTCATGCCTTCTATCCATGTTTTGATAACCGTCTGATTTGCTGTATAGGTAGAGCCGGTATAAGGATAAGCCAAAGTGTTAAAGTGTACCGTCCGTAACGCCACTAATGCAGCCGTAATAGTATCTACATCGTGTTCTGTACCTAAGTTATAGACAAGCACGGTCTTAGCGCCCTTCAAGGCTTCGTTTACAAGCAGCTTGTCTGCAGCTGTTGTCCCTGTCGGGTATTTGCTCGCGTCCGTGGCTGTAATCTCATACATATCCCCCACGACGCCCGTGCTCATTTCTTGCATCAGCACTACTGTCCCCCTCTCTCCTGGTGTGATGGAAAGGGGAGCGTTGGTACGGAAGTTCAAGTACGCCCCGGGAAGTATTTTGTTCTGTTCTGTCCACGTTCCTGCCATATAATCACTCCTTTATATTTGGATTTGTTTCTTGCGTCTGCATTTTTGCGTTTTCTTCAATCCGCATTTCCGAATAGTCGATAGAAAAGAGAAAATGCAGTACATTATCTGTTATCCGCGCTTCCTTATTCAGCACTCTATATACGCCGATCAGGTCAAAAGCATGGAACAGATCCTCCGACACCGAAAAGCAATCTTCTTTTATCTCGGGAGTAGGTTTCGCGCTGAAAAAAGCCACATCAAACGAAACGTGACTTCTAAACTTTTCACTTAGCCGTTTTTTATAATTCTGGTTGATCAGCATTATTAGGAAGGAGGGTGTTTTAAACTTTTGCGGGACGTCCTCGTCATATATCGTGTACCCCGGGAACGCCGCCAAAATGGCGTCTACAATAGCCTGCCTCACGTCAGTGATCATGTTTTTTATTCACCCTCTCTACCTCTTTTTCAAACTCTTTAGCCATAGTCTTGTCAACCTTGTCTATTGCGTGTTCAAGCATGTATTTGCCCTTTATAAAGCCCACGGTTTCACCGGATTTATTAACCACTCTATGACCGTCATTTACAAAACTGCTGTAATCCGCGGAGTTCATAAGCACCTTTGCGACCCCATCCCGTAATTTGACAGCATGGCTTGTAAACCAACTGCCACGCATGAAACCGGATAGCACCGGCGTATTCTTTGCCGCGTCTGCCATCCCTGCATTAACGGCCTTATTCAGTACTTTTACGTCGATGTCGGATATGTCATCAAACATGGCTTTAAGCTCTTTCCGATATCGGTCGATCGCTGCTCTATTCTCGCTTTCGTTGCTCATGCTGTATCCATCCTCTTCACGGCAAATTCCTGGTGATCGCCATATGGGAAACCTTCGCCAACGCTTAGCGTGGTTTGTCTGCCGTTCCGCTGTATAACCTCTATTTCATCGCCTTCCTGAATATCGACATCAAGGCCGCAAAATAAGGTATAGGAATTAACGATAGTCGGTACTCCGCTGCCGGTATCGACCAGTGAACCCTTGCTGTAGTGACACTTAACATAGGTATCATTTACTTTAGCTCTCACGGTCTTTGTGACGCCATTTACAATGCGTTCCTCCCAGCGGTATATATCTATTTTATCACTCCAAAGTCTTTCCAGCGGGCCACTCATATTCGCAGCCTCCGAAACGCGCGGAGTACCCTCATATCCTCATCAGACAGCCCGTAGATAGTCTCTTTTGATGTTTTTTCGTCTACGTTATACGTTATAGAGGTATCACCCTCTTTAACGGATTTCACATCAAATACGGCGTCAGAACCGTTCTGTGCTTCATAATCCATGATGTTCTTAACTTTTTTTCTGATATAAGGCTCCAATTCTAACGGTAGTTCATCAAGATTGCAAAAGTTTAAGGCACCTTGAATGATGTCCGATATAAGAAGATCGTGGGTATCGTCTATTAGTTTTAGGTGCTGCTTGACCAGGGTTTTCATTTCCTCGGTAGTCATATCATCACCGCCTAACTGAAAGAAGGCCGCTATTGCGCAGCCTTCCCATTTGTTTTTTCCTTTAATTCCTTTTCTTTCTCTGCCTTTTTCTTGGCTTCCTTTTCAGCCTTCTCTAATGCCTTTTTCAAAACAGCTTCCTGCTCCCTGCGCTTCCTCTGAAACGCTGTAGCGCTCATATCTACGCCTCCTATGCTATTTTGTGCTTAAACTGGACGATACGAATATTTTTGTTCTCGTACTTTCTCTCCCAGCTCGTAGCCTTTGCCAGCTCCGTATTTGTAGGAGAAGCACCGGCAGCACTCCCAACCCATGCAATCCCTCTTGGATGGAGTATGAAGTGTCTGCGATTGATCAGGATATCATCGCCGGCGAGACTATCCCTATCTGTCTCTGTCGGCATCGGTACATTGCCGTTACCTCTGCCAATTGCGCCCTCACCAAAAAGGTACGTAGTATACACACCACCAGAGACAGGGCAGCCGTCATCAACGATAACCCTCTTGGTCATGTAATACGGTACTCGCGGGTTCGCGTCGGACTCTCTCACGTACTCGATCAAGTCAAGCTTTGCAAGGTAGGTTTCAACGGCGCTATGCATTGCTATAGCCGTCAGCCGGTCCTTTGCATCGCCTAAAAGCTGCTGCGCATCAAGGAAATTAGATCCATCGATCAATGCTGCGTCGTCGGCCCCGCCGCTTATATCTTTCACGTTCCCTGTCATAGAAGCCGCACCCATGGCGCCGGTAAGTACACTTATAAGGGTCTTCTGTTCCATTCTCGCCCAGTATGCTGCCACCAGATCACCGATAGCCCTCATCGGGTCATCACCGGAAAGTGCCTTTGCTAAATCATTTGCGCTCCATGCCTTGCCACGTTCAAGCAGCACAGCTATATCCTGCCCGGCGGTGATCTTCTGCGGGGTTAATGCAGTACTGTCGGACAACACCTCGTCGTCGCCGGTAAGGTCGCTCCAGTAGGGCATGTTGACGGTCTTGCCGCCGGAAGACGCAAGCGCGTCAAGCTCGGCATTCGGGACCACAATGCCGCTCTGCACTAATACGGACAGCTCCGCTGTTCTTTCAATTACGTATGGATTGAATACCTCTGGGACTATTACATCCGCTATTTGTGTTTTAGCCATTCTCATATCACCTCAAATTTTTAATTTATTTGGCCTCAGCCATTAGTTGTTTGGCAAGGTCAGGTTCCTCTTTGAGAAGTCTCCCTTGCGCCGTCAAATTGAAAAAATCCTTGCTCCACGGATTCTTCACGCCCGCAGGGTTAGTGTCCTTGTTATAGGGCGCGTTGCCTTTCACTTGCGGCGTAAACAGATCCTTGTACTGCTCTTTGATCGTTTTTATTTGTTCATCCAAACCTTCTACAGTTCCGTCTGCGTTGACGGCAAGTTTTTCCTTATCAAACTTTGTCGTGAGCAGATCGGGGTATTTGGTATCGGTCAACTTAGCCTGGATTGCAGCATTGAGCTGCAGCTCTTTGATCCTTGCCTCGTAGTCATCCTTGGTCTTTTTATTCGTCTCCTGCAGCTCCTTGATCGTCTTCTCTGCTTCTTCGTCGCCCTTGACCTTTTCAGCCAGGTCTTTTAACTGCTTATCGCGGTCTTTGATCTGCTGCTCCAATTCCTTCTTAGTGTCGTTTAGAGTATTAAACTCTGACTTTGGTACTGCGTTCTTGGGAAACTCTTCCCTAATGAGCTTCATCAATGCATCTATGTCAAGTTTCCCGTCGATAATTGCCGCTTTTTTAAGTAATTCCTTAAGCCAATCCATTTCAATTCCTCCATAGATTTTTATTCCCGCTCTCCGGGTGTTGGGATTCTGCCGTTATTCTCCGGCGGAGTTAGTTTAACGTCATTCCGGACATAAAAATAAGACATATTAACCCAACGTCTTACAGGGAGATGATGACCGCCTCCTATAAACAGTCCGCTTCTTGGAATACTTTAAGAATTTTTGGAAACTGTAAAGCCAACCCAATCAACCATTTCTTCGTTCCGTGCCCATATATCAGCACTATTTGAATTTTCTTCAAGTCCGCTTTCATGCAGGAATGCGTGTATAATTTCATGCCTTAATACTTTCTTTCTGTGCCATTCAATATCTTCTTGGTATGTATCTGGATTAGGCTGCATCTGTGCTATTACTATTTCTTTTCTGCTTCTGTCACAAAATCCATCGCAAGTTTCTAAATATGGCTCTTCCTCATCTGTTTTATAAAGTACTTTATATTCAGTACCCAAAATATTCAACTGCATTTAATCCTCCTTTTGAGCATAATAAAAGCACTTACTGTTTTTTATTAGTAAGTGCTTTTATTCTTCGTTTGAATGTATTACTTTTTCAATGTCGTCTATCACAACATCAATTGTCTCCCAATCAGAAGGAGAACTGCCAACATCAGCCATAAAATCTGTTTCGCTAAACTTTTCTACAATAGCTGCTCTTCTACCATCTTTTAATAATACGGTATCATATTGTTCAACTTTCATCATTTCTCACCTCATTAATATAAATACTCGTCATGTGGGTACCACTGGAGCCGTTCAACCAACCAACTTCAAGATTAACCGGGATATTATGCTTATTGTAAAAAATAATTCGCTGTTCATATTTTACGCCTTGTTTGTTTTTCCCTTTTATTCTTGATGGATTAAATTTGGCTCTATTCAAAATATCTTCCCTAAACTCCTTATAGTTGTTAATATCATATCCTAATTTATTAGAAATAAGCCTCCCTTTGATTAACCCATCTTCATTCTTGCCCGCAAATAGATATTTAGTAAATTTATCTTCAGCAATAATTGCTTTCTCTGCATTTGGTAATTTCAACTCAGGATTATCAATCAGTTTCTTTCGCCTTGAATAATCTACTTTTACAAGTCTATAATCCTCACTGTCATTATACTTCAAATTCTGGAAACCATCAAAATTTTTCGGTGTATCTTTTCCTAAAACCTCCTTGTATCTTTCATATTGAGCTCTGTCGCCATGCCTATTCTTCCACTTCTTCTCAGCCGTCACAGCAGCAGGATTGCTTTCAACATATTCCTTATGCCATTCGGTATAATTCATATCTGCGTCCACCGTGGTACTTTTTCCTGTCTTCGTATCTCTGGCCGCCCGTGTATCATCCGCAGTATCCACGTCTTCATAGTATGGAACCGTAGTACAGCGGCACCATGAATGCTTTGGCGGCAACGTTTCTCCTGTAATACCTTTTCCGATGTCAAATGTCTCCCCGTCCAGCGGCCCGCAGTCCTCGCATGTTTTCAGGTCCAGCGTAGCAAGCCATTGATACTTTTCTACGCCATCCTCCTGGTATGCGGTCTGGCTTGCTTGCTCCATTATAAAGCTGCTTTCCGTCTGCAGGAGCCGATACGCTTCATACTTCTTAGTTTTGAACTTCTTAGCGAAATCTGCAGACAGAGTGCTCGGATTTTTCCCCTGCACAAGCATTGTTGTGATCGATTCGTTCAGCTGCTGCAGCATGTGATCTTTCTGCTTCCATATCCGAGTAGAAAAATCAGCTCCATTGAAAGGATATTTAATTAATTCTTCAATAGTATGTGGATTAACTTGTGCAAATTCTTGATGAAAGCTATGGTATTGGTCTATATTGAACCAGGTCCTATAATACGCATCTGAATAAACATCCTTCAAGGCATCTTCCCCTTGATATTGATAATCTATGAAATACAGCTCCTGCAGCAAGGCATCTATCTGTTTTTCAAGTGCCTGATACCTCGTTATCCTGGCTTTAATGGACATATTGTTAAGCTCAAGGTTATACTTACCCATATTTTCGTTTACCTTGGCTATAAAATCTTTCAGATCTCCTATTTCAACTTTACTAAGTAACCTTTGAGCATCTGCATAAGATACTATATTGTTTTCATTCATATATCGAACATAAAAATCATTTATAACAGAATGAATTCCCTTTTTTGACTGCTCAAATGTCTTCTCGAGTCTCTTGTAATACTCTTTAACTTTCATTTCCCCAGCAAGGTACTTTTGTTCCTGCCGAGCCTCCCAATACGACATCATTCATCGCCGCCTTCATCGTTCCCCTCGTCAAACTCCGGCGCTATGTCGGTTTGTGCCTCCTTCTCTATTTGTTTCATTTCTTGATCGAGATCTGTCACAAATGGATGATTTGCAACTATAGTTTGGTGGGATATGACGCCCATACTCTTTACACAGTTATCAACAGTCTCGGCCTGGTTGACCTGGATGTCACGGTTAAAAATAATCGTGATTTCCTTATCTGAAACCGGCTTTCCTGTCAGTTCCATATACTTATTCACGAAATACAATAACTGTTCAAAAGACCATTTGAAGTTATCCTCCAGAGCATTACACTTCAAATCCAACCCTGAATAAATGAACGCCAACGCTATACCAGAGGGACTGTTTCCCAGCTTGTCACTGGATTTATCCACGCCCTGCCCAAAATCAAAAATATCTTTTTTAAGCTGCTGATAATGCTTTTCCGCAGCGTCCACGTTCAACGGAGTATCAAGTTTATCCAGCCCCGCGTGTTCATCAGCTTCCACCTTCACAGAACGATAATAAGACAGATCCCGTACGAAGGTAGATAAGTCTTGCCCGTCATAACCTTTTAAAATCATAATATAATTTTTTATATCCTCAATGTCGTTTGATACATCAGATCTTGTCTTATCATAGTCGTCAATCAGCGTTTTCACAAACTGCAGATCCGGAAACTCAAAATCGTTATTTTTGAAGGGAATAAACGGTACTCTCTCCCAACTGCCCGGCTGCCCTCCAACCTCGAAATGAGGAAGAACCGTACCACTGCCGGGAACAGTTAGGTATTTCTCAGCGTCCAATATGACATTCCCGTCTTCGTCCTGCGTATAGTAAGTAACGCCTTCGGGCGTATGATATTCGATTTTCGTCAGATACTTTTTCTGCTTACCTTCGTAGGTCTCGACATCGTAATAACGTATAAATGCCTCTAATACCTCATGGTCATTATCGTCCCATATCGGTATACACTGTTCCGATGGGATTTTTAACATCTTAAACTCGCCGTCTTCGTTTATGTACGGCTCAAGCCACGCCATGCCCTTGTTACTCGCCTCTGTGCCCATTTGGACCAGCTTTTTCTGAAACCTCTTACCTAGGATCTCAGTCACAGCATAAAGATAGCCCTGATCCTCACACTGGATAGTGTACGGCTTGACCAAAAGATAGTTGATCTTATCGTCAACCAGCGTGTGCATGAAACCGTGGGATAGCCGGTTATTTGTTTTGGTCTCGTCCTCTACCAGCCGTTCATCCTCATATCGATACATTTTCCGGTCAAGGATATCATTCTCAGCCCGATAGTATTTGTCACCTTTCAGCATGAGCCGCCGTTCCTTGGAGGCGTTGAATTCATCGATATTAATTTTTATAATTTCGGGCAACGTCAGCATGTTAACATCATTCTGTATCACTTTCTCACCCCATTTTTACTTAAATATTTTTAAGCCGCCACCGCGCATATCATCTTCAAGGCTATAGCGTGCAGCGTCGATGCAGTGATTTTCCTTATCCGGAAATTCGGCCTTAAAGTTCCCATCTTTGTCTTTCTCTAATTCGTAGTTCAAAAACTCCCTGGCTGCGTTTGGGCATCGGTCTATGTCGATCGCAATTTCTTCAAGGTCCTGCAAAAACTTTATACCGTAGTCTACACTGTCCGGCCCTTTCACGGCGCCTTTCATCCGTATACCGTACGTCCTCATTTCGGCTATGGATTTTGGCTCCGCACTGTCTGCTATGATTGTTTGGTGATTTGGATCCCTCGCCTTGATCATTTCCGCAGCTTTCCGGTTACTCAGGCCGACCTTGTATATTTCGTCGAAAATAAATAGCCGGCGCCTGGTCTTATCGAAGTGCGACCGTAAATATACAAACGGATCCACGGCATACCCCCAGTCAACGCCACGCTTAACGTGGTCGAAGGATCTGATTTCCTCATCGCTGATCTTTCGTATTTTGACATTCGCGAATACCTCGCCGCCGGTACCGGTGACTTCCCCAAGATATTCATGCTTGTATGCGTTCTCGTTAGCAGCTTTCAGGTGCTCCGCTTCAATTAAAAACTGCTCACCAAGCCACTGCTTAGGTACCGTCAGATAGGTACTATGATGAACTTTCTTGTCCGGCTGCTCAATTAATACCTCTTCATTCACCCAGGACTTTACGCTCTTCGGCGGGTTAAAGGTATAAAAAACGACGAATTCTTCACCACCACGCATGAAGGACTGATTCAGTGTTCGTACTTCCTCCATACCGTTGAATTCGTCGGTTTCTTCGTACCATATATATTTGAAATACCCTTTACTTAACTTTGTGGACTTTATTTTCCGCGGTTTGTCTGCGCCGCGGAATAATATTTTCTGTCCTGTAGTAACGTAGGTAAGCTCCATTGGACTGATTTTTACTTCCCAGTAATTTGATACTCCTAACACATCAACAGCCCATTTCAACTGTTCAAACACGCTGTCCTTCAAATATAAGCCGACTTTCCGCAGTGCTATACCATTTGCCGCTGGGTCCTTCATCATACCTAAAATAATTTGTATTGCCGCGAACGACGACTTCGTACTGCCCCTGCCGCCCTTAAGCCAATAGTGGGTATAGCGACTATTCTTGATGTCATTGTGGATACCGTAGAAGCTAGGCGCTATAAGGTTCGATAATCTAACTGTCTTCCCCATCGTTGCTTATATCGTCCACTATTTTTATACCCACATCGGCAGAGAGATTGACGTTTTCGCTGAATAGGGCGTACCGTTTCCCGAGTAACTCGGCTGCTTTATTTGCATCTGACAGCTTCGCAGGAATCTCCACGACCTGCGGTACTTCTCTCTTGATAGTTTGCTTTCTCATAGTACCTTTTGCGTCCGGTACATATTTCGATGTTTCTTCGGAAGTAGTCACGACGATATTTTCTGTATACTCGCGTCTCATGACCGAAGTTAGGTACTCCATGACCTCTTGCACATCGGCTATTTTCTTCGAGGATATCTTCTTGAGTACTTTCTGTATCTCTTTCTGAATCTTATCATTTCTTAGGAGCTTTAGTGCGCTCACAGCTGCTGCGTTTTCTTTTGCCTTGTACCCTGCACGAATGTATGCCTGAGTGGCGTTCAGATCAACCAGGTATTCTTCCACAAATCTTTTTTGTTTTTCTGTTAGCTTAGCCAATCAGGCCCACCTCCTTTTAAACATAAAAAAAGAGCCCTAAAAGAGCTCTTAAACCGCTGGTTTATTCTCATTATAGAGGAATAACATGATTCTATGCTACTATAATATCTCTTTAATAAGTGCCAAACAAGGGCAAATTGTGCCAAAGTGTGCCACTTTAAAATTAATATTTTAAATTTCGCAATGCCCTTGCGTGGGTCCTGTGCACCGTCCTTATGGATATACCCATCTTCTCGGATATTTGTTCCCATGTAAGAAACTCAATATAGCGGTATCTTAGTAACAATCTTTCATTATTATTATCTAAAAAATTAATTGCTTTTCTGATTTCATCTTTTAATTCTACATATCGATCTATCTCGGCGTCAATCTTTCTTTCCAAATCCACTATCTTATCCACACATTTCACGAAGGGAGGGTCTTGCCTCCGCGTTTTTGAGCCGGGCATCCCCGTGAGATTCGTGCCTTGAATACACTTGGATAATTCCCGGAGCTCTGTCACTTCCTCAAGGTCGCTATTAATCAGTTCGTTCAGCCTATATGCCTGTCTCAAATACTGTTTAGCCGTCATCTGCCCTTCTCCCCCTTTTAATGTGCCCTCTGATACTTCCTTACGGCCTCGTTGACCTTCCTCGCCCAGTCCGAATCAGTCGTGTGCGCCCAGCACTCGTCCGGTTCCCTCGTGAACACCAGGCATCCCTTCCTATACGATGTGCCCCGCTTCTCACACGTTTCGCAGCTGTTTTGTGTTCTCCTCTCATTCGCCATGGAAATACCCCCTTCATACCTCAACCAATTCTTTCAGGCGCGCCCTCCTTTTCCCGGTTTTAAGCTTCCGCAGGGCGCTCTTTTCTATTTGCCTCGCCCTCTCCTTTGACACCCCGAATCTCTCTCCCACGTCAGCCAATGTACAAGTTTCTCCGTAGAATCCAAACCGCATCTTGAGTACTTCCCGCTCTCGCTCTGGGATGCCTCTGAACGCTTTCTTCATGTTTTCATCCGTCACTATTTCGCTGCACACCCTATCCTCGAAATACGCATCCTCATCCTCTATGAAGTCGCCTATGGTTCTTATGCTGTTATCATCCTCTGATTCAACCTCCCTATCCAAAGATAGAATCTCACAATCAGCTTCTTCCAAGAATTCTACAGCCTCCGGGATCATCCCCACAGCTTGACCCAGTTCCTCAGCTGTTGGTTCCCTTCCATGTGTAGCAAGGAATTCTCCTTGGACTACTTTAATTTTGCTTTTTTGCACATCCATGTACGCCGGGAGTCGTATCATTCGACCGCGGTCTGCCACGGCGCGGGACATGAAATGCCTAATCCACCAAACTGCATACGTACTGAATTTATAGTCTCGCCGATAATCAAACTTCTCTATGGCTTTCATGAGACCAATGCAGCCCTCCTGAATGAGATCCTCCCAGTCTAAGCCCCGCCCTAAATACCGTCCGACCGCTTTATATACCAGCCTCATATTTTTTTCTATGAATTCATCACGAGCTGCAATATCTCCCTGTTCTATCCGCTTAAACAGCTCAACCTCTTCCTCACGCGTCAATAATTCAGACATTTTTCTCCCTCCTTTTTCCATGTGCAACTTTCCTTTTGTGTTCGTGCGTTCTCAAAAAGTCATAAATCTTATGAATACAGTAGTCTAAATCATTTCTGCATTCTGCAGCTTCCTTGTCCCAATCTGGGCAATCAGGACATATAAACTGCTGGCAAAAATCTGCGCATCCGTATTGGAAGTCTTCCCCTGACATTCCATCATATGGATCTATATAATTCCATAGTTCCTGCGCAATGAAGTCACACTTTTTGTGTGTGTTCCAATTGTAGATTGCATCGTTTTTTAATGTATTATGATGGTACAGTTCACCAGGTTCAATCTTCTCGCCGCAATAATTGCAGATATGCGGCTTTCTGGCTTTACGTTCACACGAAAAAATAAGTTCAGACATCTCTATTCCTCCTATTTCACTACTTTGAGCTCTAGCCCCGGAAACTTTGCCCGGAACTGTTTCTTTTTGATTTTGAAGACTTCGGTCTCTGTACCCTTGGTGTCTATCACGTCCGCCGTTTCGTCCAGGTGGAAAACCACGAAATCAGCCCGGTATGTCTCAGGTCGCTGATTCCCGAATCCCTCAATAAGTATGAATTCAGGCTGCCTGCAAAAGCCCTTTATCTCGCCGGCATGGAGCCGGAGTTTCAGCTCCGAGTAGTAGTCGGCCTCTTTCTGCGAATCGAAGTGTATACCGTCCACCATGACACGCTTATTATGGTACTTGCTAGGCTTCGGCATCTTTGGTGTCGCGCCCCTGCGGCTCATGAGCTCCGCATACTCGTCCTCAGTCATCCTCATGCTTTGCCTCTTATCTGCTGGAGCTTTCCCATGACCTGTTCGTTGTCCTTGTATTTTTCTATAAATGCCTGAATATTCTCCCTTGCCATCATCTCCGGGTCAACCAAATCTGCTATACTTGAAATATGGTATTGCGACGGTCTCTTGCACTTAGTTCCGTCATACATGTACTTCGTTCCTTCTGGGCATGTGCAATGTGCTATGAATTCTCCCATCCACCTGTTAACCTCTTTGTTGTATATGAGAAACCCTTGATCCATGCAAACCCAGCATTGTGGTATCTTGACTTCTTGCATCTTTGCCGGCGTGTTGTCTTTCAAAGTCTCAACATCAAACGTGATTGGGCCCATTCTTTTCCCCCTTTTCCACTCGCCAGTCCGGTCCTTCCATTAGGACTGGTGTACACATCTCAGCCAGTCTTGACACGATCGCCTCACCCTTTTCCCCCATCCGCTCTATGAATGGCTCGGACATGAAGTTCGTCGTAACTAAAATCGGCTTTTCATCTTCATACAGCCGGTTCACCAGCTGGTATATGATAGTGCTTGTATAATCACTGGCCTTTTCCTTCCCAAGATCATCAAGTACCAAAAGATCAACATTCGCCAGTGCGTCTATGATGTCTAACTCGCTCTCATCCGTGTGGAATGTCTGCTTCATTCTGCTGATTATATCCGCACTACTTCCGAACATAACCACGTATAGCTTCGATATGAGTTCATTCGCTATGGCCGCCGCGAGGTGTGTTTTACCTACACCTACGGAACCAGTGAGAAGCAATCCCTTAGTCTTCGGGAAGTTGTTTATAAAGGTTATGGCTGCGCAATGGGCCTCTTTATTCGTGCTGTCAATGGCGAAATTCTCAAAAGTCCTTTCCTGAAACCTCTTCCCGAGGCCACTCTGTGAAAGAAGCCTTTGAACTTTTTCCTGCTGCGCCTGTGCCAACATTTGCCTTGCCTGCTCTTCGTTTTTAGCTATACTTTTACGAATAAACCGCGACAATTCATCCATCCATATCACCACCCATATTTACTGTTTTTCGCTGTCTCATAGTCGAACCCACCCGATGCCGCTCTACTCTTGTTCTCCTGCTGCTTTTCTTCCTGGTACCGTTGGACGACCCAATTGAGTATTGTGCGGTAGTCAGATTTATATTTTTTGCCATTAGAACCCTTGTAGTTATCAAGGATTTGTATCATCTGTTTAACGGCTTCCTCCCCATAAGTGGCGACTAATTTTGCATACTCGTCATTGGTCATGGAGACAAATTCCGCGAAACTTTTTTTCTCTATACTCTCTTTTTCTTTAGTTTTATTTACTTTACTTTCTTTTACTTTACTTTCCCCGTTTTTGTTTGCAGAAACATCACTTATAGAGGGTTTCTGCAAACATTTATCCCCTTCTAATGGTGTTTCTGTATGTAATAATGGCTTTTTTGGTATATCCGCAACCCTTCTTTTGAATGCATCATTGACATTGTTCACTAAATTCTGGCTCCAGATTACCCTTCCTTTACGCCATAATTCAGTATCAATCGCTCCTAAATCCGCCAATGTATTAAGAATATCGTTAGCTAATTGCTCATTAACATGAGTTTTTGCTAACAGAAATCCCCAATCAGCTACGTTATTGCAGTTATAATACATGCCGTTTGTATTCCCGAGTAATTCAAGAACCTTGTACCAGAATGCATATCCATCATTGCCGAATTTGCTTTCGATAATAAACATTGTTTTGCCGCTAGTCGTATAATGGGGGAAATATTCTACTGTTTGTTTTTTGGGTCTCGCCATGCATCCATCCATATCACCACCCATATTTACTGTTTTTCGCTGTCTCATAGTCGAAC